>Ga0302286_10002840_pt1 | contig 11891 bp, 10 predicted proteins | sample III_Fen_E2_3_FD_198765 | JGI IMG/M metagenome (GOLD analysis project Ga0302286, IMG submission 198765) | Peat permafrost microbial communities from Stordalen Mire near Abisko, Sweden - III_Fen_E2_3 | ecosystem: Environmental > Terrestrial > Soil > Wetlands > Permafrost | place: Sweden: Abisko...
AACTGGTATGAATGCTGAATGCAATTCCGGCAAAACAGGATCCAATAATTAATTGCATAGTTACAATCCACCAACGTTTAGTTTTTATAATATCAACGAAAGGACTCCAAAGTGGCTTTATAATCCATGGGATTCCAAGCCATGCCACGTAAAGGGTTATTTGATCGTTATCCAACCCCATTAACTTATACATAATACTTGCCATTACCATTACTGCCACATAAGGCAGTCCTTCAGCAAAGTAGAGGGTTGGAATCCATGACCAAGGAGATTGTTTTTTTGTATTATTTTCCATGTGAAATGTTGATTATCTGACAAGTTTTTCTGTTTATTTTAATATTAAAAGTTCCACCTAAACTTTGTTTAGGAAGAGTTCCAGTAAGTATCCAAAAGTCACCAAATCTATAATAATCATATGGGCGTTCATTTAAAATTTCGTCCTTGCCATATATTCTAAAAAGAATTGGTTCCGCTAACTCAACCAATTCCTTTTCATTGTTTATTAAAATTCTTTCATGAAAGTGTTTTTGCGTCGAATCTTTCAAAAGTTTATATAGCTCTTTTTCTTCAAGTTTCCCAATAAAAGTTCTGTATTTTTTGTTATAAACATCATTTGTATCAATGAAAACTTTTGATTCGCTAATTTCTGATTTACTGATTTGAGTCTTTTTACAGCAGGTAAACATAAGTAGCAAAAATAAAATACCTATTGATTTTTTCATATATAATCATGTTTTTGAATTACTTTATCCTTCTGAAAAGTTTAATAAGGATTAATATCGCCGAAGGCAAATAACGGCGAAGCCTAATATCGCGAAGCAAATATCAATATATCCTCTTCAACTCCGCTCCGCGGAAATAATGCAACAAAATATCGTCATACAGAAAACCTTTTTCGCCCATTACGGCAGCACCAATCTGGCAGAGACCCACGCCATGTCCCCAGCCGGCTCCGGTGAGGGTGAAACGTTGCGGTATATCGTCGACCACATCCGATGCATCCACCACAAAGGCCGAACTGTAGAGGTGCGAGTTGGAGAGCCATTTGCGTATTTCCAGCTCTTTGCCAACAGTGATGGTGTCTTTTGTTCCGATAATTTGCAGCTCGATAATGCGCCCCGACTCGCCCCGTTTCACAGGGATTAAATCTACAATCTGACCGAAATCAATGCCTGAACGGCGAGCCAGCAATTCGGATAATTCGGCTTGAGAGTATTCTACTTTCCAGCGATAAAAATCGGTGGTTTCCTGATCGTAATTATTGAGTACCTGCGCCAATATTTTTTTGTCGGACGTGTTGCAGTAAGCGGTCGGCGAGTTACGAATCCAATGTTCGGCATTCATGTTGTCGGTCAAATCAAGATCGAACCCGATGGGTACATCCCCGTTGTCCACCACAGGAATGAGATACGGGTGACGCTCCGGTGCCCAACAGTTTTCAAAAGCTTCCGTAATTCCACCACACGATTTGGAAAAACGCGCATCGCAAATTTGACCTTCGTACATCAATACCTCGCCCCGGGTGGCTTCAATAGCTTTTACGACGGCGGGGGTAGAGGCGCGCGTAATGCCCTGATAGCGCTGGCAATGATCGTCGGCACAGACATCGAAACGAGTGTGGGCATCGCGTTCGTACCATTTGATATAACGTTGTGATTCGGGTAGAGACGCACGGCCGTGCGTCTCTACGCCGTGTGTGTCTATATCATTGTTTTTTGTGTCGGGCAGGTCGTAGCCTGTCCCTACTACGGGTTGAGACGCATTGCCATGCGTCTTTACGATTGGATTCAACAACCAACTGCGTGAAATCACCGCATGTGCTTTTAATAGTTCTTCTGAGGCGGTAGCACTCATTTCGCTGGAAATAACGCTGGTGAGGTAATTCTCTACCGATATATGATTAATCGCTATCAACTGTTTTTTGTCAACGATCAACTTTAATGCCCCTTTGAAACGTTGATTTTCCTTCCGTTCCCAATGAAAATTAATGCCGATAACCACATTAATCAGATCGAATGATGCATCTTCCGATTGAGGCTCAAAGATTATCTCATCGATAGATTCCTTGTCGAAAAGCACTTGGTTTTTCTGGCATTTGGCGTTGTGTTTTCCCGTGTAGGTCTTTCCGTTGGATGCCATAAAGCTGCCATTCAGTATAAATGATATGGTTGGGCTGGTAAGAATACCAACGTGTATGGTGGGTTCAGTATTACTCATTGTTATTTTCCGACTGTATTTTTATATCCAGAAAGTTCTACATTAAGCCTCTCGATTTGTTTTTCATATATGGACGTTTTGATTTCCAACTCGATTTCCAATTCTTTGATTCTTTTTTCGAGTTCTGCTTCGCGTTTGGTGCTGTGCTCAACAGGTAGTAATTCGCCTAGTTCTGCCAAAAAGTTATGATTTAGTGCCAGACTGGCTTTCCATAATACGTTAAGTTGTAGGGTGGGGCTTTCAGCATATTGATATACGGTGCTGTTCGATACATTCATTTTGCGTGCCATTTCTGCACGGTTGACTCCATTCTTTTTGATGTAATCTTGCAGAAATTTTCCACTATGTGGATAGGAATCGCTTACTTTAATAGAATCTTCTGTCATGTCAGTCTAATTTTGAGTTGAATGCATGCAAAAATACGAAATAAATTGATAGAGGTTGCATTAATTGTTATTTTAAATGCGTCGCTTGTATTGTTTCTTGCTTAAAATAGACAGTATGATACTTCTTTTAGAAAGTGTTATGCTTCGTTTTGAAGTGTTTTGCTTTTAGTCTGAGGTAAAATACATTTAATATGAAGTAAAATACGTTATGTATTATATAAAATACTATCTATATGAAGTAAAGTACACTATCTATTAGATAAAATACACTCCTAATAAAGTAAACTATGCTGCGTATTAGGATAATTATGTGCGCAATGAGAAAAGTCTGCTATATTGTTGTTCGAAACTATTATAAAGAGTCACAGCTTACTTGTTCCAATATACTTACCACGTCTTCTTTCGTTATTTTTTCGAAATGAGCTTCGACAGGCGTGATAAAAATGCCGCACATCTCCACCGTTGCGGGGCTTACGAGTAACTGTTGGTCGCCTTCGGCGGTGTATTGCCAGGGTCGGAAAGCCTTGCGGGGAAGCACGAAAGTAAACCATTTGTCGTTTTCGAAGGTGCAAACGATATTCATCATGGGTTCCTCATTATCATCTGTAGAGTAGTGGGTATATAGTTTTTCGAACGAATCCCGGGCGCTTTCAATGTCGGTAGATTCGATGCAATAAACCGCACGGAGGTAGTCGTTGAAGCTGAAAAGCTGAAAAGTTTCCGATTCGACCAACAGTTGGGCGTGGGTATCTTTCAGTCGCTTATAGTCGTTTACCAACGGTAGAAAATCTTTCGTTCCGGCCTGAAAATGCATATGGTCAGGGGCGGAAGCGCCACATTGCGGGCCGTTGTAAAAAACAAGATAGTCGTCCAATGCCTGCGCCAGCCGAAGCATATCGGCAAAGTAGGGCTTTATTCGTTGCGGCACATGCTCTTTGCGCGGTATGGTGAAATGTTCGGGGAAGATGGGGTAAGGGTTAACTAGAATTTCATAATCGCCAAACTCCACAGCCCGTTGTTCGGCCGGACGATTGGCGGCACACAAAAAACATTTGCGTTCAGCAATGGTCCGGGCATCTACCTTGGCTCCTGACGAAACGATACGCGCCGGGTTAAACTGTACTTTCACTTCAAAGTCGCCAAAATCGAAGGATTTAGTGCGAACCGTTTTCAGTCCTGCAAAATTGGTACGAGCAAGTTCCCAGTTGGAAACCTGCTCAATGAAAAGTGATTCTATTTGATTGTTGAGATTGGTCATTTGGATTGCTTTAAAAAATCAATATGTTCGTATTTTTCTAATACATATGAGATATTCACTTCTTCTGTGTTTATACATTTTGATTTAGACAGAAGTATTTTCAAAGCAGAAAATACCTTATCATGTTTACTCTTAAATGCAACTATTCTATCATTAATAGATTTATTTTCAGAAAAGAAAATACTTTCAAAATTTGAAACAAAGTAATATGTATCGCACAGTAGTTTTAAATGATCTTCAAATGTCATTTTAGCAGAATCACTGAGTATTAGATCGATCTTATGCATCGAATTAATGAGCTTATTGTTTGGAATTTGGAAAATAAGAATTTTCTCGTTGACGATTGATTCAGCAAAAAGACCGAAAATATCTTCAAATTCATCATGTGCTTTCGTAAAATCATTTTCTAGAACATCAATAAAATCTGGAAAGCTTATTTTCGTAAGAAGTTCAGTATTTATGAAATCAGTTACTTCGTCAATTAGCTCTTGATTGTCATTTTTATCAGCTTTTATTTCTTTTATCATCTGTATAAAAAGACAAAACAAATTGATGTTTTCGAAATAGCTTAATCCTTGTTCAATGATGTTTTTGATTTTTATAACAGGAGAGTCAATATTATCAATGATTGATAACAAATGAATTATATCAAGCAAAAGTAAATAATATTTGCTTCTAACATTATCTTCTTTACCCGTGTGAGCAAATTTATTTCTCAAGTTAGGCAAATAAAACTCAAAATAGTCAAAGTTATAATAATCATATTCACCGAATGCAGGTTTTATTCTACCCACTTTATCAGTTAGAGTTCCACCTATTTTAGTATTGGTTAGAGCATTTAGGTCTGTGAATATGCCTTCTATTTGAGGAATTGATAATGCATAAAAACCGTACCATTTTTTTTCATTAAACAATGATTTTAATTCTTCGAAGATGACTTTCCTAGGTTTTAGTATATTATATCTATCAATTCTATTGATTATTCTATTGAACTCATTTTTAAGTTTCTCTTCAATTTCTTTATTTGATTCTAATTCAATAATAACCTGATCATTAGATTTGTTTTGATAGTCTACAATCCCAGTTAGATATATTTTGTGATAAAAAGAATCAATTTGTTTGAAATCTAACTTTTTATAGTTGATCTCATATTTATAGCTTAGTTTTGGAGTAAATTCTATAATGTAATCTTTATATGGAAAATCTAAATGAGTTTCATAATTTTTTAAATCCAAATGTTTTAATGGGTTCAAATTTGTCTTTGATTTTTCAATAGCTCTTTCATTCAATTTATATAAATAATAATCAATGATCTCATTTCTTTTATTAAGTGTACGCTTATAGAAAACACAAAGTGTTTTCTCTTGATGATTCCTAGGATTTTCATCAGATTTAATATAGCGTTGAATAAAATCTGTCGATTCGTATTCTTTAATTAGCTGATTAATATTTGTCAAGTCAAATTTAACGACTTCCTCTAATTCATATTTTTTAATGATTGGGAGAACTGTTATATCAAGAATGATGGTTAGAAAAATAGTAACAGGACTGTGTGTAGAAATAAATTTGCTAAGGTTTAGAGCACTTAGAGTCTTTATGCATAATTCATCTATTGATTCTTTTTTATTATCTAACTTTTCGAAATCAATTTGTTTTAGACAGCTATAAGCAAGATCATATTCATTTAATTGAAAAAGATCATTTTCAGATAAGGCCGCCTTTATATTTGAAGCCAACTGCCTTAACCCTATTTTTGAGATGTCAGACTGTTTAATCATTGCTTTCTCGCTTTCAATTCAATCGTCCGTATTTTATCCTTATACAAATTATGTCCATTCATTTTTACCACGTCCAGCGAAGCATCCGAATTCTCATCCCAACGGCGACAAAGGTAAAGTGAAGTGTAGATGCGTCCTATTTGGTACTCGCGGCTGATGCGTAGACCAAGCGCGTAATCTTCGCCATAACTGGTGTTTGGCACTTTTATGTCGCGCAAAACGGGTGTGTAGAATGCACGCGGAGCACCGAGTCCGTTGATGCGCAGTGCATTGTTACGACCGTTTTCAGGTGTCCATTCTTTGTGGTCAATAAGTCCGGGAGCGATGGTTTCCATGGCAAAGTTGGTCATGGTATACGAGCCAATCACCATGGCGCAGTTTTGTTCGTAGAAAGCATCAACTATGGTTTGCAGAGTATTTTCAGTCTGATATACATCGTCGCTGTCCAGCTGCACGGCAAATTTTCCACAGTAAGCGGAATGCACTCCCTCGTTCCAGCAACCACCGATGCCCAGATCGTTGCGGTTCGGAATCAGGTGAATGACGCGACTGTCTGTTTTAGCATATTTATCAATCAATTCCGATGTTCCATCCGTCGAAAAATTATCAATAATAATCAGGTTGAAGTCAAAGGTAGTTTTCTGCATCAAGACCGATTTGATAGCATCTTCCACCGTTTTTACCCGATTGCGTATAGGAATAATCACCGAAGCTTCTACCGGAAAATTGCTTTCATCAAAAGCGATTGTTTTGAATTGCGGAGCCAGATAAGCTCCAATCTGCTTTAAGTGCTCGGTGCAAGCTGCTTCCATTTCCAGTTGTATGGCACGGTTTTTCGGATCCACATAATCAAACTGTTTCTCGCCGCTCTTGCGCGTGTCGTGCTCCAATTCCGAGTACAGATATTCGTTGATATGAACCAATTCGGCCTGTTGCGATACTTTCAGGCGAAGGTTGTACAAACCTGCAAATTGATAATTCACGGAGGTTTCAGCCACGGCCTTTTTCAGATTCTCGGAATTGTAAAACAGCACCGAACCGAAATTGAAATCGTCGAGCAGACTGCCTTCCTGATAGTCAATAACCGGATGGTTGGAGCGAACGCCGTCTTTTATCTCGTAATAATCCGAATAAACCAATCCTGCCTGTGTGTCGGAGGCTATGTGGTAAAATCGTTCGATGGCAAACTGACCCAGTTCGAGGGTGGTGTCTTTGGTGTAGATGAGCGAATAAGCTGTGTCGGCTTTATCTGCAATTTTCCGGATAGTTTCCGAACTTTGCAATGAGTCGATTTCCATGGTCTGGCAACCATCCGATTGTATGTTGTTCCCACTTTTCACCAGCAGATAAATCGTTTGAATGAGTGAAGATTGTTTAAGCTGTTCTACGGTTTTGAGTGTTTCCGCGGTATTATTGCAGGCAAGGAAGCAATTGATTTGTTTCATGTTTGTTGAGTAGTTGTTTTCAGTTGTCAAAAATACGACTAAATTTTAAATTTTCATAGAAAAAGGAATCCTGTTCTTCTGAAAATATATCCTATCTTTGTATTTGTTATTTTTTTGAAATTTGAGCTTGTAGCTTGTAACTAAATTCTTGTAACCGAATTATGATATTAATAGCCGATAGTGGTTCTACCAAAACGCACTGGTGTGTAGTGAAACAGGGTGCAATTCAACAGGATATTCTTACCGATGGGATTAATCCGTTTTATCAGACGGACATGGAAATCATTGCTTTGCTTGAATCACAACTTGTTCAAAATCTGGATTGTGAGGCTATTGAACATATTTATTTCTATGGAGCGGGTTGCTCTTTTCCTGAAAAAAAGATATTGGTTAGTCGGGGGCTGGTTCGTTTTTTTGGAAATGCAATTGTCGAAATTCAGAGCGATTTGCTGGGTGCTGCGCGGGCATTGTTCCAACGTCAAAAAGGCATTGCCTGCATTCTCGGAACCGGTTCCAATTCCTGTTTTTATGATGGCAAAGAAATTCTGCAAAACGTATCGCCGCTTGGTTTCATTTTGGGTGATGAAGGCAGCGGGGCTGTACTTGGGAAACTTTTTATCGCCGATTGCCTGAAAAATCAAATGCCCGAATGGATTACCGAAAAACTGCTTGACGAATACGAACTAACGCCTGCCGTTATCATGGACAACATATACAAGAAGCCTTTCCCAAATCGCTTTTTGGCCAAATTCACTCCATTTATCTTAGAGCATATTGAAGAACCTGCTATTTTTAATCTGGTATACGATAGTTTTGATGCATTTTTTGTTCGCAATGTGATGCAGTATTCGTTGGAAGATATTGAAGTGGGATTTGTCGGCTCAATAGCCCATTATTTTCGAGATACGTTGGAAATAGTTGCATCCGAGCGAGGCATTGTGGTGTCGGAAATTGTACAAAGTCCGATGGAAGGGTTGGTGAAATATCATAACAATTGAAAATTGACAATTAACAGTTGAAAAATGCAAAAAAACATTAGCAAATTAGTACACAAGTCTTATGACATTTCAAAAAATAACCGAACAACCGTCTCTTCATACCGATCTCGATAAGAAATCGGTTGGTCAACTGCTCTCAGAAATGAATGAAGAAGACCAGAAAGTGGCATTGGCAGTTCAAAAAGCAATTCCTCAGATAGAGGAATTGGTGGAGAAAATAGTGGAGCGAATGAAGCGTGGAGGGCGTATTTTCTATGTAGGGGCGGGTACCAGCGGACGATTGGGCGTATTGGACGCATCGGAAATCCCGCCTACTTTTGGAATGCCACCGCATCTGGTTATAGGGCTGATTGCGGGTGGCGAAAAAGCTTTGCGAAATCCGGTGGAAAATGCCGAGGATGACTTGACCAAAGCCTGGGAGGAGCTGCAAGGCTATCAGATAAATTCATCAGATACAGTAGTTGGTCTGGCAGCTTCGGGAACTACGCCTTACGTGATTGGAGCGTTGCGCAATGCTAAAGCTAACGGAATTTTGACCGCATCCATTGCTTGTAATCCCGATTCGGCCATTGCCCGTGAAGCTGATATTTGCATTGAAGTGATTGTCGGGCCGGAATTTGTTACCGGAAGTACACGATTAAAATCCGGTACGGCAGAAAAGCTTGTGCTCAATATGATTTCAACGGTTACGATGATAAAACTCGGTCGTGTGAAAGGCAATAAAATGGTGAACATGCAACTCAGCAATGCCAAGTTGGTCGACCGCGGAACAAGAATGCTCATGGAAGAACTCGACTTGGATTATGAACATGCCAAGAATGCCTTGCTTGTTCATGGCTCGGTTAAGAAGGCCATTGAAGCCTTTTCTGAAAAATAAATTATAACTTTCCCAAAGTTCTGAACTTTGGAAAAGTTGATTCTCAATTCTTTTTATGATAGCTCAATACCGCCCAGGTATTGAAGAATATGGCAAAACCTACCAGCGCCATTAATTGATTCATCAGTTGTAAGGGATTGCTTCCCTTTAAATAAATCGATCGCATCACGATCATAAAATGCTTCAAAGGATTGAAGGCAGCTATCCATTTTGCCCACTCCGGCATACTGTCGATAGGCGTGTATAAACCGCTGAGCATGATAAACAGCATCATAAAGAAAAATACGATAAACATGGCTTGCTGCAAGGTGGCTGCATAGTTGGATATAACCAGACCAAGACCCGAAATAGCCAAAATGTAGATAGCGGCAAACAAATAAATGGATGCAAAATATCCGGCTGGAATTAAGCCATACACTGCCCACGCCACAAGGAAACCTATACTGATAACAATAAATCCGATGATCCAGTATGGAATCAACTTTGCCAGAATAAACATCGATTTTGAAACCGGACTTACATTAATTTGCTCCATGGTTCCGCGCTCTTTTTCAGTAACGATGGATACGGCAGGCAAGAAACCGCATAACAAAGTAAGAATCATTACCATCAGTGCCGGCACCATGAAAACTCGGTAGTTAAGGTGCGGATTAAAACGATACTGTGAATCGATTTGTATGGTAGGAGTGGAGTTGGTTCCCGCGCCGGTTGGCATCAAGTCCTGAACAACCTGCCCGTTGTAATCGCTTATGATGCTCGAAAGATAGGTCATGCCGATACTACCTTTCATGCCGTTTACCGCATTGGCCGAAATCATGATTTTACCCCCTTGACGATTCACCAAATCTTTTTCGAAATGGGGCGGAATCTCAAGAATAATATCGGACTCCCCTTTTTCAATGCTTTTCAGTGCCTTGCTGTAATTTGGCGACACGTCGGTAAGTTTGAAATAATTGGATGAAATTATTTTCTGAGTAAGCTGTTGTGAATATGTGCTGTGGTCGTTATCGATCACGCTTAGGTTTAGATTTTTTATTTCGTAACTGGCAGCCCACGGAAAAATGAGCAGCACATTGAGTGGAAATATAAAAATCATCTTCGGAAGAAACCCATTCCGAAGTATTTGTTTAAATTCTTTTCTAAGAAGATATTTTATCATAATAATGTGACCCCTAGCCCCTAAAGGGGGATTAAATTAGTACTGTTTGATTTAAACCATTCAATAAATAGAAATACATAAGAGACGAAACTAGCTCAGTTCCCCTTTAGGGGTTAGGGATAGTCTTCTATTCCAATCTCACTTTAAATTTTTTCAGACTGATGGTGACCAAAACGATACCCATAAGGCAAAGTACTCCAACTTCTTTGAGTACAGAAGTAATGCCTAAACCTTCAATCATAATGGCTTTTACAGCCCTGATATACCATTTTGCAGGAACAATATTCGAAAGCAATTGGAGCGGAAGTGGCATATTTTCTATAGGGAACATCATACCCGAAAGAAGCATAACCGGAATCATAAGTCCCATTCCGGAAACCAACATAGCAGCTTGTTGTGAATTCGTAATGGTTGAAACGAATAACCCGAACGATAGTGACACAAAGATGTAGAGTAGCGATACAGCAACTAAACTCATAAAACTTCCCGCAATAGGCACACCCAATACAAATACCGAAAGCAGCATGATGGTGGCAAAATTCACACACGAAAGCACAAAATAGGGAGTGATTTTGGACAGGATGATGTAGATAGGTTTCATGGGTGAAACCAGTAATATCTCCATTGTTCCCATTTCCTTTTCACGAACAATGGCGATGGAGGTCATCATGGCGCATATCAAGAGCATGATCATGCCTAAAACGCCCGGTACGAAATTAAATGAACTTTTCATTTGAGGATTAAAAAGCATTTTTACTTCGGGGGTAATTTGATAGGGATTTTTATTTTCTCCCATCAATTCTTGTTGGTATGAGTTGATAATATTGCTGGCGTAAAAGGTAAATGATGTTGCTGCATTAGGATCGGTGGCATCGGCCAAAAGTTGGATATGTGCCGTGCCGTTATGACGAAGTTTCTCTCCAAAATGATCTTCGAAAACAACCACCAGTTTGGCTTTGGCATCTCTGAAAACAGGTTGAATTTCATCGGTAGTGTGAATTCTCGCTACCACATCGAAATAGGCACTGGCATTCAACTTGTCGATAATGCGACTACTGGCTTCGTCGTTGGTTGGAACGAGAACCGCTACCTGCGTGTCTTTTACCTCTGTCGTCAGCGCAAAACCAAATAAAATGATTTGAATGATAGGCATCAAAAGCAAAATCATCATTGTGGTTTTGTCGCGTAGGATATGATAAAATTCTTTTCGTATAAATGATAATAATTGCTTCATGTACTTAGTTGACGGTTGACAGTTAATACTTTTTGCTTTCCGTTATGGGTAAATAGATGTGTTCTAAATATTTGCTATCGATTGTCTACACTCAACTGTCAACTCTCTTCGCTTTGCGTGCCAGTTGTTGAAATACTTCATCCATGTTGTTGGCATTAAATTGTTTTTTGAGATTTTTTGGTGAGTCCAATGCTTCTATTTTTCCGTCCACCATAACGGAAACACGGTTGCAATATTCGGCTTCGTCCATATAATGTGTTGTGACGAAAACGGTTATCCCGCGCGAAGTGGCGTCGTAAATCAGTTCCCAAAACTGACGGCGTGTAATTGGGTCGACACCTCCGGTTGGTTCATCCAAAAACACGACTTGCGGATTATGAAAGATGGAAACCGAAAAAGCCAGTTTTTGTTTTAACCCTAATGGTAGCGAACCAACCAATTTATTCCGTTCACTTTCAAAATCCAAGGCGCGCATCAACTCGTCTGTTTTCTCCTTTATTTCCTGGTCTTTCATTCCATAGATTCCACCGAAAAGTTCG
>Ga0302286_10002842_pt1 | contig 11890 bp, 11 predicted proteins | sample III_Fen_E2_3_FD_198765 | JGI IMG/M metagenome (GOLD analysis project Ga0302286, IMG submission 198765) | Peat permafrost microbial communities from Stordalen Mire near Abisko, Sweden - III_Fen_E2_3 | ecosystem: Environmental > Terrestrial > Soil > Wetlands > Permafrost | place: Sweden: Abisko...
ATTTACGGAGGATATTCTGGGTGAATATATTCGGGTAAAAAACGACTATGCCTCCTTCCGGAGTTACCTGGATGCAGCCGGGAAAGCAAATATCAAAGAATTGATTGAGAAATATAAAGATGTTCCTGGTTTTGATGAAGATAAAAACTACTACTACGACTGGGGCAGTGAGGAACTCTTTTCGGTAGCAAACAAGGGGCCTGCAGAATGTTCCGCAGGATTGTTTGATATGATCGATGTGGACCTGAACTATATGAATCAGGCAATCAAAGAGCTGGAAATAGAAAAAGACGCAGGAAAGATTAAACAAACCTTGCAGGATCTTATTTTCTCCTCTTCACGCATGCTCCTGGTAACAAAAGGGGCAGAGCCAAAAACCACTGCTGAGGCATTTGACCTTTTCATAGAGAAGTTTATTAAGGAAGGTTTGGTCAGTGACTCCTTTAAAGACCTTGTAAAAACCGCAGGTGCATATCCCGGCACTGATTTTACAGATAGAAAAGCGGAAGTTATTGAACTTGCCAATACCGTCATTAAATTATACGAGGGCATGGACGATTCCCTTCAATTTAAAACTCTCGGCACTGTAACTCAAAAGCAAGAAGAAAAGGTAACAAAAGCAGAAGCAATATCAGTGGCCACTGAAAATAAGCAGGATGTTCGTATAAAAGATTTCAGGGGTGTAGCCTGTCCCATGAATTTCGTAAAAACGAAGATTGAACTATCCTCCCTCAAATCCGGAGACTTGCTTGAAGTATGGCTCGATGACGGACAGCCTATTCAAAATGTTCCGGGCTCGGTTCGCAATGAAGGGCATGAAGTGGTTTCGGCAACCCAGGTGGAAGATTACTGGAAAGTATTAATCAAAAAGCAATGATTTATGAACCTACAACCCTTTGAAAAGAAGATAAATCATTAAAAAGAGGTTTTTTTTCTGATACTTTAATACAATATATTGTAATAAATACAAATAAACAACGAATGCAGTAAGTACTAACTACTACATAATTAGTACTCTGCAATTGTTGTACCATCAATAGGGTATGAATTTACCACTATAGAGGTATAGTAGGGCTGATGCCTTTAGTTTAATTTTGTCCTGACAAAGAAAATAAATACAACAAACCCATTGAAAGATAAAAATACTAAAATCCATTTTCTGGCGGATTACAGGAACCATTGACACATTTGTTATTTCATATATCATAACGGGGAAATTCACTCTGGCAATTTCAATCAGTGGCGTGGAGATACTCACAAAGTTCACGCTGTATTATTTTCACGAACGGGCTTGGAATAAAATCAGTTTGGGCCGGGAAAAGGAGAATCAACCGGAATATGAGATTTAAATTTTTAGAAGTCTATACCTTTTAATTGCTAACAAATGAGTTTATCTATAAACGGAATATTATCTGCAGAACAATCCGAACTTTTTACAAAATTCACAGGATCTCTCACCAGGGATCAAATGCTTTGGGCAACAGGCTATCTTGCCGGATTGTTGGCTCATTCTGATGAAACCCCAGTCTCTGAAATAACAGCATTGGATGCTCCTACTACTACACAGACGGGGTTGACTGTTTTATACGGTTCACGCACCGGAAACGGTGAAGGGCTTGCAAAGAAGGCACAGGAGATAGCCAGTGCCCAGGGGTTGGCTGTGAGCGTAAAGAGCATGGATGATTATAAATTCCATGACTTGCCTGCAGAGAAGAACCTGATCGTGATTGTATCCACCCATGGCGAAGGGGAACCGCCCCTTGCTGCTAAAAGTTTGCACGAGCATATTTTCAGTAAACGGGCTCCTAAATTGGAAGGCGTACATTATGCCGTACTTGCTTTGGGAGATTCATCCTACTTCCAGTTCTGCAAGACGGGAAAAGATTTTGATACCCAGTTGGAGAAATTAGGTGCCACGAAACAAGTGCCTCTGATAGCGTGTGACGTTGATTTCGAAGAACCTGCTGAACAATGGTTGACTGAAACCATTAAAAGCTTTGTAACGAATGGAGTGGTGAAATCCTCGAATGCTACCCGTACTTTTCGGGTGGATCCGTCCGGTAAGAAAGCAACCACGGGAAAAGTAGTTTCTTTTTCCAAGAAGAATCCATTTCTGGCACCGGTACTTGAAAAAATAAGTCTGCATGGAAAGGGATCCGACCGGCAAACAATACATCTGGAACTGAATACGGAAGAAGCAAAGGAACTGGTGTTTGAACCGGGTGATGCTGCCGGGATCCTCCCTCTGAATACGGTTGCACTGATAAATGAAGTGTTAAAGGTGACCGAACTATCGGCTTTCACCGAAGTGGATGTGAAAGGAAATAAGACCACACTCTATGACGCCCTCTACCGGAATTTCGAACTTTCGAAAATTACCACCGATGTAATAGGAAGATACCTGATTCTAAGGCCAAACTCTGAACTTCAGAAATTGGTGGAGAAACCAGAAAAATACAAAGAATACCTTAAGGGCAGGGATATCGTGGATTTATTCCAGGATTATCCGGCAAAGCTACAGGCACAGGATCTGGTTCATTTGCTCCGGCCACTGCAGGCAAGGTATTACTCCATTTCGTCCAGTCCAAAAGCTTATCCGGGTGAATTGCACCTGACAGTAGGAGTTGTGGAATTTGAAGACAACGGACGTTTAAAACACGGGACGTGCTCCAATTATTTATCGGACGTAAATATTGAAAATGAAACCGTACAGCTTTTTATAGAATCGAATCCTGCATTCCGGTTGCCCGAGAACGAAGAAACACCCATTATTATGGTTGGTGCCGGAACAGGGATAGCACCTTTCCGAGCCTTTGTACAACACCGGGAATTATCGGAGAAACGTGGAAAGAGCTGGTTGTTCTTCGGGAACCGGAACTTTGAATCGGAATTTCTTTACCAGACCGAATGGCTGGGATACCTGAAATCCGGAGCCTTAACCAATATGTCAGTTGCATTCTCCAGGGATAGTCCACAAAAGGAGTATGTACAACACCGCTTGTTGGAGAATGCCCCTGAGATATACAAGTGGGTGGAAGAGGGTGCGCATATTTATATCTGCGGCGACATGAAAAAGCTGGCTGTGGATGTACAGGCTGCATTCGTTAAGATAATAGAGAAACAGGGCGTGATGAAAAAAGAACAAGCACAGGAATACGTTGATAATTTACAAAAAGAAAAGCGTTACCAACTGGATGTCTATTGAAGAATTTACAAGTTAATCAGTTCCAATTTACAATTTAAGAAGAAAGCCAAATGGACGACACTATAAATACCCCCAAACCTTCCCCACTAGAAACCATCAAGGAGAAAAGCAATTACCTGCGGGGAACTCTCAACGAAAGCCTGAGCGATCCATTAACAGGTGCCATACGTTCGGATGACCAGGTCTTGATAAAGTTTCATGGTACCTACCAGCAGCAGGACCGTGATTTGGACAGTGAACGCAAACGTCAGAAGCTGGAACCACTTTATAGTTTCCTGATCCGTGTACGCGTGCCGGGAGGAGTGGCAACACCGGAACAATGGCTTGCAATGGATGCTTTGTCTGAAAAATATGGCGATCACACCTTGAAATTTACCACCCGACAAGCCTTTCAATTTCATGGGGTCCTGAAACGAAATTTAAAAACTACCATAAAGGGAATCAATAAATCGCTGCTCGATACGATTGCTGCTTGCGGAGATGTGAACCGGAATGTGATGTGTTCGGCCAATCCGTTTGAATCTCCCATACATGCTGAAGTAGCGGAAGATGCTAAACGGATATCCGCGCATCTTACCCCGCAGACCAATGCCTATCATGAAATATGGCTGGACGGCAAATTGATAGAAGGTGGCGAAAAGGAAGAAGAACCTTTGTATGGCAAAACCTACTTGCCGCGTAAATTTAAAATAGCCATAGCAGTTCCGCCAAGGAACGACACCGATGTGCTGTCCAATGACCTTGGATTTATTGACATTGTTGAAAGTGGGATATTGACCGGGTACAACGTCTCGGTAGGCGGTGGCATGGCCTATACTTTTGGGAATAAAAATACGTATCCACGTATCGGCGATATCGTAGGATATGTCCCAAAAGAGAAAGTAGTGGAAGCAGCAGAAGCAGTCCTGATCTTTCAACGGGATCATGGCAATCGCTCCGAAAGAAAGAATGCCCGGCTTAAGTATACCATTGACCGTTTAGGACTTGATTTCTTCCGGTCTGAAATAGAACGTGTCTCAGGTATTATCATGGAACCTGCAAGAGAGTACAAATTTATCACCATGGGGGATAAGTATGGCTGGACAAAGAGCCACGATGGCTTCTGGCACTACACGGTATTTGTGGAAGGTGGAAAGTTGGTCGATCGGGACGGGTATCTTGCCAAGACAGCCATACGTGAAATTGCTGCGGTTCATACCGGTTTATTTATCCTTACCGGGAATCAGAATGTGGTGATAGCACGTGTTTCGGAATCCCAAAAACAGGAAATTAATGCTCTGCTTCTTAAACATCACATCATACAGGCTGACAGCATATCGAAACTACGCCAGAACTCGATTGCCTGTGCTGCCTTGCCTTATTGCGGACTGGCATTTGCAGAAGCCGAACGGTATCTTCCCTCCCTCATAACCAAAATAGACAAAGTACTGGAAGCAAACGGTATCCTGCAGGTACCTATCAGTATCCGCATGACAGGGTGTCCCAATGGTTGCGGCAGGCCGTATCTGGCAGAGATTGGATTTGTTGGCAGGGCTCCCGGAAAATACAATATTTATCTGGGTGCAGGCTTTACCGGGGAAAGGCTGAATAAACTGTATAAAGAAATGCTGACCGAAGAAGAAATCATCGATGCCCTGGCACCCATACTGCAGGACTTTGCTCAAAACAGGCAGGCAGAGGAGCATTTCGGGGATTTTGTTATAAGAAAGGAATACATAAAACCAACTACTGCGGGATTAAACTTCCATGAATAATAAACTGAACAATCAACCAATTAACTAATCAATCATTCTCCAATGAAAAGAGAAGATCTTCAATTTCTACCGATATCTATCAATGTAACCAATAAGAAAATCCTGCTTATTGGTGGTGGAAAAGTGGCTACGCATAAAGGAACCATTATGGCCCGCTTTGTGAACCAGGTGACTGTGATTGCACCTGAATTTACACCTGAAATAAAGAAATTACCTTTTACGTTTATTGAAAAGGAATATGAAATAAGCGATCTGGAAGGTTACTTTCTGGTGTATGTCTGTACCGGCAACCACGAACTAAACCGTCAGATAAAACAAGATGCAGAGACATTCGGCATCTTAACCAGTGTGTGCGATGCTCCCATGCTGTGTGATTTTGTATCACCGGCTATCCATAAGGAAGGAGATATTACCATTGCCGTTGGCTCCAATGCTCAAAATGTTTTTCAGTCGGTAGATATCCGGAATCAAATTAAAGAATTAATAGAGAATGGTCAAGTACATATCCAGTAGTCAGAAAACAAGCTCCCTGGCTGAGCGTGAACAATTTTTCAGAGATCTTCAGTTGCCGGAGGATACACCTCACGTATTGTTGCAGACCTGCGACCGTATTGAGTTGTACTGGGGCGAAGGAAGTGTCCCTGCCCACATAGCACATCACCTTTTTAGCGTAGTTTCGGGTTTGGACTCTTCGCTGATTGGTGAATGTGCTATTCAGGGTCAGGTGAAGAATTGCTATCAGGCTTCGAGTGAGAAATTCGCATTGTCTTCTTCAATCCACCGCTTGTTCCAAACGGCATTGAGTGTAGGGAAAAGAGTTCGTACCGAATCCTCTATTTCGCACGGTGCAGTTTCCCATAGCCAGGCTGTGATTGAGTGCCTGGTACAGGAAAAGATTCCACTTAAAAATGCCCTGATAACCCTACTTGGGGTGAATAAACTAAATGAAGATATTATTAAGTTCCTTCAATCAAAAGGTGCATACTCCATTTTCTTGGGAAACCGTTATTTAGAGAAAGCGGAGTTACTGGCTGAAAAGTATGATTGTAAGGCCTTCCCACTGGATCAAATGCAACCCTTCCTGGATTTTACGGATGTGCTGATTACCGCCACTTCCGCACCTCACCTGATTGTTAGACCGGAACACATATCACCCAATCAAAAGATCCTGATACTCGATCTTGCTTTCCCAAGGGATGTAGATGAAAGTATCGGGCTGTTACCCAATGTAACGCTTTACAACCTGGAAGATATTAAACAACGGGTCAATCAAAATAAAGAAGCCAGGGTTAAAGAGGTGGAGCTGGCATTGGATATTATCGGGGAGGAAGTGGATAAGTTCTGTGTAAAAACCAATAAAGTCAAGATTGTAGCGGAAAAGAAATGAATACGTACTGATCGATACAGTTTCCTACCCTGATACAGGTATAAAATTACCATCATCGTGCTATTGTAGCAATGCTCAAAAATTCGGAATTTTGCATTATCAATTACTGACCTCCCAATCCCTATAAAGGCATGGATTGTTTAGTAAGTTGATAGTTGACATGAACCAGTAATTTTAGACATATGACAAATTATTTTATCGTTCCGGGTCTTGGTGGATCGGATGACAATCATTGGCAAACTCAGTTTGAAAAGACACAACCCAATTTCAAACGGATCCAGCAAAAGGACTGGGATCATCCGGATATTGAGGAATGGGCCGGTAACGTTGAAAAAGCCATTGCCGGATACGACCCTGAAACAGTTGTCCTGGTAGCACACAGTCTGGGTTGCCTGACCGTGGTGGAATGGGCAAGACACTATCAGGGTAAAATAAAAGCAGCCATGCTGGTAGCACCTCCGGATGCAGCATTGGTAGAACGGAAAATAAAACAAAAACTGGTTGTTACTTCTCCTGCCTCTAAAGTTTTGTTCCCCACTATCGTAGTTGCCAGTTCCAACGACCCCTGGATCTCTGTTGAGAATTCCCTTCTTTATGCTGAAATGTGGGGAAGTAAGTATGTAAACATAGGGGAAGCCGGACATATAAACAATCTGTCCGGTTTTGGTAAATGGGAGGAAGGGTTGGCAATATTAAAAACATTGGGATAACCTAAAGAAAATAAACATGAGCATTTTAAAAGTCATTAGCCGGAAAAGTCCCCTTGCTTTATTGCAGGTAAAGGAGTTTTTTGGCTTTTTTCCGGAATTGAAGTATGAATTGATCGTTCTTGAATCCTACGGCGATACCCACAAAGAAATCTCCCTGCTGGAGAATCCTCCGACCGACTTGTTTACCCGTGAACTGGATCTTGCAATTCTGGATGGGTCTGCCGACTTAGCGGTTCATTCTGCCAAGGATTTACCCTATCCGCTTTCTTCCGGGTTGGAAGTAATAGTTTTGTCAGAAGCTTTCGATCAAACCGATTCGTTGGTGAGCAAGAATGACATCCCCCTCAAAGATCTGCCTGCAGGATCTAAAGTCGGTACCAGCTCGCCAACACGTCGGAATGAATTGCTGGCCATACGTCCCGATGTGGAGGTCGTAAGTATCCGTGGAACTATTGAAGAACGCATTTTATTGGTGGATTCGGGTAAGATTGATGCCCTGATTGTAGCTTCCTGTGCTTTGCAACGTCTGGGGTTGTCCGGTAGGGCAGCAGAAGAGTTGCCGTTTGCCACCCATCCGTTACAGGGTAACCTGGCTATTGTTGCCCGGAGTGGAAATGCCGAACTAAAAACGCTTTTTAAAGAGAAAGATATTCGTCGGAGCTATGGAAAAGTTACCCTGGTTGGTTTTGGTCCGGGAAATCCGGATCTGTTGACTATTGGAGGAGACAAAGCACTTACGGCTGCGGATATTGTTTTTCACGATGATCTGTTGGACATACAGTACCTGCAAAAATATGCTGCCGAAAAGGTCTATGTCGGGAAACGCAAGGACCGCCATAGTTTTGAACAGAAAGATATAAACAGGCTTATGCTGGAGGCAGCAAAAGCAGGGAAACAGACCGTAAGGCTGAAAGGTGGTGATCCCATGGTGTTCGCCCATGGCGGGGAGGAGATAGAGTATCTGCAAAGTAATTTTGTAGAGGTGGATGTTATTCCCGGTGTATCATCCGGTATTGCAGTCTCGGCATTAACCAAGGTGCCCTTAACCCATCGTGGTATTGCTTCGTCCGTAGCATTTATTTCCGGACACTCTCATACTGTCACTATTCCGCAAATGGACACGCTGGTATATTATATGGGTGGTTCCAATATCCGGTCGATTGTCCAAAAGATTATTGCTACAGGCAAGGATCCAAAGACACCGGTAATGCTTACTTACAACGTCTCCATGCCAGATCAGCAAGAGTTTTTCTCTACGTTGGAAGATCTGGTGCTAAATGAAACTAAATTTCCGACTCCGGTCATAATTGTGATTGGAGATGTCGTATCTTTGAGGGATAAATCCGAAGCACAGGTTTTAAAGCCTCTTATCCTTGTTACCGGAACCCGGACAGAGCATTATGGTCAGATTGGAAGAGTGATTCATCAACCACTCATACACATTGAGAAAATTGATCCTAACCCATTATTGGAGGATACTCTAAGCAGTTTGGATCAATTCGACTGGCTATTTTTTACCAGCCGGTATGCTGTAAACTTCTTTTTTGAAGCATTGGAAAAACACGGAAAGGACAGCAGGATATTAAGTGGACTCCAGATTGCTTCCGTTGGAAATATGACTTCGCAGGCATTGCGCCTGTTCGGTATTGTTCCGGATCTGCAGGCTTTGGAAGAGTCTTCGGAAGGGCTGCTGAAAATTATTCGTGCAGAAGGCATTCCTCCGGGTAAAGTACTTATTCCTCGTTCCGATCTTGGACTCCCTGTTTTGCCCGATGGGTTGACGCAATCCGGATGGGATGTACAGGTTGTGCCCATATACCGGAATACCATTCCAAAAGATGTGAAACCGTTGGATTTGTGGGAGGTACAAATCATTGTCTTTTCGTCACCCTCTTGTGTGACAAATTTTATAAAGGTGTACGGACATTTTCCGAAAGGGAAACAATATATTTTCAGAGGAAAGGAAACGGAGAAAAGATATGCAGAATTAAAGGAAAAATAACCCACAACCCTTAAAGGGGAGTAGGAAGTAGAGAATTCGATAACAGGATAGTATTTTTTAAGGAAATAATAAAAGATAAAAGTATTTGTAATGGAAAAAAACAACACAAACAACCAGTTGGTGAAACAGGGTCAATTCTCTCGTTTCAGGCCTTACCGGTTGGATGTAGCCACGCGTAACCGGTATGCCGATGTACGGGTGTCTGTGAAAGATTTTATTTACCCCTATTTTATAGTGGATGGTGACAATGAAGTTCAACCCATACCTTCCTTACCGGGTATTTCCCGCTTCTCGCCGGACGAGTTGGTGAAAGATCTGGAAGATACCGTATCTCTTGGAATAAACAAGATACTCTTGTTTGGAGTAATCAGTAATGAACATAAGGATGAGACAGGCAGTGCCGGGTATGCGCCCGATTCTTTGGTTTGCAGAACCATACGACTTATCAAACAACATTTCCCTCAGGTATTAATCTTTACCGATGTATGTCTTTGCGAATATACTTCCCACGGCCATTGCGGCCTGCTATTGGGCGAAACAGTGGATAACGACAGTACCTTGCCTTTATTGGCACAGATGGCACTGGTTCATGCACAGGCAGGTGCAGATTTTGTTGCTCCCTCTGCCATGATGGATGGTCAGGTGCAGGCAATAAAGAATAAATTGAAAGAATATGGCCAGGCAGCTAAGGTATTAGCTTATTCTGCCAAGTATTCCTCTGCTTTCTACGGTCCGTTCCGGGATGCGGCAGGTTCGGCACCTTCCTTTGGGGATCGTAAAACTTACCAAATGGACTACCGTACAAAGAACCAGGGATTGGAAGAAATTGCTGCGGATGTGAAAGAAGGAGCTGACTGGATTATGGTGAAACCTGCCCAGACGTATCTGGATATCATCCAACGGGCCAGTGTGGCATACCCGGAAATACCGCTGGCAGCTTACCAGGTGTCGGGTGAATTTGCTATGCTGAAAGCTGCTGCGGATGCAGGATTGTTGAATGAAGAATCAGGTTTTCTGGAATCGCTTACGGCTATTAAACGTGCCGGGGCAAATTATATCATTACATACTATGCAAAGGAGTTTGTCAGAAAAGGCCTATAAAGAGGCTGTCCGGTATATCCCGGGAGGTGTAAACAGTCCGGTGCGTGCACTCAAGAGTGTCGGTGAAGTGCCTCTCTTTGTCACAAAGGCCAATGGAGTGACCCTGACCGATGTGGACGGGAATGAGTTTACGGATTTCTGCCTGTCCTGGGGTGTGTTCATTCTGGGACATAATCGCAAAGAGGTAAATGAGGCAGTGAAGAAAGCTGTAGACCTGGGTACTAGTTATGGCATCCCCACTTTACAGGAAACACAATTGGCTAAATTGCTGGTCGAATCGGTTCCTTCGTTTGAAAAAGTCCGTTTTGTCAGCTCAGGCACCGAAGCAGTGATGAGTGCTATCCGGGTAGCACGTGGTTTTACGAAGCGTAATATCATTGTCAAATTTGATGGGTGCTACCATGGGCATGCCGATCATTTGCTGGTATCGGCAGGATCCGGGGTGGCACAGCTGAATGCCAGTTCCTCCAGCGGAATCCCGGAAGACTTTACAAAATATACTTTCAGCCTTCCCTTTAATGACCTGGAATCGGTGAAAGCAGTTTTCGATATACACGGGCAGGATATTGCAGCGGTGATTATTGAGCCGGTTGCTGCCAACATGGGGGTGATTGTGCCCGATGCCGGCTTCCTGAACGAATTACGTGTTATTACTAAACAGTATGGAGCCTTATTGATTTTCGATGAGGTAATCACCGGTTTCCGCCTGGCATTAGGCGGTGCTCAACAGCGTTTTGGGATAACTCCCGATTTATCTACATTCGGTAAGATCATTGGAGGTGGATTTCCCGCTGCGGCATTTGGCGGAAGAGGGGATATCATGGATGTGCTGGCTCCCGATGGACCCGTATACCAGGCAGGTACCCTCTCGGGGAACCCTATTGCCATGGCTTCCGGTATCCGTACCCTGCAATTGCTGCAACAGACTGACTTTTATACCAACCTGGAAACGAAGAGCAACCTGTTTATCACAGAACTGAAGGAAATTATCAAAGGGAAAGCCATCGTTCTTAACCACATAGGATCTATGTTTACCCTGTTCTTCTCCGATCATGAAATACGTAATTTTGAGGATGTAAAGAATAGTGATACCGCCCGCTTTGCTCAGTTTTTCAGGGCTTTGCTTCAGGAGAATATCTATTTCTCCCCATCTGCCTTCGAAACCAGTTTTATTTCCGATGCCCATACTACCCTGGAGTTGGAAAAAACACTCGGCACCATTAAGAAAGTCCTTTCTGCTTTCTAAGAATTCTGTTTTAAAATGTCATTAAAAAAGCCCTCTATTCCACTTGTTAACCCGGTAAGTGGGTTTGGGTTGTTAAGTAATGGTCAAAATACGATGTCGTATTTTGACCATTATTTATTGTATTCAATGAAATTTCTCAATTTTCACGAAGAAGTAGTACTCATTTCCTTTTGCTGTCAGGTATTAATTTCCCTACCCGACGGTATGACCTGGTAATGCCTTTGATATACCTTTGGCATTAGATAATATATAGATAAAATATACATAATATATAGATAAAATATAGATAACATATATTTATATAGGTATATATTATGTATATTTTACCTGTATAATAGCAATGTATTTCGTATAATTTCAGTCATTCCAAAGGTATTTCAAAGGCATTAGGAATTGGGAAAGAATGGGGAGCGGATAGAATTAGAAATGGGAGGGAAACCCCAGAAAAAAAGGTTGATGACCTGTTGCTTCATATAGGTACAAAA
>Ga0302286_10002845_pt1 | contig 11883 bp, 10 predicted proteins | sample III_Fen_E2_3_FD_198765 | JGI IMG/M metagenome (GOLD analysis project Ga0302286, IMG submission 198765) | Peat permafrost microbial communities from Stordalen Mire near Abisko, Sweden - III_Fen_E2_3 | ecosystem: Environmental > Terrestrial > Soil > Wetlands > Permafrost | place: Sweden: Abisko...
CAACCCCCTGCCAAGCCCCTGCCAAGCCCCTTTGATTTCCCTTTACACCCGGAATATAATTCATAATTATTAATACACAATTCATACTGACTTTATTCGGATTAATATATTATATAACTTTGAAATAGGATATTCATATTATTCAGTTTTAGACCTCTATCCCTAACCCTTTCTCCCAAGGAGAAAGGGGACACGGCAGTAAATTAAAGAGATGCATCTCATTAATCACACTCCGCAAAGGACTTCTCCCGATATCTATAGGGATGGGAGAGGGATTTAGGGAGAGGTCTGTAAATTAATACGATAACTTTTTAATAGAAATAAACTCTAATGGATTACGCATAAAATATAACCTATTTAGCAGTATTGATTCATTATTCATAAGAAAAACAACTAGCATATAAAAAGACTCCCTGTCATTCAATCGAATCACAGGGAGTCATTATATATAGTTCAGGTTGCATGCAACGTTTTATCTTATTTTCCCCAATACTTTTTAGGCGCACCATCCGTTTTCGGACCATGTGATACCGGTGGCCTGGAGCTTTGAGGCCTCGTTGGCTTTGGTATCCTGGATTCACCGGATGCCGCACCGTTTGATGCGGAAGTTGCAGGACGGGGTGAACCATTTCCACCTCTGGCTCCGGCTTTGGCACCAGGACTCTTTCCTTTGGCTTTCCTGGCACCAATGACCGGCAAATTTTCGGCAGGATATGGATGATCGGTTACTACCGGGATCTGGATGGATATCAGTTTCTGAATATCCCTCAGGTATTCGAACTCCTCAACATCACAGAATGATACGGCCTTACCTTCGAGCCCTGCCCTCCCTGTCCGTCCGATACGGTGAACATAGGTTTCGGGTATATTCGGGATCTCGTAATTAATCACCAGGTTCAGGTTGTCAATATCAATACCACGGGCAGCAATATCGGTAGCCACAAGGACACGGGTAGTTTTATCCTTAAAATTGCGCAAGGCATTTTGACGGGCGTTTTGCGATTTATTGCCATGGATAGCTTCCGCTTTGATCTTGGCTTTTTCCAACATGCGCTGCACTTTATCCGCCCCATGTTTGGTACGGGTAAATACAAGAGCCGTTGCAATGGATTTATCTTTCAGCAGATGAATCAGCAAATCCTTTTTATTGACAGCATCCACAAAATACATTTCCTGTTCCACCGTTTCAGCGGTTGTCGAAGCAGGCGTAACCTGTACTTCTTCCGGATTGGTGAGGATGGTACTTGCCAGCACACGGATTGAATCGGGCATAGTAGCCGAAAAGAAAAGCGATTGCCTTTTGGCAGGGATCAGCTTAATCAGTTTTTTCACATCATGGATAAAACCCATGTCGAGCATACGGTCGGCTTCGTCCAATACAAAAATACTGATATCGCCGAGTTTCACATACCCCTGGTTGATTAAATCAAGCAGTCGTCCGGGAGTAGCAATCAAAATATCGACTCCCATTTTGAGTGCTCCCACCTGCTGGCTCTGGGGAACTCCCCCGAAAACAACGGTATGGCGCAGATTCATAAACCTTCCGTAGGCAGCAAAACTTTCGCCTATCTGGATAGCCAATTCACGGGTTGGGGTTACAATCAGGGTTTTTATCTTTCTGGGAGCCCTGTCATTTCCTTTATTCAGGTGCAGGAGCTGCAGGATGGGAATAGCAAAGGCAGCCGTTTTACCGGTACCGGTTTGTGCACATCCTAATAAATCCTGTCCTTTAAGTACTATTGGAATTGAAATTTCCTGAATCGGAGTTGGTTGGGTATAACCTTCGTGTTTAAGAGCGTTTAAGATCGGCTCTATAAGATCTAATTTATCAAATGTCATAGAATATTTCACGCATCCGTTCTTCTTTCACAAGTTCTAGTAATTAATCTGACGGACTACGATTTTGCGCAAAGGTACGGAAAATAACCCAAGGAGTCAAAAATACAATAGAAGGTTGCCGGAAAAGAGCGTCGTGTGCGCAAACGGTTTTTTGGCTAAAAACGGTATAAAAACACACAAACAGGTGATTTGGTTGCACAAGGAACTGAATATTGTGCATAATTTAATGTTTTTTAATCAAAATAAGCCCCTTTTTGCCGTGGTCGACCAATTAAAATGCTTATTTTTGCAGCAGCAATAGAAAATTGAATCGATCAATTTACTATTCTACGCCGTGATTCGTTTTAATGAATTAATCAATGTTAGCTTTGAATTTTTTAGAAATAAATCAACCATCCCTTTTTTCATTAAGGAAATTATATGCGCCCATCATGCTGTATATATCTTCCTGATCAATCCCATCGCCTCTTATCCATACAGGTAAATAGTAAACCGAACCTTTGTCGGAACATGCTATTGGTATGTCAAAATAAAAACAATCAACTTATACATTAAAAAATATAGTCGTGGACAAATCAACTCATCATCATGCCGACACATTAAAGTCGCAGGTGGAAGAAGCAACCGGAGTGATCATGTCACATTGTTACCAATGTGGTAAATGCACAGCGGGCTGCCCGCTCAATGAAGAGATGGACGTAATGCCCAATCAAATTCTCCGCATGCTACAGCTCGAACTTCCGGGCTATGAAGCCAAAATACTGAACTCGCTTTCCATCTGGCTTTGCCTGGCATGCGACACCTGTTACTCCCGCTGCCCGCAGGAAGTAAAACTATCGCAGGTTATGGATTTTCTTCGTCAGGAGTCAATCCGGAAAGACATGGTAAACCCCAAGGCGAAAGATATCCTGAAGTTCCACCAGGCATTCCTGAATTCAATCAAGATGAACGGAAAGTTGCATGAGGTAGGATTAACAATCGATTACAAGCTCAGGACCCTGAACCTGATGCAGGATGTACAACTGGTACCATCGATGCTGTCAAAGGGGAAACTGGCTGTTTTCCCCCATCAGGTACACAATACGAAAGAAATTGCAAAGATATTTAAACGTATCAGCGAGGGAAACCGGGAGTAGTTGATTGGTTATCCCGATAGCTATCGGGAGGATAATTTAGAATAAGAACAATAAGTTAATTGGGCTTACAGGCAACGGAAACGGAGTTTGTACCCGTAGACAAACATATATGAGAATAGGTTATTATCCCGGTTGCTCGCTCGAAGGATCGAGTAAAGAATACAATGATTCGTTGTTTGCAGTTGCCGAAAAGTGCAACGTCACGCTCGAAGAAATTAAAGACTGGAGTTGTTGCGGTGCTTCAGCAGCTCATAATTTAAATCATGACCTGGCCGTTGCATTACCGGCCCGCACGTTGGCATTAGCCGAAAAACAAGGATTGACGGAAATCGTGGTACCGTGTGCAGCATGCTATAGCCGGATATCCACTTCAAAACTTGAAATAAGCAGCAATGTAGCTACCAGGCAGAAGATCGAGAAATTCATAGATCTGAAACTGTCGGTTGATGTAAAAATACTCACTGTATTTGAATTCCTGCAGAAATATATCTTCCCGGTGGTGGATGAACATATCGTGAATAAATTAAATCAAAAAGCAGCTTGTTATTACGGTTGTTTATATTCACGGCCAAAAGAACTTGCTACCCTGGAACAAATAGAAAACCCAATGGAAATGGATGATGTCATGGTAAAAGCCGGGGCAACACCCATTGACTGGGCCTTTAAAACCGAATGCTGTGGTGCCGGGTTATCCGTATCACGAACAGATATTGTAGCAAAGCTTTCGGGTAAAATCCTTGAAGATGCTGCTGACCGTGGTGCAGAATCGATTGTGGTAGCCTGTCCCATGTGTCACATGAACCTGGATATGCGCCGTCCTGAAATTAAAAAACAACTGAAAAAAGATATCAACATCCCCGTTCTGTTTATCACCCAGGCATTGGGACTAAGCATGGGTATTTCAGCCGACAAGCTTGGACTGAACAAGCATTATGTGCCGACTGAACAAGTAGTAAACTGTATCGTAAAATTAGAGGCTTAAAAATATGGCAAGAATTGGAGTTTTTATTTGTCACTGTGGCGAGAATATTTCCGCAACTGTTGATGTAGCCAAAGTAGCTGAAAAAGCCGGGAAACTTTCAGGCGTAGCTTTCAGTGTCGATTATAAATACATGTGCTCGGATCCGGGACAAACCCTGATCATCGAAGCCATCAAAGAACATAAGCTTACCGGAATCGTAGTGGCAGCCTGTTCACCTCGCATGCACGAAGGAACATTCCGGAAGGCAGCTGAAAAAGCGGGTATCAACCCCTACTTCTGTGAAATGGCAAATATCCGCGAACAGGTATCGTGGGTACATCCCAAATCGGATGCCACAACCCAGAAAGCATTGGATATTGTCCGTACGCTGGTGGAAAAGGTAAAGAAAAACGTGGCCTTGTTCCCGATTAAGGTACCTGTTACTAAAACAGCACTGGTAATTGGAGGCGGTATTGCCGGTATCCAGTCGGCACTTGACATAGCCAATGCAGGCCATCAGGTGATCATGGTTGAAAAGAAGCCATCCATTGGAGGGCACATGTCCCAGCTATCAGAAACCTTCCCGACACTCGACTGTTCACAATGTATCCTTACGCCGCGCATGGTGGAAGTAGCGCAACATCCGAATATCAAACTGCTCACCTATGCCGAAGTGGAAAGTGTCTCAGGATTTGTGGGTAATTTTGATGTCAAAATCCGAATGAAAGCCAAGAGTGTGGATATGAAGAAATGTACCGGATGTGGTGCTTGTTCACAAAAATGTCCTAACAAAAAAATCCCGGATGAATTTAATGAAGGCATGGGATTCCGTACAGCCATTTATTCACCGTTTCCACAGGCTGTACCCAACAAGCCGGTTATTGACCGTGAACATTGCACCTGGTTTACAAAAGGGGGTAAATGCGGCCTTTGTAAGAAAATCTGTCCGACAGGAGCTATCGATTATGATACCCAGGATGAATTCATTGATGTACGGGTTGGTGCTATCATTACTGCTACCGGATTTGATTTAAAGCATGCTGATTTCTTCCCTGAATATGGCTATGGACAATTCAAAGATGTGATTGATGGTATGCAGTTTGAACGCCTGGCATCAGCTTCAGGACCTACAGCCGGTGAAATACGCAGGCCATCGGATGGCAAGGTACCCGAAAAAATAGTATTTGTGGCTTGTGCCGGATCACGCGACAAAGCCAAAGGAATTGAATATTGCTCTAAGATATGTTGTATGTACACGGCAAAACATGCCATGCTCTACAAACACAAAAACCACGAAGGCAAAGCCTATGTGTTCTATATGGACATACGCGCGGCCGGAAAGAACTACGATGAATTTGTACGTCGCGCCATTGAAGATGATGATGTGAACTATATCCGCGGACGTGTTTCCCGTATCTACGAAAAGAACGGAAAGCTCATTGTCAAAGGAATTGATACATTGATGAATTCAGAGCCTGTGGAAATAGAAGCAGACATGGTGGTTCTTGCAACAGCAGTTGTTGCTAACATTGGCGCTGAATCACTGGCACAAAAGCTTCATATCAGTTACGATAAACATCATTTCTTCTCGGAAGCCCACCCTAAACTGAAACCGGTAGAAACAAATACTGCCGGCATTATGTTGGCTGGTGCATGCCAGAGTGCCAAGGATATCCCTGAATCAGTATCACAGGCTTCTGCTTCTGCCAGCAAGGCCATTGGGTTATTCTCAAGCAGTGAAATGACACGTGAGCCTATCGTAGCAGTTGTAAACCGCCAGGCACCACCAAACTTCACAAGTTGTACAGGTTGCCTGCTCTGCCAGGAAGTTTGCCCGTACCATGCTATTGAAACAGAAGAAATAAAAGATCGGGCAGGAAACCTGATAAAAGTTGCTGCCCGTGTAAATGCAGGACTTTGTCAGGGATGTGGAACATGTGTGGCTATGTGTCGCAACAAATCCATTGATATCCAGGGTTTCTCAAACGATCAGATGTTATCGGAAGTCATGGCTTTACTAAATGCATAATTAAAAAATCATAATTCACAATTGAATAGCATGTCTGAACAATTTGAACCAAAAATAGTGGCTTTTGTCTGTAACTGGTGTACCTATGCCGGTGCTGACCTTGCAGGAACAAGCCGAACCAAATACGCCACCAATGTGAGCATTATCCGCTTCCCGTGTACCGGCCGTATTGATTTTATGTTGCTTATGAAAGCTTTTGAGAATGGTGCCGATGGTATTATTGTATCCGGTTGCCACCCGAATGACTGCCATTATACATCCGGGAATTTCCATGCCCGGCGCAGATGGATCGTATTCCGTTCGTTGCTTGACTTTATGGGATTTGACACCGACCGGATTACCTTCTCGTGGGTATCAGCAGCCGAAGGTACCAAGTGGGCGAATTTAGTAGATGAGACAACAGAGAAAATTCGGGCAAAAGGTACCTTTACCGAATTCAACAAACTGGATTATTCAACCCTTGAAAAACTAAGCAATGACGCCATTACAAAATAAAGTTGCCGAATTGTTCGAAAACGGAACAATCTCGTTGATGATTGGCTTTAAAACAGCGATCAACAAACTACCCGTTCCTTGTTTTATCACCAATGCCTCGCAGGTGGAACAATTGATTTTCACCCCCGAATGCAAAGGAAATCTGTCTGTGTACCTGCATAAGATTGAAGTAAAACAGGCTCAAAAAGTAGGGATCCTGGCAAATGTATCCACCTTGCGTTCATTGGTTCAACTGACCTCCGAAAACCAGCTTGGAGCGATAGAGAAAACAGTTATCACCATCAATGCCCAGAATGAAGTGGTTGTCTTTACAACCATGGAGGAAGTGGAACAATATGTCCAGGCTAATTTTCCGGCTTATACGGAAGAAGACATTAAACTGCTAGAACACCTGAACTCCCTGACCCGTACCGAACGCTGGCAATACTGGACAGAACAGTTCTCGGCATGTGTGAAATGTTATGCCTGCCGTGCCGTTTGTCCTATGTGCTATTGCTCTTCCTGTACGGTAGAAAGCAATCAACCCCAATGGATCAAGGTTTCCTCTGAAACTACAGGCAACCTGGAATGGCATACCATGAGGGCCATGCACCTTGCAGGACGATGCATTAATTGCGGGGAATGCGGACGTATCTGCCCTGTAGGAATCCCTGTCCATTTACTGACAGCCCAGATGAACCTGGATATTGAGAAAGAATTCGGTGCCAAGACAGGTTTCTCATGCAAAAGCGGGTATGCCTTGAACACTTTTAAACCGGGAGATAAAGAACAATTCATTAAATAATTCATAATTCATAATGCATAATTATGAATTAATTTAAGATTATGGAAATAAAAAATATAAAATCGACCAATATACCTGCATTCTTTGACCAGCTGATCAAGTCGGGTAAAGTGGTAATAGCACCGGTTCTTAAAAAGAGCGGAAAGGTATTTTTCGAAGCGGTACAATCCTATAGCCAGGTAGCCACGGATTACATTCAAACAGGGTTCTCTGCCAAGTCTGTTGTATTCCCGAAAGTGGAAGTACTGTTTTCCTTTAATAAAACTCAAGATGGCATAGAAATAACCGATTCCATTAACCAGATACCCGAAACAGTGGTCTGGGGTCTTCGTCCATGTGATGGATCTGCTTTCAACTACATGACTGAATTCTTTCTGAAGGAAAATCCGGATGCCTATTATGCGGCACGCAAAGAAAAAACAACCCTGATAGCCATTAGTTGTGCAAAAGCTGATGCTGCCTGTTTCTGTACATCCGTTGATTTAAGCCCGGGCAGCACTTCTGGAAGTGATATATTACTTACCCTGATGGGTGAAGATGTTTATGTGGAAGTCATGACTGAGAAAGGCAAATCGGTGGTTGAAAGCTCCGCTTCGCTATTTACAACAAGTGAAGAAAAAAGCAAGGATGCCTATCTCGCCAACATAGAAGCCAAATTCTCTATGGAGGAAATAAAGGAACGGATTAAAACAGCCTACGACAGTGCTGAATGGAAAAACGAATCGATGGGTTGCTTCGGTTGTGGTGCCTGTGCATTTTCATGCCCAACCTGTACCTGTTTCGACATTCAGGATGAAGGAACACAGAACAAAGGGTTACGTCTGCGGTGTTGGGATGCCTGTGGTTTCGGGTTATTTACCAAGCATAATTCAGGCCATAATCCACGTACGAATCAAACAGAGCGTCGTCGTCAACGGTTGATGCACAAATTCAAATACTCGGTTGAGAACCTGGGCATTGTCAGTTGTGTTGGTTGTGGAAGGTGTATCCGGGTTTGTCCGGCACATTTGAATATCTTTGAAAACATATTGAGTGTTACCAAATAAGCGTTGAGCATCGAGCTTCGAGCATCGAGCGTTGAGTGTTACGAGATAAAATCAGAGAGTAAAATTGAATTCATATGAGCAAAACCTCAAAACACATCGCAATTATGAATTTTGAATTATTAATTTTGAATTAATTATATTTCCATGGAAACAAAGAATCAATATATTCCGTATAAAATGCGAATTGCCGCTATTACAGAGGAAGCTCCGCTTGTCCAGACATACAGGTTGGAATTTGTAGATGAATCAGATGCAGAAAAGTTTACATTTAAAGCTGGCCAATTTGCTGAATACGGCGTATTTGGGGAAGGTGAAAGTACGTTCTGTATTGCCTCCCCTCCTACCCGTGAAGGATACCTGGAATGTACTTTCCGTAGTTCAGGTAGGGTGACCAAGGCACTGGCCAATTGCGAACTGAATGACATTATCGGATTACGCGGACCTTTTGGAAATACATTCCCGATTGAAGAATGGTACGGCAAAAACATTGTCTTCATAACCGGAGGAATCGGGTTACCACCACTTCGTTGCGTTATCTGGAACTTATTGGACCAACGGGATAAATTCGGTGAGATATCCATCTATTACGGTGCGCGGACAGTGAATGACCTGGTATATAAGGATGAACTGGAAGAATGGAAAAACCGTGGCGATGTAAAGCTCTTCCTTACCGTTGACCCTGGAGGTGAAACTCCTGAGTGGAAAGGACTCGTTGGATTCGTACCAACAATACTGGAACAAAACCCGCCTAAAAGCGAAAACTCGGTTGCTATCGTTGCTGGACCTCCTATCCTGATTAAAATGGGAATGCCTATCCTTGGCAAAAACGGGTTCGACAACTCAAATATTTATACAACACTTGAAAATAGAATGAAGTGTGGTGTTGGCAAATGCGGGCATTGTACCGTAGGTAAAACCTATGTATGCAAGGATGGACCGGTATTTACCTATGAAGAAGTATTGAAAATGCCGGCGGAATACTAGAAGGTAGTAAGTAGTAGGTAGTTCATAGTAAGTAATAAGAAAAAATAAGAATGGAGTTGTGCAAGGGATACTTGCGCAACTCTTTTTTTATGCAGTTGCTCAGTGCAACTCAGGCAGGATAAAAGCTAAAATTGAGTATTGGACAACTAAGTCAAAACAAAATAAACCGGCCAGATGTTAGAAGGTAGAAAAATATTGTAACCTTATTATTGAAATGTTCATCCCTAAAATTTAGAGCATATGAAAAAATTAAGTAATCAGGACAACAAACTCAGAATAATTGAGAAATTGATTATGTTGAATGATGATGATGTTATCAAAAAGATTGAAACTATCATTAATGAATCCCTGCAAAAGCAGAAACCTGACAGGATAACAAGACAGGAAGCTTTTCGACATGCCCATCACTCAAACAAAGTAATAGAAGGTGATATCCTTTTTACACAAGATGAAGTCGAAAAGCTGACACAAGACTGGTAATCAGCAAAATGCTCTAAACCGAGCATAAAATCAGCTAGAAAGTCCAACATAAAAAGTATGGATTATTAATCTGAACTTCGAACCAAAAAATCGAGTTGTGCAAGGAATTATTTGTACAACTCGATTTTTTGAAGAAAGTTGAATCACTGATGTAAGAAAATCAACTTTCATGCGTCATAACAAGTGAATGGAATCAATTCTATTTGATACTTGAAGTTATAAATAGAATTTACACACAGAATTTTTGCTTTAAAGAATTTTTTCACATTTAAACGTTAAAAGATAAAATAGTTATTTTATCTTTGCGCCCAAAATATTAACTCTGTATTTTCGAATCAGCCTACCCGGCATCCCATAAAGTCGGTATGCAATACACAACTGATTTATCTGACAAAGCATGAAATATATTACCGGCTTAATAATCTCAATTACACTTACTTTAAACCCCTTATACGCACAAGTAAAAAAAAGTGTGGAGGCATTGCACATTTCAACTCCCCTGACCATTGATGGTGTTCTGGATGAGGATGTTTACAAACTGGCAAAACCTGCAACCGATTTTGTTCAGCTCCAGCCATTGAATGGGAAACCATCAAAGAAACCCTCTGAAGTATATTTCTTTTATGATGAGTCGGCCATTTATGTCGGTGCCATGCTTACTGATGATCCGGATAGCATTTTTAATTACCTGACCGCCAGGGATAATAACGGCATGTCGGACTATTTTGGGGTGTACATCGATCCATACAACCAGGGACAGCTGGCATATGGTTTTTTCATTACCCCGGCGGGTGTTCAACTGGATATTAAAGCGATTAAAAGTGACGATGACAATGAAGATGGCAACTGGAATGCCGTATGGGAAAGCAAAACCCGGATTACGGATAAAGGCTGGCAGGTAGAAATGCGTATCCCCTTTTCAGAACTCAGGTTTTCAGAAAAAACAGGAAGTACCTGGGGTGTAAATATGTTCCGGAATATCAGAAGGTACAACTCCAACAATTCATGGAACTTTATAGACCGGAATGTATCAGGCTTTATTCATCAGGAAGGCCAGTTGACGGGAATAAAAGGGATAAAACCGCCATTACGCTTATCCCTGACGCCTTATCTGGCCACTTACTTTCAACCCAAAAGCAACACTGCTTCAGCCAGTTTTTTATACAAAGGAGGGTTGGATTTGAAATATGGTATCAACGAAGCATTTACGCTTGACATGATGCTTGTACCCGATTTCGGTCAGATACAATCGGATGACAAAAAGCTAAACCTTACCCCCTTCGAGTTGTATTACAGTGAAAAGAGGCAGTTTTTTAATGAGGGAACTGAGCTTTTCCAACGGGCAAACATCTTTTATTCAAGACGCATAGGCGCTTCTCCTAAATTCTCTGCAGATAATTCGTTAGCCAACAATGAAATCGTTGACTATAACCCCAGCGAGACACAGTTGGTGAATGCAACAAAAATCTCAGGCAGAACAACCGATGGCTGGGGTATAGGTGTTTTGAATGCTATTTCATTATCTTCCTTTGCAAACCTGAAAGATACCCTTACAGGTAGCATCCGGAAAGTAATGGTTCAACCGCTTACCAACTACAATGTGCTGGCAGTAGACAAATCACTGAAAAACAACTCATATATCAGCTTTATCAACACAAACGTGTACATGTTTGACAATCCGTTCAGGGCAAATGTAACCGCAACTGATTTTCAATTAAGGGACAATACAAAAACGTTTGCCTTGAAGGGAAAAGGAGCTATCAGTATGAGAGGCGACTCAACCCTGGAAAAAGGATATTACGGTTTCCTTCAGTTATTAAAGAACAAGGGGAAGATTCAGTATGGAATATCACAGAACCTGTATTCCGACAAGTACAATCCGAATGACCTGGGATATCTTCAGCGAAACAACCAGCTTTTAACGGAAGGGTATATCTATTATCAAAAGATTGAGCCATTCTGGGTAATCCGCGAATATAATGGTAATGTCTGGTGGGATTATATCCGGACATACAACCCGAACCGAATCTATGGAAACCAAATGGGATATAATGCCAATGTGACTTTTAAGAACAATTACAGCATAAACATAAACGGAACATATTCAACTAAACTGAATGATTATTATG
>Ga0302286_10002850_pt1 | contig 11861 bp, 9 predicted proteins | sample III_Fen_E2_3_FD_198765 | JGI IMG/M metagenome (GOLD analysis project Ga0302286, IMG submission 198765) | Peat permafrost microbial communities from Stordalen Mire near Abisko, Sweden - III_Fen_E2_3 | ecosystem: Environmental > Terrestrial > Soil > Wetlands > Permafrost | place: Sweden: Abisko...
ACTCATCACAACCACTATCCATTGCACTTTCGCACACCGAAGGAAGTGCATTTGCAGTCTGAATAATGATCGGCAATTCAGGTAAAAGTTTTTTAATCTGAAGTGTAGCTTCAATTCCGTCCATTTTAGGCAAGCGAATGTCCATCAAAATCAAGTCAATTTCATCGTTTTCCTTAACCATCTCAATAGCATCATAGCCATCCCGAACGAAAAACAGATTTGCCTTGGTCTTTTTCAACGCCATTTCAAAGAAAAACTGATTAACAGATTCATCTTCAACAATTAAAATCGTTTTTCCAACAAAATTATAATCCATGAAATATCGATTTAGTGGCAAAAAATGATTTCTCACAAAGCTATTAAAAAACAATTAAACCATTATGCTTTTTAGCCTAATGATTTTCTTATAATGTAAAGAAGCAGCATTGGGCATTAATAAAATGTACCTTTGCGGAATGACAAGTCAATTAAAAAACCAGGCAGACATTCTCGGGAAACTAGGCATTGAGAAACTCAATGCCATGCAGGAGGAAGCACAGGAAGCTATCCTTTCAAACAATGAACTAGTGCTGCTTTCGCCAACAGGAACCGGGAAAACCCTTGCTTTTTTATTACCTATACTGGCAGAATTAGATAGTCAGTGTGACGAAGTTCAGGTTTTGATCGTGGTTCCGTCCAGAGAGTTGGCAATCCAAATCGAACAAGTTATCCGGCAAATGGGTTCTGGCTATAAAACCAATGCCGTTTATGGAGGAAGAGCCGGATCGAAAGATAAACTGGAGATCAAACATCGTCCGGCAATTTTAATTGGAACTCCCGGACGAATTGCCGATCACCTGCGAAGAGATAATTTCGCAACAGAACAGATTACCACACTGGTTCTCGACGAATTTGACAAGTCGCTCGAAATTGGATTTGAAGCCGAAATGATGGACATTACCGCGTCTCTACCCAATGTCCGAAAGAAAATACTGACTTCAGCCACTCAGGAAGTGGATATTCCTGAGTTTGTTGGACTGAAAAATCCGCATTACCTCAACTATCTGGATCAAAAAACAGCTCAACTGAGAATCAAAACAGTACTCACTGCAACCGATAAGCTGCAAACTCTGGTACGTTTACTTAGTCATTTAGGCGATCAGCCCGGGATTGTTTTCTGCAACTTTAAAGACACCATTCAGGATGTGAGCGATTTTCTCACCGAAAACAACATCGAACATGGTTGCTTTTACGGAGAGATGGAACAAAAAGACAGGGAACGGGTACTCATCAAATTTCGAAATGGAACCTATCGGCTTATTGTGGCCACCGACCTGGCAGCCAGAGGGCTTGACATACCTGAAATCCGGTTTATTATTCACTATCAGCTTCCGCTGAAAGAACATGAATTCACTCATCGAAACGGACGTACTGCCCGGATGTTCAACGATGGAACAGCCTATATTCTGAAGGGAACAACTGAAAATCTACCGGAATTTATAGAAGATCCGGAAACAGAAGTTTTGAAGGAAGCCCCGACACCACCGCCATCACCATGGAAAACCCTGTTCATTTCAGGAGGTCGAAAAGACAAAATTTCGAAAGGCGACATTGCCGGATTATTTATCAAACAAGGAAAAATAAGCAACGATCAATTGGGAATCATTGAAATCAAACAAGACTGTGCTTTTGTTGCTGTTTTGGCTTCCGAAGTGAATCGATTGATTACTCAGGTTGATAATAGCCGACTCAAAAATAAAAAAGTAAGGGTGACACAAATCTAAGCCGGAATAAAAAAGAGGTTGTATCAAAAGTCAAAATACTCGTAACCCAGGTCATTCCGAATTTATTTCGGTATCTGATTTTCAATATATTGTAGATCCTGAAGCAAGTTCAGGATGACGACATCAATGACTTTTGATACACCCTCTTCAATATTTTCATTCTTACCACCTCCGATTTTATTTCTGCATCGCATCATCAAAAGCGATATCCGAAGGTTCAAAGTCGCAGTAACGCACAAAGTCGCAGGCTTCAATCGCTCCGGCATCCCGGTTCATCCCGCTGTCTTCCCATTCAACAGACAGAGGCCCTTGGTATTTGATATCGTTCAATGCACGGATGATATTTTCAAAATCAATTTTTCCGCGGCCTAAACTCCGGAAGTTCCAATAGCGACGGTTATCGCCAAAATCAGTATGTCCGCCAAAAACACCAATATCCATCGGATGTTCATTCCAGTAAGCATCTTTCATGTGAACATGGAAAATACGATCTGAAAATTCGTAAATAAATTTCACGTAATCGACCCCCTGATAACCGAGATGGCTTGGATCAAAATTAAACCCAAAAGCAGGATGATAATTTACAGCTTTAAGCGCACGACGGGCTGTTGCAATGTCGAAAGCAATTTCGGTCGGATGTACTTCAAGGGCAAATTTCACCCCCATTTTCTGATATTCATCCAAAATCGGAATCCAGCGTTTGGCAAAATCTTCATAGCCTTTATCAATCATTTCCTGACTTACTGCCGGAAACGAATACAGCATATGCCAAATCGAACTTCCGGTGAATCCAACTACCGTATCCAATCCCAGAAGTTTGGCCACTTTCCCGGTTTTGATGACCTCGGCAGCAGCCCGCTGGCGCACTCCTTCCGGATCACCATCGCCCCATAAATAATCGGGTAATATTCCACGATGGCGTTCATCAATACGGTCGCAAACACATTGTCCGACCAAATGCGTAGATATAGCAAATAGCTGAAGATCGTATTTAGCCAAAATTTCTTTGCGTTTTGTACAGTATGCCTGATCTGCTTTATCTATTTCGATATGATCGCCCCAACAGCAAAGTTCAAGTCCGTCGTATCCAAACTCCAGAGCTTTCTCGCAAATCGTTTCGAACGGAAGATCGGCCCATTGTCCGGTAAATAAGGTTACTGGTCTGCTCATGATATTTGTTTTAATTAATTTTTATAAAGAAGATACGGAGTGCGGGTTTCAAGCTACGGGTAAAATTGGAACACGCAACACGCAACTATTGAAACGGAATCCATTTCACCTCATCATTATAGCCTGATTCTACTACAGCATTAATGAATTGCATTCCACGAATTCCATCTTCCACGCCCGGAAAATCAAGCCATTCGGCTTTAGGTTTTTCTCCATTGAGTTTGGCTCGAAGGGTAAGCGAAAAGTTTCGGTAAATATTGGCGAAAGCCTCCAGATAACCTTCCGGATGACCTCCGGGGGTTCTTGTATTGGCAACGGCTGCCGCTCCCATAAAACCGGTTCCCACCCGATAGATTTCGGTTGGTTTAGTTGTCCATTTGGCTATTAAGGAATTCGGTTCCTGCTGGCTCCATTCTAAACCACCATTTTCGCCATAAACACGAATTTTCAACGCATTTTCTTCGCCGGCAGCTACCTGACTTGCAATTAGCACTCCTTTTGCTCCGTTATCAAAGCGAAGCAAAACAGCACCGTCGTCATCGAGCAAACGTCCGGGAACAAATACATTCAGATCGGCACACAGCAAAACCGTTTTCAGTCCGGTAACATATTCGGCCAAATGGTGAGCATGAGTTCCTATATCGCCCATCGCACCAGCCTTTCCCGAACGTTTTGGATCAGTTCTCCACGAAGCCTGCGCATTTCCGGCATCTTCAACTTTAGCCGACAGCCATCCCTGAGGATATTCAACAAAAACCTTACGAACCTTTCCCAACAGACCTTCAGCAACCATCTGGCGAGCCTGTTTAACAGCAGGATACCCGGAATAGGTATGCGTAAGAGCAAGCAACAAACCGGTTTCACTTAATTTAGACTGAAGCTGAAGTGCTTCATCAAGTGTAAAGGTGATAGGCTTATCAATAACCACATTAAATCCATTTTCAAGAGCCATCATGGCCGGGCCAAAATGAGCAAAGTTTGGAGTTACAATGGTCACGAAATCCATTCGTTCGCCTTCCGGCAATTTCACTTCATTACCGAACATTTCCTGATAAGACCGGTAAACACGGTCTTCCGGAAGAAAATAAGACTTACCTGAGGAAATTGAAAATTCAGGATTGATGCTAAAACAACCGCAAACCAGTTCTATTTGACCATCCATAAAAGCGGCTAACCGGTGAACGGCTCCAATGAAAGCATCGCTACCCCCGCCAACCATTCCCATGCGTAATTTTCGGTTCTTCATGTTAGTGTGTTAGTTTAAGTTTTAAGATGACTAAAATTAGAAAACTTTTTCAGATAGAGAATAAAACAAACTGAAATAGAAATGAGCAAAATCAATTTTGAATTTGTGTTCCGAAAAACAGATTCTTATCTTCGAAACAAAAAGCTAAACTAAACATTTATGGAAAGACGATCATTCTTACGCAATGCTGCCGGAACCATGGCCGCTATAGGCCTTGCCGGTTCAGCAAAAGCCTTCGCCTCAGACGAAAGAACATCCAACACTTCACAGTTCAAGTTAAAATATGCACCCGGCTTTGGCACTTTTAAAGAACATGCCGGAGACGATCTTTTTGACCAGATTAAATTCATAAGCGATCAGGGATTTCGTGCAATTTTCGACAATGGACTGATGCAAAAAGAACCTGCCATTCAGGAAAAAATAGCCGCAGAGCTTGCCCGGCGCAACATAGATCTGGGTCCTTTTGTACTGTATGCCGATTTTGCAGTAAAATCGATGGTTACACAAAATCCGGACATCAAAGAAATGCTGAAAAAGAAAATGCAGGAAGGCGTTGAATGCGCTAAACGAACCGGAGCAAAATGGGCACTGGTTGTTCCCGGGCATTTTGACGAAGGATTGGAGTGGGACTACCAAACAGCCAATGTGATCGACAACATGAAAATGTGTTGCGAAATAGTGGAGAAAAGCGGACTAATTCTGGTCATGGAACCGCTTAATGCATGGACCAATCATCCCGGATTGTTTTTAACCAGGATTCCACAGGCAAACCTGATTTGTGAAGCGGTAAACCATCCATCGTGCAAGATCGTGGACGACCTCTATCACCAGCAAATTACCGAAGGAAACCTGATTCCAAACATTAATAAATCCTGGAAAAACATTGCGGCCTTTCATATCGGAGACAATCCCGGACGCAATGAACCAACCACCGGTGAGATTAACTACAAAAATGTATTCAAACACATTCACAGCAAAGGATACGATGGCGTTTTATGCTGCGAACATGGTCGAAGTATAAAAGGAAAAGAAGGCGAACTTGCATTTATAAAAGCCTACCGCGAGGTGGACTCATTCTAAGAAGTTGTTTAAAATAGAAAACGCTGCGGCTTATGGAAATCAAAACTTCAAAACCGCATGTTTAATCGACTTTCTGTTGGCGGTATATACGACATGAACAGCGTTGTCGGATGTTTGTATCACCGACGGATAACTAAATTCGCCGGTAGCCTGATTCTCAAGAACAGCAACATCTTTCCAGGCTTTCCCATCAGCCGAAACTGCAACATTCAGTTTATTGCGACCATTCACCCAGTCTTTGCCACTCTCCATCGGATTATACACCAGCAACTGAACTCCGGAATGTAGAGTTACCGCATCAATTCCCGAATTAGGATTAAGCACGTTTGTTTTAGCCAATGGACTCCATGTTTTTCCCTCGTCAGACGACCAGCTTTCCATGATGTAATTTTGATTACTTCGCAACAGAGCATGAATCTTTCCTCCCCGATACTGCAACAAGGTAGGCTGTATAACTTTGACAGAATTTTTCGGATCAATAGCAATTTTCTCCCAGGTTTTGCCATCATTAACCGATCGTTCGATGTGGGAATGCCATTCTTCGGTGGTCGTTTCAACACTCGATGGGCTTAAGATTACTCCTGAAGCCAACCGGATTGGTTTATTCTTGATTGGCCCCAGAATACCATTCGGGAGTTCTTTGGGCGACGACCAGCTACTTCCTTCATCAGCCGACTGAATTTCAAGGCCCCACCATTCGCGGGGATTGGGTCCAACTTTGTAGTACAACGTTATCTGGCCATCGGATGTACGAAACAACACCGGATTCCAGCAAGGGAAGATCTGTGCTCCGGGGGCTTTGCCAGTTGCAACTTCTCGGGGTTCTTCCCATTTGCCATTCTTCCCAACGGAAGTCCATATTCCCACATCACTACTTCCTTCGTAGGCACCACCAAACCAGGCAACCATAAGCCGCCCATCTTTCAATTCGAGAATGGTCGAAGCATGGCACTGCGCAAACGGAGCTTTTTCGAAAATAAATTCACTGGTTTGAACCGTACAGGATTTTGGAATCCGTATGGCCTGACTAGAGAGAACAAACAAACACAAACAAATACACAAACTAAGTTTCATATGATCAACACTTTAATCCATTCATAACTTTATTCACAATCCGAACAATCGGCACCAATCTCTTTCAAAACCTTAATCACCAAGCCCGTCTCGAAGCCTCGTCCAAGCGCAAACCTCATTAATTTATTACGCCGGTCATAATCATCTTTAGCCTTTACCGATCGGGCTTTATCTTTTAACAGTTGTTTTAGATTCGCCGCATAATCCTGATCTTCAACTCCTTCAAAGGCAATATTGAGAATGTCCTTCGATATATTTTTGGCCCGCAACATATGGTTAATTTTTTGCTTTCCCCAGTGGTTGAAACGAAATTTATCTTTCACATATGCTCGAGCAAAACGTTCATCGTCAATGTATTTTTCAGAAATTAATTTTTCAATTACAGGTCCGGCTTCTTCAGGAGAAAATCCCCAACTCTGAAGCTTAGCTAAAACATCGGAAGTGCATTTTTCATACCTGCTGCATAATAGGGCAGCCTTGTTATAAAAGCTATCTTGTTTTTGAGTAAATTGCATTGGTTTAATTTTAATCTAAAAGTACAACTTAACTTCATTCGCTGATAGTGTATTAAATGAAGTTTAATTTATTGAAGAAGCCCCTAATTCATCGACCACAAAACAAAAATGTTCGATAAAATTAATTTTCTTTGATTCAGAAATTATTTTGACCATGAAGAAACAAATCAAACAAATTGGGTTTACATCTTTTTTCTTTCTGATACAAGCACTTACATTCGGTCAGAATTTACCGGCAACCCCAATGACTTTCGGTGACGCATACGAACACATGAATACCAACAGTCATGTGCTAAAACGTGCAAATTTCGAAATCAATGAAAAGCAGGCCAACCGAAAAGCCTCGTTTGGATTACATGCTCCGCGCGTATTTGTTACTGCCACTGCGGTACAAATGGCCGATCCGCTAACGCTCGACCTTACCCCCGTTCGCGATGCAATCACTCCACTGTACGAAGCACTTGGCAAATATGGCAATTTTTCAGGAGTTCCAAATCCTGATCCAAAAACATCCGGAGTTGTTCCGATCTTGCCTGATAATATCAGCACCCAAGCCGTCAGAGCCAAACTACTCGAAGGTGAAGCAACAATCAATGCAGCTGAATGGAACAAAATGATTCAGGAAAAACAGTTTGCTTCGGCAACGGCAAACTTCATCTGGCCCCTTTATACCGGAGGGAAAATCAATGCAGCCAATGAAGCTTCCAGAATTTACGAAGAAGAAGCCGGCCTGCAAAAAGATCAAAAGCAAGGTGAACTATTAAGTGAGCTGGCAACCCGGTATTACGGATTGGTATTAGCCGAACAGGCCTGTAAAATACGCAATCAGGTCTCGGATGCTATGAAAAAACACTTGTTTGATTCCGAAAAACTGAGCGAACAAGGTCAGATTGCAAAAGTTGAGTTTTTACATGCACAGGTAGCAAATTCAGATGCTGAGCGTGAACTAAAGAAAGCGAACCGCGAAGTAACCATTATCAAGCGTGCCCTGCAGAATACACTGGCAATCACCGATAGTAGCGACATTTCCCCTGCAAGTCCACTTTTTATCATTAAAAACGTTGAAGCAGAAGACTTTTTTATCCGTATGGCATTGGAGAACAATCCACTTTTAAAACAAGTCGATTCAAAGAAAACCCTGGCAGCTACAGGTGTGAAACTCGAAAAGAGCAATTACCTGCCAACCCTTGCGCTTACCGGGACTTACGATATGGTTGATAAAGATTTATCGCCATACATGCCTCAATGGATGGTTGGGGTAGGATTAAACTGGACCCTTTTTGAAGGCAATGCCCGCAATCGGAAACTTCAATCTTCCAGATTCAAAGAAGATCAGGTTGAACAAGCCGGATTAAAAGCAGAAGAAGACATCCGTACCGTAATCCGGAAACTACACCAGCAGTTAAGTATGCAGGTTGAACAACTGGAAGAACTGGACAAAACCCTTGAGTTTGCAAAAACATATGTAGAGAGTCGTGAAAAAGCCTTTCACGAAGGGCTTTCTACTTCCACCGAACTGGTTGATGCCAATTTATTATTGGCTAAAGTTAAGATAGATCGGTTACAGGCCATGTATGGTTACGACGTTACACTGGCAACATTGCTGCAAGTTTGCGGTAAACCCGAAAAATTCCTGACCTACCAAACCAGTCAAAATGTAATTACTGAAAAGTTTTAAAATCGATTAATACCGAAAACAATGAACAAAACAAGAAATTTTATTATCGGTCTGTTTTTCACCGCATTACTGATTTTTCTTCTGTACACTACCTGGTTAATCACCCGTCCACTCCCGCTGGAAATTCAGGGTGAAATTGAAGCTACTCAATTCCGGGTCGCCTCCAAAATTCCGGGTCGGATCGACACCATTGCTGTTAAAAAAGGACAAAAAGTTGCGAAAGGTGACTTCCTGTTCTCAATAAGCAGTCCGGAGATTGATGCCAAGTTAATGCAGGTAACAGCCCTTCGTAATGCTGCTCAGGCTCAAAGTCTGAAGGCTCAGAATGGCGCTCAGGCTGAAGATATCGCAGCTGCATACAATTTATACGTTAAAGCAGAAGCGGCAGCGCGTCTTTATGAAAAAACCCTACAACGGGTAGAGAACCTGTATAAAGATGGCGTTGTTTCAGAACAAAAAAGAGATGAGGCTGAAACGCAAAGTAAGGCCGGTCGCGAAACCGCTAATGCCGCAAAGTCTCAATGGGAGAAAGCAGTTAAGGGTGCCCGTTTCGAAGATAAACGTTCGGCTCAGGAACTGGTTAATCAGGCTGAAGGTGGAATTAAAGAGGTAGAAGCATATCTGGCCGAAACTCAGGTTAAAGCTCCATCTGCCGGTGAAGTTTCGAATCTGGTTTCAGAACGGGGAGAACTTGTTCCAACAGGATATCCGGTTATTACCCTGCTCGATTTGGATGATAGCTGGGCAACTCTGTTTATTCGGGAAGACTTGATGGCCGATGTCCGGATGGGTAGTACAATAAAGGCAACCATCCCCGCACTGGGAAATAAAGAAGTCGTGCTGAAAGTTAATTACATCAGCCCACTAGCCGATTTTGCAACCTGGACATCCACCAAAACTTCAGGAGGTTTTGATATGAAATCTTTTGAAATTCATGCCGTACCAACGAACCCTCTCGAAGGTCTTCGTCCGGGGATGAGCGTGTTGGTGAACTGGAAACAGTTCGGAAAATAGAGGACGGTGTTCAATCACAGTAAACAAAAGAAAAAAGTCATTAAATGACTATTCGTTCAATGAAGGAAACACACAATAAGGTATCGAAGATTGTTGACGAAGGAAATTCATTCCTGCGGGGGAATCCGTTTTTCAGGGTTTTCTTCCGAGAAATTGACCGTATGTCGGGATCAACAATCTATCTGTTTACCACCCTGATTGGTCCGCTGATCGCTTTTATCATCCTGCTATCTGTTTTTTCGGCAGGCGTACCCCGCGATCTCCCGGTTGGGATTGTCGATTTAGACAATACAACCCTGTCGCGTAAAATGGCAATGTGGGTCAGTGCAACTCCCGAAGCTGAAGTTGTAAAGCACTTCACCAATCAGCAGGAAGCTTATCAGGAGATGAAAGAAGGGACGCTGGATGCGATCATGATTATTCCGGAAGGCACCGAAAAAACGATCTTCAAAGGAACCCAGAAAACCATCCCAATCTTTATCAATAATGCCAACATCCTAAAAGGCGGATACCTGCAAAAAGGAATCTACAAAGCCATGGCAACTCTTTCAGGAGGAATCAAGATGCAGTTTGCCATGAAAAACGGGATGCGGCAAGAGCAGGCCATGTCGAAAATACAGCCGGTAAAATTGCAGCAACATGTTCTTTTTAATCCGTTTGGAAACTACTCGTATTTCCTGTTAACGGCACTTCTACCTTTGATGATTGTGATATTTACGCTATTATCAAGTTTGTTCGCGGTAGGCGTTGAAGTAAAAGAAGGAACCGGACCCGATTGGCTTGAACACTCTTCCGGAAGCCTGATTATTGCCATAACCGGGAAATTACTACCATATACCATTTTACTGCTAATCAATGCGATGGTGATGAATGTAGTTATTTTCGTTCAGATGGGAACACCATTACGGGGAAGCTTCGCGTTGCTATTGCTCGGCGAAGCCATGATGATTATTACCTATCAGTTATTGGGAGTTCTTCTGATTTCAGCTACCGCAAATTTACGACTGGGACTTTCGCTGGGAAGTGGATATGCCATGATGGCTCTTACGTTCTCCGGATTGTCGTTCCCGGCATTTGCCATGCCTGTAGGTGCTCAAATCTTCTCCTGCTTTTTCCCTTTCACCTACTGGATAAAAATATTTATATCACAAGCCATGCGTGGCGAATCAGCAATTCATTCGGTCATCCCAATGGCAGCTTTTGTAGTCTTTATTTTGCTTTCCGTATGCTTACTTCCACGTTTAAAGCGCTTGCTGAAGTATGAAAAATACTGGGGAAAGATTTAAACCTTACAAAACACCACATTCGAGTATAAAACATTACAGAGCGTATATCGCTGCATAAGATAAATGGTTGAATTATAAGCTATGTTTAAAAAGATACGCAAAGGTATTGAGATGACCGGAAAATTCTACCGGGAAGAAATCCGAAACATCCGGAAAGATAGCGGTGCTATTCTTATTCTGGTTGGGGCTCTCATTATTTATCCGCTGGCTTATGCTATCGGATACCAGAATGAGGTTGTCCGCGAGCTTAAAACAACCGTTGTCGACCTTGACCGAAGCAATACCAGCCGCCAATTAATCCGCATGGTTAATGGTACTGAACAAATTTCGGTTACCAACGAAGCTGCCAGCTTAGACGAAGCAAAAAAGATATTCTTTGAAGGTCACTGCGGAGGAATCATTGTCATTCCTGAAAATTTCGAGAAAAGTGTATTAAACGGGAAACAAGCGAATGTGTCGGTTTTTGCTGATGGAAGTTATTTTCTGATTTACCGGCAAATGTTGGCCGGATCGGTTAAGGCAGTAGGCACTTTTTCGGCAGGCGTAGAGATCAAAAAACTAATGATGGAAGGTAAAACATACCTTCAGGCTAAACAATTGCGCGATCCACTTTCATCGGATATTCATTTCTGGTTTAACCAGGCATCGGGCTACGGCTCATTTGTGATGCCCGGAATTATTATCATCATTCTTCAGCAAACCCTTCTAATTGGGATTGGAATGGTTGGTGGAACCGGGAAAGAGAAAAAAAGAGACAGTTTTATGATTCCGTCAACCTTGCGACGTGGCGGTGTCTTTCCTATTCTTTTTGGAAAAACACTTTCCTATCTGACCATTTATTTTCTGAACTGTCTGTTCACCATGGTAATGATTCATTACTGGTTTAACTACCCCAATCTGGGAAGTTATGGGACCGTATTTTTACTAACAATCCCGTATTTACTTTCTATTATCTTTATGGGAATCGCCTTTTCTGTCATGTTTAAACGACGTGAATCGTCCATTATTTTCATGGTATTTCTCTCACCAATTGTC
>Ga0302286_10002853_pt1 | contig 11851 bp, 9 predicted proteins | sample III_Fen_E2_3_FD_198765 | JGI IMG/M metagenome (GOLD analysis project Ga0302286, IMG submission 198765) | Peat permafrost microbial communities from Stordalen Mire near Abisko, Sweden - III_Fen_E2_3 | ecosystem: Environmental > Terrestrial > Soil > Wetlands > Permafrost | place: Sweden: Abisko...
TCTGACCGAGCACACACTTCGAGTCGAGGAGAAAAAGAAATGATCGTAGTGGTGTACGGCACCACAGGCGAACTTATCAAGCTTATTTCCCTCGTCAAAGAAATGCCGGAAGATCAGCAGATTAGAGTGAATACAAACCAGCAGCCGAAGCAACTTCAGCAGCTCATGGATGACGCAGGGCTACCGGCTCCACACTTCACACTGACGAATGGGCGATCTGGCAAAGACCTCGAGAAGAAATCCGACATTGTACTTTGGGGATTCAAACTTTCTGGTCAGACTATGAAAGAGTTTCGCGCAATTAAGCGGCAACTCCGCGATGCGCCTGGTACACATGCCGTCATGGTACATGGCGATACGGTGACGACCGTCTACGGTGCGGTGCTTGCGAAGTTTCTAAGACTCCCTATCGTGCATATCGAGGCCGGTATGCGAAGCCATGACTGGCGTAATCCATTTCCAGAAGAGATTGACCGACGTATTGTTGGTAAGTTGGCGCGATACCATTTCACGCCTGGCGACACACCGACTGGCGACCTGAAGAAAGAAGGCGCGAAGGGAGAGATTATCGATACATTGCGCAATACGGTGCTTGATAGTCTGCGTTATGCGCAAAAAGCACCCGTGACGAGCAAGGGCTTTGGTGCGCTGGATATAAAAAAGCCATACGTCGTGATATCGATCCATCGTAATGAGCTCATGTCTAATCCGAAGGCGCTCAAGGAGTTGCTTGAGTCAATTCGTGACCACAGCAAGAAGGATGACTTGCAGATGGTATTCCTCGACCATCCAATTACAAAAGAGCGCATCACCGCGCTTGGGTATGATGATATCCTGAAGGGCAGTAATATCATACGCTTACCAAAACTCAGTTACTACCGTTTCATACAGCTTGCAAGTAAGGCGAAGTATGCCATTACCGACAGTGGTGGGCTTCAGGAAGAGTCATCATTCCTCGGGATTCCATGCTTAATTCATCGACTTGCAACTGAGCGTGTAGAGGGTCTTGGCAAGACGGCCGAGCTCTCAATGTATGACAAAAAGAAAGTCGAAGCATTTATGAATAACCCCGACAAATATGTGGGGCACAAAGAAGGTGATGATATTCAACCGACAAAGATAATCCTCAACACGCTATTTGATGCGGGATTTCTTCGTCGATAACTCGTTACTTCGTTCGCTGATAATGTAGAGTGGCCTGCCTTGAGTCTCATTGTGGATATTTTCGATGTAGAGCGCCAAGAGCCACTGACAGGTGAGGACGACACCGACGAGGAAGCTGACGAATAATGCGAGTAGTCCAGAAGTAGTTACTCTCATCTGAAGTGGGTCGCCGAGCAAGAACATCTCGACAAGTAGGAATAGACCAAGCACGGTCGAGACCACCATCACAAAACTACCGAGGTATCCAGTAAACTGGAGAGGTTTCGTCGTTTGTGAAACGAGTGCATGAATCGCAAGGCGTATGAGCTTCCTAATACTATAGCTCGCCTTGCCGTCGTGTCGCTCAGATGCGGTGAAGTGTATGTAAGTACGCTCAAATCCAAGCCAGTCGATCAGCCCGCGTGTGATACGGTTGTGCTCTTGCAATCTACAAAACTCATCGATGACCTGGCGGTCGAGAAGGCGAAAATCCGTCGAATTTTTTGGTGTAGAGCTGCCGGTTAGAGAGTTTATGACGGCATTAAATAACTTTGAGCCAAAGCGTTTTACGACGCCTTCGTTGGTGTTGGTGTCTCTGATACCGACCACCACCTTGCTACCCGCTTCCCATTGCTTGATAAACTCGGGAAGTAATTCGATAGGGTGCTGTCCATCGCCATCCAACATAATTGCTGCGTCACCCCGGCATATGTGAAGACCCGCTGACGTAGCTTGCTCTTTACCAAAGTTGCGAGAGAAACGGACATAGCGCACGCGATTATCTTTCTTAGAAAAACCCCTCAGGATATCGAGCGACCTATCGCGACTACCATCATCAATATAGATAATCTCATAATTGATCCCCTCCTTTTTCAGGAAATCAGACACTCGCTTGTGGTGCCAGGTGAGATTCTGCTCTTCGTTATAGGCAGGAATGATGATCGATATAAGAGACTTACTACTCATGAGGCTTTATTATATCGCAGGATTACTAATATCACGAGCAGGGCAATTTGACTAAGCATGTAATTGAGCGCAATGCCCTCAAGCGATGAGCCGAATGCAAGGAGTATTGGTGTCAATACGAACCCGCACAGAAGTGGGATGAGGGCCTTCTTTAGTGAGCCCCGACTAATAAGTGAGTAGGTAACGATGGTCGATAGTGTATAGGCAGTGAAGGCAACGACAAGGAAGAGGGCTGCAAGCTGAGAGTACTGTACCGTATCAAGCCTGAAGAATACACGAAGCACGAACGGTTCCGCCAAGAGAAGCACACTAGATGCTGCTGCGAGGAGCCCACAGAACAACAACATGAATCTGCCTTCATGAGTTGCTTTCTTGATAAACCGTTCAAAACCAATCGTTGCGAGGGGTATAAGCGCGAAGTATGGAATCTTCGCGACGGTAGATAGTTGTGCGTATATGCCTGCTTGTGTTGGTGAAAGTAGCACTTTCGCAGCAATGATATCAAATGTGCTGAGTAGGGCGAGGAAGAAAAACGCAACGAGCGTGTAGAGAGTTGGCTTGCTTGCAAGTAGCGCTCGAAAATCAGATAGTCTAGCGGGCCTGAATGTATTGATAATATTGAGGCGCTTTGATGAATGCGCAAGGTACACTAGTGGAATAATCACTATCGTGCCGATAAGAATACCGAGCATTGCTCCATGTGCGCCAAACCCAAGGGATATCAATAGAATAGCGAGGATGATCTTCGTAAGCGATGCCGTCACGGCGATGAGGCCACTTTGGATGAACTTGCCCTCACCCTGAAGTGTACCGATCCATGTACCCGCAGGAACATTGAAGACAAAGATGATTGCAAGAAGATAGAGCAACGACGCATCGTGGAGCTGCAGTGTGCGACTTAACGGTGCTACGCAAACCGCCACGATGACCGCTGCGATGATGCTAATCGATATGATAATACGCTCGAGGCGGGTTACTAACTCAATCGAAGTGGACTTGTGGGCGGACAGAAAGAGGGCGACAAGGTTCAGTGAAGTAAATAGCGCAGCCGCCTGCATCACAAACGAGACGCCGACTTGTACGTCACCAAATGAAGCAAGATCGAGGCTATGCGCGAGTACCGGATAGAAGAGAAAGTTGAGCGCCGACGCCGTCACCGAGAGGACACTAAACCAGAGAGATTGTTGCCGAAAGATGTTCTTCATCCTCTTTACTATATACAATTATCGATATCGTGGCCAATAGCTACTGGCAAAGAGGGCGTCATCTGTAGTATACTTTTTAGTATGTCACCGCTGAGAGAAATTGAAACGCGGGGTGGGACTTATTTCGCACACATCGATGCCACGGTAGATAAAGGGGCAGAGATCGGTGCAGGAACGAAGATTTGGGCTGGAGCCCATATCTTTTCGGGAGCAAAAATTGGCGAGAGTTGTATCGTTGGTGAGGGTGTCGGTATCGAGAGTGGTGCGATGCTGGGCGACTTCTCGAAAGTACAGTCTGGTGTCAGATTGTATGGTGGTGTTGAGGCTGGAGACTATGTCTTCTTCGGGCCTAACGCCACGACAACAAATGACCGCAACCCACGGGCCTTTGGCGACTGGGAATTAAGCAAAACGGTCATCGATACCGGCGCATCGATAGGAGCAAACGCTACACTCATTGCGGGAAACCATATTGGCGCTTTGAGCCTCGTCGCCGCTGGTTCTGTCGTGTCGCGAGACGTGCAACCAGGATCAATCGTGTTGGGTAATCCCGCGCGGTTCCATGGCTGGGTAGATGTATCGGGGGCGGTCATCTCGCGCGATCCAGAGCGGCCCGATGAGGTCGCCCAAATGCTTGTTGACCCGCGAGCATGCATCGAAACATATTTACAACGTAAGAAGGCAGGATTAACACAGTGAAACGAATCAATATCAGTGCACCGAATATCAACAAAGAGCTCGCGATGCAGTACATCAGCGAGGCTATCGAATCCGGCCAAATTGCACAAGGTCCCGGAGTAGCACTTGGTGAAAAGGCGGTAGCACAGGCCCTCGAGTCAGACTACGCTGCACTGTATGCAAACGGAACGGCTTCACTCAGGGGTGCGCTCATCTCATCTGTCGCGAGCAGAAACGGTGGGGAGCAATACGTCGATCGATTCATCGAAGGCAAAGAAGTAATCATTCCTGCATTCAGCTTCAATGCAACGCTCAATACCGTACTTGACAGTGGTGCAAATGCACGAGTTGTTGACATTAAAGAAGATGATTTCGGCATCGATCCAGAACACGCCGCAAGTGTAATGAACGATTCGACTATTGCCGTCATGCCAGTCGACCTATACGGTCAAGCCGCTTCGATTGATCGCACCGACAATCGTTTCGCTGACATCGCGATAGTACGTGATGCCGCACAAGCACACGGCGCGAGAATCAATGACCAGCCGCTTGTCGCACATGGTGACGCTGTCAGCCTCTCGTTTTACCCGACCAAAAATATCGCCGCACCAGAAGGTGGCGCTATTCTCACCAACAACCAAGATATCGATCGTATCGCCCGCATCTATCGCAACCAAGGTATGTCTGCGCCATATGTCTATGAAATGACTGGCGACAACTTGCGTATGACAGATATTCACGCTGCGGTGCTTCGTGCAAATATCGGTCAGCTTGCCCACGTCAATGCGCGTAGGTCTGAGAATGCCGCACGTTTGAGCGAAGGACTTGGGGACATCGAAGGGCTTGTCGTTCCTCGTATCCAAGCAAACCGTTCACATGTCTGGCATCAATACACAGTACGGGTTCAGGAAGCGTTCGGAATGAATCGCGACGAACTGAAGGCTGCGCTTGATCAACGTGGTATCGGGTCGGGTATCTACTACCCGAAGACGATGACCGACCACCCAACATTTGAGAATCATCCTCATGTTATCATCGAGCCGACACCTGTCGCACAGCGTGTCGCACAAGAGGTGTTGTCACTTCCTGTCCACCCTGGGCTCGACGAAGCAGACATCGACCGAATTATTGAGACAATTAACGATATTTACAAAGGAAAGTAGGACGACATGGGGGAAAGGGTAGCGATTATTGGTGGTGGAGTAATGGGCAGAAACCACGCACGAACAATTCGAGGCTTCGAAGGAGTGCGCATTAGTCACGTCATCGATGCAGACATGTCGCGCGCAGATGAGCTTGCTCGCAGCTTTGGCGATGAGGAGACTAGGGTTTCCGATGCGATTGCAGGTATCAATCTTGAGACGACTGATGCTGCAATTATCGCAAGCCCTTCTCAGTACCACGAAGAACAAGCGCACGCACTGATTGAGGCTGGTGTGCATGTGCTCATCGAGAAGCCTGTCGCTGAGAGTCCAGAATCAGCACTTGAAATCGGCGAAGCAGCCCGCAAGATGGGTGTCGTCGCTATGGCGGGACACATCGAGCTATTCAACCCGACGATACACTCACTCATTGCTCTACTAAAGAATGAGCAAATACGTGAGATGTCATTTGAGCGTCTCGGTAGTGTGCCGGACGCCTCACGTTTGTACCACGACGTCGTGAGTGATCTTATGCTACATGATATCGCTATAGCTATACGCATACTTGATCAGAGCAGCATGTCTTCTGATGGCGAGGTGATGACAACTATCACGAGGAATGACACCGTCGCCTCCCCAGACCCAGCACGAGCAACAATACGGTTTAACTCGGTGGATGCTCACTTTCGGGCGAGCCGCGCATATCCCGCAGGAAAAGTTCGTCGCGCAATTGTTGAAACGGGCAATAAGATATTTACAGCCGACCTCCTTGCGCGTGATGTACAGACAACTTCTGCTAATAGTGCCGCCTACACACCCGACGGCGTACTAACCGAGGATACTTTTAATACAAGGTATTTCCCACAGGAGTCGATGCAACCGCTTACGATCGAACAAAGGCACTTCATAGCAAGCATTAAGGGTGAGGCGCTACCTGAAGATGCGGGCGTTTCTTTAAGAGATGCAGCGAAAGTCTTGAGGTTCACGCGAGAGATCCTTGACCTATCTAGTCGACTTCCTTTGCGCTAGAATATAGAGGATGGGTGGTATCAAAATCGCAAATCGTGCAACAAGATATATTAAAGATCACTCGAGCTGGTTTATATTAGGCATGTTCTCGGTCTGCACGTTCGCCATAACAAGTCCTTTCATTCTGAATCCTGCAAACACCCTTATCTCGCCAGTAGACGGGGATGCGGGGTATAGCTCGATTATCTTTGAGGGCATCAAAAGGGAGCATCTCAACCCCTTTATCGACGGTCGCCTACACTCAATCGCTTATCCAGACGGGGTCGCTATCAACACTGGAGTTAACAGAGTTTCATTTTTCTCAACCTCCTTTCTCTGGATTGGCACTCTTCTGACTAATGCCGTCTTTACACACTCGCTCATGGCAATTATTGGTACTATTCTAAGTGCTCAGGTTGTCTATCTATTTGTAAAAAAACTAACAGGCAGAACAGCCCCTTCATTAGTGGCCGGGTTTATTATTGGCTTCTCTCCCCTTATGATGACGATGCTGTTCTCTGCATACCCATATACGCATATGTGGCTATATGTAGCGATTATCTGGTGCTTTTGGCACCTTGCAACGCAGCCACCCTCAAAGAAGAGGTTCGTATATGTATTTACTGCAGTCTTCCTTTCACTTTTTTGGACACCGTACTATACGTACCATATCTTGCTCATCGCTGGCACGTCTAGTATTGTTGTCGCAACCATATATGCACGTCGCCATGGTGCCGGTTTGGCACTGAAATATATTATATGTGTCGGCGGGCTTCTTATATTGTATGCCTTGCTCTACTACCTTATTGGTAAAAGTACACAGTACGCTGCAATTCCAACGAGAACCATTGAAGAGATATACCAACAGTCAGCGCATCCCCTAATGTATGTACTACCAGGTGTGTTTACAATTTTCGGTAAAGGCCTTTACCACTTGCTTGTTGAACTTGTCCCTAGAGCGGCATACACTTCTCTTTTTATTGGCGTCTCCACAATTGGTGTTGCGCTCTTCTCCTTAGTAACACTCCGACGACAGGGTAAGTATAGTAGGGAGATAAAATATGCCGTTATATTATGTGCCTCAGTGGTAGGGGTAAGTTTCGCATTCTCGCTTGCGCCAACAGTGGAGGTTTTTGGTATGACAATACCGACCCCCAACTATCTCGTCGCAGAGTTTACTCCCGCGCTCAGGGCAGGGCAGAGGTTGGCTATGCCGCTCATATCTGCGTTCGCTGTTCTATGCGGGATTGGGCTTTATGTTATTCAAAAGAGGCTATCTGGGCGTTATGGGTCATTAGCTCTAATTGTAATCGTAATTATTATGTTCTTTGAGTTGGCGAGCTTCCCGCCCGAACGGTACACGACACTAGAAAATAGGGTGATCTTTAATACGTTCTCGCAGAGTGATCCAGCTCTGACGGCTGTTTACCTAAACAACTCTCTTGTTTCTAACCCGGGACAGAACGTATGCTATCCACAATTTCAATACAAGATGCCAATCGTCAATGACTGCGCAATTCAACGTAACCCTTACGACTTTAACCGCCCGACCCCAACGTTACTAGCCATCACCCAGGAGCCCTTATGTAAGCAGCTTGATATCTTATATAATGAAGGTGTGGGATACTTGGTTATTTCCAAATTAAATAATCATGACATGTATACTTGTCTTGCGCGCCAGGAACACTTCAGTAAATACTTAGGGGATGACCAATATGACATATATAAAGTTAGGTAGTCGACAGGGATGAATGAAGTGCTTCATAAGAAGATACGCGTAGTATTCTCGAGTCGTGCCACGAAGTTGATTGTGGGTATCCTGATGTATATCGGCCTTACGATATCCTATATCGCCCCTGTGTTACCTGATTGTTCAGAGAGATTTATCGGTGTTCCCGGTGATCAGACTGCATTTGCATGGCTGTCCAACGCAGCCCCAGACAGTCCGCCGCTATGGGGCAATACCACATGGACGAATGCACCATATGGCGAAAACCTCTATCAACCGACGCATGTCACAGGGCTAATACCCTATACCGCGACGTGGGCGATGACAAAAGTCGTGACCCCAGAGTGTGCGTTTAATATCCTCATGTCGTTTGGCTTCATACTGACTTCGGTCATCACATTCCTCTTTATTTTATGGCTGACGCGCCGTAAGAGCTATGTGGCCGCGTGGTTTGGTGGATATGCTGCGACGTTTACACCTTACTTGATGGCGAAGACGCCATATCACGTGTCCTACGTATATTGTGGACTACTCGTCGGGTTACTTTGGCTACTCCTCGTGCTCTGGAAGAAGCGGTCGTACCGTGTTGCTGCGGGGCTCATGGTATTAACCGCAGCTATCTTCTATCATGACCCATACTTTATCGAACTGAGCATCGTACTCTATCTGAGCTTCTTCGTCGGGCTTGCGCTCTATGTCTGGCGTGCAAAGATTCCGTGGAGACACTATGGCGACTTCATCAAGAAGCTTCTATTTGTTAGCCCGATATTTCTCGTTCTCATCACCCCGATGGTTTATACGCGAGTTGCGTACAGCAATCAAATAGATCAGGCAGTCAAGAACTCGAGGGATAGCGATATCATGCAAGAGGGCTTAGTGTATGGCGCGCGTCCGTGGGAGTACTTCTTCCCCTCGACGTACAACCCGCTGCTGCCAGACAAACTCAAGCAATTCAAATATGATCATCAGCATGGATCAAACCCCGCCGAGACGACACTATACGTAGGTCTTGTGCCGACCGGCTTGACTCTTTGGTTCCTGGTCATGTACTTCAGAAAGAAGCTCGAAAAAGACGCTATCTCATCGCGCGTAGACCTTGGGCTTATCGTGTCGGTCACTGCGAGCTTGATCGTGATTGCTGGATTATTGTCGCTCCTTCCGAGGGCAAGTATCTTCGGCCTTGAGTTCCACTTCCCGAGCGAACTGCTCCTGAGCGTCACATCGATGTGGAGAGTGCCCGCCCGCTTAATCGTCATCGTGCAGATAGGCCTCGCGATATTTAGCGCACTCGCGCTGACGGTAATCATCTCGCGACTTTCGGGCAGGAAGGTCCTACGATTTGTCATTGTGGGAGGCCTTATCGTCGCGAGCTTCCTCGAGTTTTTATCCTACAATCCTTTCGATCGTTGGTATTGGGGATACGACAAGATACCAAGCACGTACGCAGAGGTGAAAGATAACCCAAGTGTCAAACGCATAGCTGAGTATCCGATGCTCGACCCGCCGAGGAATTATGCGTTTATCTACTACCTTACCTACCAGAGCTACCACCGCAAACAGATGATCAATAGCGCGAAGGTAAATAGCCCGATGAAGAGCTATCGTGAGAGTATCGCTGATGTAGGTGATTGGCAGACACCGGGTGTGCTGAAGCAACTAGGCGTCGACAGGGTGCTTGTCCACGGCGGCGGGTCAAATGGTACGAAGAGCCCGTATCTTGACGCCATTACTAGTAGTTCCGACCCGATAGCAGGCGATACGGTGACGTCGTACGCACTGAGTAGTGGGGTCGCAGCGAAGCCATACTTACTACGCATTGGTGCAGGATTTGATGGTCCGTCTAGCTTCGGATATCAAGATATCGATTACTATATGCACGGAACGGGCTTACTGGTGCCGACACTACTACCTAGTGCGACGTCATCAATGAAAGTCGCTGCGCGTATCGAATACTACGGATTCAATAAGCAACCAATGGGCGTGACATTCTCTCAAAACGGCAAAATACTCGCGACACGGTCACTTACGAAGGACAAGCAGATAGCTGAGCTGTTGATCGATACTGATACTCCAGTCAAGATAGACGTGACTCATGTTGTGGGCGACAATACGCTCGTCGTGAGCAACATGGAAATTAAGTAAAATTACGCACCGAACCCTATCGAAGCGTTCAGACGGGTGCTATTCTAGTAATATAATTAGGTTCTACAACGCAACTCAGAGTTAGGGGTTCTATGCCAAAAAAGTCCAAAGTAAGTCGTCCTAAGAGCTTATCAAGGAAATGGTTGTATGCGGTTATATTAGTGATTGTCATACTAGCGTGCGCTGCAGTATATATGACCTCTTACTACGCTTCGCATAACAATGCCGTAGTGACGGGTAATTCGTCTTCTACGCAGGGCACTACACAGCCCCCTATCGATACCAACACACAGCAGCCAGTGGATGGTCAAACCTTCAAAATACCAGAGCTTGGCATACAGATGACACTACCCGAGGGACTTGAGGGTTTGGAATATAATGTGGAAACAAACAGCCAGGACAGTAGGGTGCTATACGCCAATTTCGTGACAGCCGATATTATCGAGAAGAACGGTGGTGACGCGAGGTGCAGTATTGGTACGATAGCTCGCTGGACGAGCAATCCAGGAGAGCTCGGCAGTAGCGCTCGGGCAATCTCGATAGGTAAGTACTATTATTCGTATACTAGTCCTCAGCAACCCTGTATAAACACAGACGCAACCGATAGTATGCAACAGCAGCAGAGTAGTTTGTTACAGAAAGCCTTCGATACGAGTGGCCCGCTGCGATAGGCTCTCTCGATGGAACGCAAGAGAGTACGTCAAAGCGTTTATCGTCGCTAACTAGGCGTAGAAGCTGAGTCTAATCTAGAACTTATACCGAAATAATGGCATAATGGTAAGTAACTTTATTAAAAGTGGAGAAAACATGTCACTCACAAAGCAAGAGATTGATTTGGCCGTAGAGAGAAGTATCGAATCGCTCGATGAAGTCGTCGGAGGCGTTCCTCAAGGACCGAAGGTGGTAAAGAACTATTTTGACACTGTCGGTGTCGATAATATCAAAGGCGAAGGTATCAAGAAGCGCATCGCGCGCAAGATGCTGGCGCCATCAAGCGCAGTGATGAAGAAGCTCTTTCAGGGCTACCTCGAACAGCGTACCGAAGTAGATAGCATGGTGCGGGATATGCTGTATTTGCAGCAACGCGAGATTACGCATCTGCGCAACGAGTTTCGGCAGGTGATGCAAAACGATGCATACGAGACACAGAAACTGATCGACGGCTTCAAGAAGGAAGTCATCGCAGAACTGGTCGACCTGAAGCCTAAGAGCAGTAATCGTGTACCCACAGAGATTATTCATGCTGATCGTGTCGAGAAGTTGAAGAAAGTAAACGTGGGATGTGGCCGCGATGTGCGCGAAGACTACATCAATGTCGACAATCGTAAGATTGAAGGCGTCGATGTCGTAGCAGACCTTCGTGAGCTACCATTTAAGGAAAGCTCACTTGATGAGATACTTGCGTCACACGTACTTGAGCATTTCACTGAGCGAGATGCGAAACTCGTCCTTGCGTATTGGTTTAGCCTCGTCAAAAAAGGCGGGCAAGTCAGAATCATCGTGCCGAACATCGATATCATGGCGAAGCGCTATACGAGCGGCGATATCACATGGAGCGCGCTTCGCTCAGTGATACTTGGTGGGCAAGATTATGCAAGTGACCATCACTTCAATCAGTTCTCGCCAGATTCACTAGAGGCGCTCGTCAAAGAGGCGCTTCCTTCAGCGAAGTCTTCATTTGAGCAAGTTGCACGTCATAATGGCGAAGCGATAGAGATGGAAATGGTGATCAAAAAGGCATGAACAAAGTATCACCTCGTGTCTCAGTAGTTATCAATACATGCAATCGTGGCGCGTACCTAGCGGATACGCTTCGCGGGCTTCAGCAGCAGTTGTAC
>Ga0302286_10002856_pt1 | contig 11849 bp, 12 predicted proteins | sample III_Fen_E2_3_FD_198765 | JGI IMG/M metagenome (GOLD analysis project Ga0302286, IMG submission 198765) | Peat permafrost microbial communities from Stordalen Mire near Abisko, Sweden - III_Fen_E2_3 | ecosystem: Environmental > Terrestrial > Soil > Wetlands > Permafrost | place: Sweden: Abisko...
AACATTTGCCACAGGACTACGCTCAATTCTGCGCCAAGACCCCGACATCGTTATGGTGGGTGAGATTCGTGACAAAGAGACGGCTGAGCTTGCAGTGCAGGCCAGTCTAACGGGCCACTTAGTATTTAGCACGCTGCATACCAATAGCGCTGCCGGCATTTTGCCACGCTTGCTCGACATGGGTATAGAGCCATTCCTTATAGCCAGTACTGTCCATACAGTTATTGGCCAGCGCCTTGTGCGTCGCAATGGCAAAAGAAGCGAGACATATCAGTCTACTCCCGCAGAAACTGCCGCGATAAAGGAAGCCCTTGGGGCTATCTTGCCTAATAGTGCCGAGGAAATGCCCGCAATTGCCGCCAACTTAGGCTATAAGACCTTGCCATTGGCTACCGATACCGCTTATACTTTAACCAGAGGACTAGACAGTCCTGACGCACCTGGTGGCTACAAGGGTAGAGTAGGTGTGTATGAGGTCTTTAATGTCAGTGAAGTGATACAAGATCTAATCTTAAAGCGTTCCACAAGCTCAGAAATACAGGCGCAAGCAGAACGTGAAGGTATGGTCACCATGCGCCAGGATGGCTACCTGAAAGCCCTGGTCGGACAGACGACAGTCGCAGAGATCAACAGAGTCGCTTCAGCGGATAGTGCATAAGCAATAAATAGGTATTTAAGACGAAAGTAAGCATCATGGTGGGACATCAAACAATTCAAAACCGACAGACGACTGAAGAGGACTGTAGCAGTGCATTGATGTGTTTGGGCTTACGGCTTTTAACTAACAGGGGGGCGAACTAATGTCAACACAAGGACCACGCATCGAAATCTTGCTCGAAGAAGTAGTAAAGAAGAAAGCATCAGATTTACATTTACAAGTTGGCCTGCCACCTATGCTACGCGTCGATGGGTCGCTCATTCCTGTGTCTGCCGCAGAGCTTCTCACCGAAGAAACGGTAGAGACACTTATTTTTGCCATTCTTGACGAAGACCAAAAACAAATTTTACTCAAAGACAAAGAGTTTGACTTTAGCTTTGCCTTTGGCGACCTTGGGCGGTTTCGTGTCAACGCTTTCCACGAACGCGGTAACCTGGCAGCGGCACTGCGACTTATACCTAATGAGATTTTGACCATTGAGCAACTTGGCTTGCCCCAGATTGTCTCGAAGTTTGCTGAGTACCCACGTGGGCTGGTGCTCGTGACAGGTCCGACTGGTTCTGGAAAATCTACCAGTCTGGCGGCGCTTATTAACAAGATTAATACAGAGCACGCTAAACACATCATCACCATTGAGGACCCGATAGAGTACACGCATAAAAGCAAAAAGTCAGTCATCGTACAGCGCGAAGTGCACTATGACACCTACAGCTTCTCGGCGGCGCTCCGTAGTAGCTTGCGTGAAGACCCAGACGTTGTGCTGATCGGCGAAATGCGCGACCTCGAGACAATTGCCAGTGCCATTACCATTGCGGAGACGGGTCACTTGGTTTTTGCAACGCTTCACACAAACAGTGCAGCACAATCTATCGATCGTATGGTCGACGTGTTCCCGCCACACCAACAGCCACAGATCCGCGCACAGCTTTCGAACATCTTGATGGCAGTTTGTAGCCAGCGTCTCGTGCCAGCAATCGGTGGCGGGCGCATCGCCGCTGCAGAGATACTTATTGCCACTCCAGCAGTACGCAACATCATCCGCGAAGGCAAGACACATCAACTTGATGCAGTTATACAGACAGGGGCAGAATTTGGCATGCAGAGCATGGATAAGCAACTTGTGCAGCTCATACACGAGGGTAGCATCAGCTACGATGAAGCACGTACCTTTGCGGTTGACCCAGAGGAATTAGATAGGCTAATGAGGGACTAATAACATGCCAATTACCACCTACCAACTACAATCTACTAACCAAAGGCACTCACCATGTTGACGTACCAATATACTGCACGCGACCCGCAAAACGGTAAAACGGTAAAGTCATCGGTGCAAGCCGACAGTGAGGCCGCCGCCGCAAAGCTTATTAGTGGCGAGGGACTTGTTCCGACAGATATACATCAAGGTGATGCTGGCATAGGCAGCCTTTTAAGTGGGTTCGGCAACAAAGTCAAAACCAAAGACCGCGTTTTGTTCAGCCGCCAACTGAGCACGCTTATCAATGCCGGTGTGCCACTGCTGCAGTCGTTGCGTAGCGTCAACCAACAGAGCACCAGTAAACCACTGCAAGTTGTCATCTCGGGGGTGGTTGGTGATGTCGAGGGCGGTTCATCACTTGGCAACGCCATGGCCAAATATCCTAAAGTGTTTAATCAGATATACCTTAGCCTCATTTCCGCCGGTGAGTCATCTGGCACACTCGATAAGGCGCTCGATCGTCTCGCACTGCAGCAAGAAAAAGAAGCAGACCTCAACAGCAAGATACGTGGCGCCATGATTTATCCACTAGTCGTGCTGGTCGTAATGATCGCGGTCGTTGGGTTTATGGTTGTTAAAGTTTTACCACAGGTTAAGCTTCTCTATGATGGCATGAAAGGCTCGAGTTTACCGCTTATTACTCGTATTTTGCTCGGTGTATCCGATTTCACCATTAAATACTGGTGGGTTGTGCTAATCGTCATAGGATTAGGTGCATTTGCTACGACAAGGTGGGCGCGGACGGGACCCGGTAAAGAAGTTATAGACAAATTCAAGATGAGAGGTTGGCCTATAGGCAAACTTTTTATGAAAGTCTACATGGCTCGATTTGCGCGCACCGGTTCGACACTTGTTGCTAGTGGCGTGCCATTGCTGCAGGTGCTCAGCATTTCGGGTGACGCTGTGAATAACATACACATACAGCGCGCCATTCAGCGTGCAGCCGAAAAAGTTAAGGGTGGTAAGAGCCTTGCAGATAGCATCGAAAACGACGATAACTTTTTGCCGCTAGTACCTAACATGCTGCGTATCGGCGAGCAATCTGGTGCAATCGAGCAAATGATGGGTAAGGTTGCTGACTACTACGAGAAGGAGGTTGATACTGAGGTTGCGAATATCTCAAGTATCATCGAGCCAGTTATGATGGTGCTGCTAGGCGTCGTTGCCTTCATTATTGTTGCAGCAGTACTACTGCCTATTTACGGCTTAGCGGGTAGTAGTAGCCTTGGTGGCTAAATGGCTGGCTACGTAGCTACAAAATGAAATGCAATTTGTGCAATTTTGGCGTTGCATTGCAGGAACTTAACGTGTATTATTCAAAACATAAGCATTAACTTATAGAGGCAAAGGGGCACTTGCACAATGAAAAAACTAACTCACAAAAGTAATCAAAAAGGCTTCACGATTATCGAAGTCTTAATTGTTTTGGCGATAGCTGGGCTGATTATGCTAGTCGTGTTCTTGGCTGTTCCGGCTCTAAACAGAAGTTCTCATAACACCGGCTACAAAACAGATGCCAACAACTTATTGGCTGCCGTAAGCGAGTACACCGGTAATAACGGTGGGGTTTTGCCATCAACCCAAGCCGGTGCTACTGCAGTGTTGACCAGCGCAAATACAAAAAGTATAACAGCACTTACTTACGGAGGAGCATTTGTAGCTCCGGCCGGCGGACCAACGATAACTTACGGTACTACCGCAAGTGCCACTGTTGCCACCTTGACTTCAGCAGTCTTCGTGGGTGGCGTGAAGTGTACTGCCGCTAATTCTGGCACACTTACGACAGCTGGAGCTAGTACGAGGAACTACGCGATTGTTTATTCGATTGAGACCACTGGTACGCCAACTCTGCAGTGCATAGGTGTTTAATCCAAAAAGATTCGTATCACAAACGAAAGGAGCTCTTCGGAGCTCTTTTTGTTTGTGATACGATAGTGGTAATGATTATTTTTGGCATAGCTATCCTGGGGCTCATACTGGGAAGTTTCGTGAACGCGCTTGTGTGGCGGCTGCGTCAGCAAGATGTGCAATCTGCTATGCCGTCACGCAAAAAAAAGAAATCCAGTGATGCAGAGGACTACTCAATCATGCACGGCCGTAGTATGTGCCCAGATTGCCATCATACACTTGCAGCCAAAGATCTCGTGCCGGTGCTGAGCTGGGTTTTACTCAGTGGCAAGTGCCGATATTGCCGCAAGCCCATTTCTTGGCAGTATCCATTAGTCGAGTTGCTTGTATCCGCAGCGTTTGCGCTGTCATATATCTTGTGGCCACTTGAGCTTGATGCCTACGGCATCACCCGCCTCGCTGTGGGGCTTGTATATGTCGTATTTTTCGTAGCATTATCGGTGTACGATTTGCGTTGGCAAGAGCTGCCAGACCGTCTCGTATGGCCTCTAGTGGCTATCGCGGTGTGTGAGGCTGCCTTTATAGCTATATGGCAGCAAAACATTCAGTCATTTTTGTGGGCTAGTCTTGCCGGCACGCTTTTGTTTGGATTCTTCTGGGTTATTTTTCAAGTATCTGGTGGTAGGTGGATTGGTGGGGGCGATGTTAAACTTGTGCTGGCGCTTGGGGTCATTGTGGGCACTCCGCTACAAGCATTTCTAGTTATATTCATTGCATCAGTAATAGGCACACTTGCGAGTTTGCCTATGCTGCTCAGCCACAGACCCACTCGTGGCCTTCAGATACCCTTCGGGCCAGCCCTCATACTTGCGACATGCATTGTGTATTTTGCTGGTGCGGCAATAATCACGTGGTATCAAGGCCTTTTGTACTAGTCATAACGGCAACTATTCTTGCTGAGCAATTGCTCTATTTCTAAAATCGCTTATGGTATACTAATGCATATGAAACAGGGTGGTCGCTTCGCCAAAAAGAGCGCAGGTTTCACGATAGTCGAAACGCTAATCGTGCTTGCTGTTTCGGGGGGTCTTTTTATGATTGCCGCGCTCTATATTGGGGGCAAACAGGCCAAAACAGAGTTTCAAGTGGGTGTGCGCGACATACAGACTCAGCTGCAACAGATAATAAATCAAACGGAGAGCGGCTATTATGGCACTAATAGTACCTCCAAGTGCACGATAGTCGGTGGAGTGCCAACCATCACAGCAAATGCAGGTAACTTAGGTTCGAGTGGCGACTGCATCTTCATTGGCAAGGCATTTGTTGTTGATGGTCCAAAGCTATATGTATACCCCTTAGCAGGGTTACGACAAACCATCACAGGTGATGATACAACGAGCCCCGTAGAGGCAAAGGCAACAGTTGTGGGCAGCCCAGATACCTATGCGCTGCCTAATGGCATCTCACAGGTTACATCTTCATATGATGGAGGGACACTGAGTGGCGGCATACGGGGATTTGCGGTTTTGACCAGTATGTCCAATGCAGGAGATTCCGCGACTGGATCTCAGACTTTTGGTCTGCATGCTCTCCGTGGACCTTTTACGTCAGGAGGGAATTTTGTAGTCACAATCAACAAAGAGATTAACCCCCCCACCAATATTGCCTATCTCTCAAAGAAATCAGTCGAGCTGTGCGTGAAAAGTGGTGGCACCGATCAATCGGCGCTCATTACCATCGGTGGCGAAAGTAGTTTAGCCATACATACTGACATAAAGAGCGGTGCATCATGCGGAGCATAACACGATTATCAGTATGGGCCGATAGGCGTGGTGACACGATCATCGAAGTGCTCATCGCAATCGGCATCGTGAGTCTTGTGCTCACTTCTGCTTATGCGGTAACGAACCGCAATGCACAAGCATCTCAAAAGATACAAGAGCAGGGCCAGGCACAAAAAATCGTCGAAAGTCAGATTGAGCTGTTACGCAGTTATAGTAATCCCAGTGGAATACCACCAAATGGTTGTTTGACGGCAGATGGTGACACGATAATCGCTGTCGGTGTGGATTCGTGTAAAAATTTTCAAGCTGATGGCAGTGGAGCTACCTATGTGCTCAGTATCAATAAGCTCGTAGCACCCGCGGTTGAAACCTATAAAGTAACAGCTGTGTGGGATGCACTTGGCGGGCAATCTGGAAATGTAACGATGTATTATCGGCGGTAATCATGTATAAAAAAATAGCCCCACAACACCTACGTTCACACAAACAAGCCGGCTTTACCATTGTTGAGCTTATGATTGCCACTACGGTATTTTCTGTCATATTGGTCACTATCACTGTAGGTGTTATGTATTTTACGCATAGCTATTACAAAGGTGTATATTCTGGTATGACACAAAATGTGGCACGTGACATTAGCGATTCTGTGGCTCAAGCAGTCCAGTTTGGTACCGGTGACCCAACTGTCGTTACAGTGGACCCAACGCAAAGTTACTTTTGTGCTGGTGGGTACGTATTTGTCTTTAAACAAGGTCAGCAATACGACCAAGATCATCCTGGCGCTACGATTGGTATGTATATGCAGCCAATGGATGGCGATTGTGGCCATTCTGCCACGGTCGTTACCTCACCACGCCGACAACTACTAGGTGACCGCATGAGGGTGACGTTTCTGAGGTTCGAAAAAGTGGATGGGCTCTATAAGCTCGATATTAAGGTCGCATATGGTGATGATGACCTGCTTCAAGGAACAGATGCAGATGTGCAGTGCAATATCGGTACTGGTTCAGAATATTGTGCAGTGGCTCGGTATACAACATCGGTAAGCCAACGTAAAACGTAAGCATGTAGGGTATAATGAAAAATAGTATGCACAGAGACACACAACAAGCAGACCAACGGGGTATCGTTTCATTCATGGTAACGCTTATTATGATGATGGTGATATCGCTCATTGTCATTGGTTTTACTCAGGTCACCATGCGAAGCCGACGAGAGGCACTCGACAAACAGCTCAGTTCGCAGGCATTCTATGCGGCCGAGTCCGGCGTCAACAAAGTTGTCTCTACAATCAAGCAAGACCTAATCGATAATCAGCCCATAGCCCAGCAAAATAACTGTACAGACAGCACGTATAGTAGTTTTCAATTAGACCCCAACAATGTTGAGGTCACTTGTATCATGGTAAACACCCTTCCAAAGAGCATTGTCGGTAAAGCCACAAAGAATGCATCATTCGTTACCTACGTTAATCCAACCCAAGCGTTGAGTGAGCTGACGTTTACTTGGTCACCACCAGACAACCTAAGCGGAGTGGGGAGTACATGCAATAGTCCCTTTGGTACATTTGATAAGACCTCTAATGGTTGTGCATTCGGCTTACTCAGGGTAGATATGTACAATACTTCAAAGCCAGTGGCTGACCCCGGTGCAACGACGACATTTTATATGCAGCCAATTAATGGCGCTTCGGTGCCACGCAATATTACAAACGCTACCTCGGGAGGCATACTTGTCCATGCGGGGTGCACCGAAGATACATGTACTGCAACACTTAAGCTTGATAATAGTATCTCTGATAAGAAATTCTATTTACGAATAAGCACGCTCTATAGAGATAGCAAATCGGTTGTTATCACTGGCAACTCAGGAGTCCATTTTGAGGGTGCTCAGGCAGTAATTGATGCAACGGGACGAGCACAAGATGTACTTCGACGTGTGCAAGTACGCTACCCACTGGGCCAAAGTGATGATACGCCACCATGGGCGGTTGCCGGCAGGGTATGTAAGCGACTTACTGTTGTGCCTGCTACCAGCGTTTCGATCTCCAGCCCATGCGATAGCCCCTAAGATAGTAGCAAATAGGCTTTATTTGTGATGGAACTTTTCGTGCACCGCCCGCAGGTGTGGGTCGGTTACATGCGTATAGATCTGTGTGGTGCTTATATTACTATGACCAAGCATGGCCTGTACTGAGCGGAGGTCTGCACCGTTCATGAGCAGATTGGTCGCAAAGCTGTGTCGCAAGGTGTGTGGGCTGACATGTTTAGTGATTCCTGCCGCAAGCGCATAGTGTGCGACGAGACGCTGAACACTGCGGGGAGTTAAGCGGTAGAAGTTGCCAGTGCGATCGACCTCTTTGTGCCCACCGTAGCGTATGAAGAGCGATTTCACACTATCGGCACGTTGGTCGAGGTATTTTTGTATCCACTCGGCGGCTTCCTGGCTTATGAAGATGGGGCGATCTTTCTGGCCTTTACCGCGTACCATAAATTCGCGGCGTTTGAGATTTATGTGGTCTCGGTCGAGCCCTGTTAGCTCGCTAACACGCAGGCCGCTACTAAAAAGCAGCTCAAGTATAGCGCGGTCCCTCAAACCGGCTGGGGTAGCAGTGTCTGGCTGGTCAAACATACGCACAAGCTCTTCCTCGTTCAGAAATGTTACTTGGGGACGAGTTGTACGAGCAAGCTCAATCTTGTCTGGAGCCATACATTCCATATTGCGCTTATTACAAAACTTCAAAAAACTCCGCAAGGCAATCAGGTGATAATTAAGCGTATTCTTTTGCAGCTCATCACTTACGTTTGTGCCAAGTCGGTTAAGCCATAACCGCCATTTACGCACCAAATCCTGGTCAATATCTTTGATTGATATATCACCGCCGTAGTCCGCTAGGCGAGTGAGGTAGTGATCATAGTTAGCGATCGTTTTTTGCGAACGATTCTGCTCAATCTCGAGGTATTCCAAAAAATCTGTCTTGGCTTTGATGAACTGCATATGTTTATTGTACTTCATATGTCGCAAAATATGCCATGGTGGTTGGCGATATTTCGGGCGATTGCCCAGCCGAGGACTTTTTATGTGTTATCTGATACTATTAAGTTAGTAAACAAAGGAACAACATGGAAAGAACACTTGTTATTTTCAAACCAGACGCAGTAATGCGTGGCATCGTCGGGGAAGTCATGACGCGTTTTGAGCGTGCCGGATTTAAGATCGTTGGTATGAAAATGCTACAGCCGAGCTATGACGAGTTCTTTAAGCACTACGAAGGAATCGGCACACTCAAGACGCGAAAAGGGACTGAGATCTTTGAAAGCCAGCTAGCAACTATGCAGATGGGTCCAGTTATTGCCATGGTGCTTGAGGGTGTAGAAACTGTTGAATTCGTACGCAAAATGGTCGGTAGCACCGAACCAAAGTCGGCCATGCCGGGCACTATACGGGGTGATTATGCACATGTGAATTATGGTCAGCCATCCGCGGCGGGCATGGGCGTGCCAAACATTGTGCATGCCAGCGCCACTACCGATGAGGCTGAAAAAGAGATTGATCATTGGTTCGCCGAGAGCGAATTATACGGTGATTACGATACAGTGCATGCCATTTTTACACAGCCAAAAAAACAAAAATAACAGAGGTCATAACCGAGTACATTATGTACTCAGACGTCCCCATAGTTCAATGGATAAAATAGCTCCGTCCTAAGGAGAAGCTCCAGGTTCGAATCCTGGTGGGGGCACCAAACAGGAGATCTCACATATGTACAACTTTAGTGAATTTCTTGAGCATTGCATGAAAGATGCAAGTGAGCTCGCGATGACATATTTTGGTAAGGTTAGTGGAACGGTAAAATCGGGCGATAATAATCAAGTATTAACTGAGGCTGATATTGCAGTTGGCAAGTTACTTGTCGAGAAGAGCATAGTGGCATATCCCGAGTTCAACATAATTGATGAGGAAGCTGGCGTTATCGATAATGGTTCTCAATATACAATCGTGATCGATCCCATCGATGGCACGAGTAATTTCGCAAGTGGTCTACCACTCTTCGGTATATTTATCGGTGTTCTCGACGGAGTAAATCCAGTTGCGGGAGCGATGGCATTGCCAGCGTTCCACTGTGTCTATCTTGCCGAGAAAGGAAAGGGTGCGTATAAAGACGGTCAGCAACTTGCAGTTTCCGCAGAGACAAGACTAAAGAATTCTCTCGTTGCTTATGGAATCGATGGACATCAAGAAGATCCCGAAATGACGAAAATTGAAATGAATGATCTCGCTTCGATCGTATTGGCAATACGTAACCTTCGTGACACTAATAGTGCATTTGACGCCGCAATGACCGCCGAGGGGAAATATGGGGCCTACATGAGTAAGTCGAGCAAAATATGGGATAACGTAGCTCAACAGGTTGTTATAGAAGAGGCCGGGGGCATTTACACGGATTATTATGGTAATCCAATGGACTACAGTGATCCTTTGAGCAAGGCAACAGCAAATTTCACCTTTTGCGCCGGAGCTCCTGAAATCCACAGTGCGTTGCAGCGTATTATTCACGCAAAATAGTGCAAATTTGCTACAATTAAGCATATGGGCAAAGAGGAAACAACAAACATAGTAAAGCATTCAACTGCACCGGTTAAATATTTTGAAGACCAGTTTGACGATGAGGAAGTGAAGTATGTGTTCCGCCGCCATCCAATTGTCATGCGAAAGGGGCTTATCTTTGGCTCAGTTGGGCTACTTGTAGGGCCTCTCTATACGCTTATTTTGACGTTCACTAGTACTGATAACCCACCAACCATGACTTTTTTCTACCTAAGTTTTGTATTCAGCATCATGTTGAGCGCACTGCTATTTTTCCCTGCATGGATGGGCTGGTACTTTAGTGTGTTTATCGTGACTAACCAGCGATTTATCCAAATAACGCAACATGGATTTTTCCATCGCAACGTCTCGGATCTCAATCTTACACTTATACAATCGATCAATTATGACATCGCTGGCATCGAGCAAACACTCTTGGGCTATGGTACAATTACTATGCAAACGTACGTGGGGGATCTCGTGATGCAGCACATACACCACCCCGCCAAAACGCAGCGCAAAATTATAGATATATTACGGGGAGTTGGTATCACACCAAGCACAAACCCCATTAACGTGCGAGCACATCCTCATGAAAGCTAGTGACGATCAAAAAAAACACCTGACGGCGAAAGAACGCATCGATAAATTCAAGTCGATTGTTCCTCCTGTCGCTGCACGGTTCAAGAAACCGACTTTACAGCAACAGACTGATGAAGCGCTCGAAAACGTGCCCCGCATAACGAATGAAACTGTGGCTGAACATCGAGAGGAAGTATTAAGGGGTGCTCGTCGATTCAAATATCCTCTTGAGCACTCAAAACATAAAATCATTGTCGTCACTACTAGCCTACTCATTACGGCATTGGTGGCTTTTTTTATTGGTACGACTATCAACCTATATAGGTTCCAGTCGACGTCTGGTTTTATGTACCATATGACACAGGTTGTACCATTCCCGGTTGCAAAAGTCGGCAAACGGTATGTTGCATACGAGAATTACCTCTTTGAGCTTCGTCGCTATATGCACTATTACCACACGCAGCAGCAGGTTGATTTCGCAAGTAAGTCAGGTAAGTTTCAGCTCGAAACGTATAAACCTAAAGCGATGCAAAAAATTGTGGATAATGTATACATAAAAGAGCTCGCTCAGGAGCACAATATTTCAGTTAGTGATGATGAGGTTCGTGATGCGTTGAGTATGTTGCAAGTTCAGAACCGTCTCGGCAGCGACAAAGAGCTTGCGAGTGTCATCCACCGTTTCTATGATTGGTCCATCGATGATCTCAAGCGGGAGCTTCGTCAAGAACTATTGGCGCAAAAAGTTGCTGCGGCGCTTGATACGCAAACCAGTATTAAGGCGACTGATGTGCTAAAACAGCTTAAGGCCGGTGGAGATTTTGCTGCATTGGCGACGCAGTATTCTGACGACCTGGCAACTAAGGGCAATGGTGGCCAGTATGCCGATATCGCAATCGCAGCTGGTAGCCAAGAAGTCTCGCCGGTGATCATCCGCGAACTGGCTCGTCTCAAACCTGGTGAAGTTTCGTCCGTTATCACCACACCTACATCATTTGAAATAGTAAAACTGCTCGGGGTAGATAGCTCAGGAAAGTTTAAGGCCGCACACATTGAATTGAATTTCAAAGAGATTGGCACTTATACCAAGGCTCAGGCGAAAAAAACCACTGTTAAGCACTACATAACGATCCCAGAT
>Ga0302286_10002858_pt1 | contig 11845 bp, 13 predicted proteins | sample III_Fen_E2_3_FD_198765 | JGI IMG/M metagenome (GOLD analysis project Ga0302286, IMG submission 198765) | Peat permafrost microbial communities from Stordalen Mire near Abisko, Sweden - III_Fen_E2_3 | ecosystem: Environmental > Terrestrial > Soil > Wetlands > Permafrost | place: Sweden: Abisko...
CGTTTTGAGGCAGACTTGTGTGTTTTCATTTTTGGCATTTCATTTCTCCTTTAAATATTAACTCTGGATAAGGCATACCAACGCACTATATCTCAGTAATAACAATATTACTATATCAAAGCTTAATTGCAAGCAAAAAGAATATTAAGCCTTAAGTTATGTAAATATTCTTTCAAGTACAAGATATTTATGATAGAATTATGGGAAATGGAGTAAGAAAATGATTACTGTGAAAGATGTTGAACATGTTGCAAAACTTGCAAGATTAGAACTAACAGAAGAAGAAAAAGAAAAATTTACAACTCAATTGGGTGATGTTCTTAAATATGTTGATCAAATGAATGAAGTTGATACAACAGGAGTTGAACCGATGGCTCACGCAATTGATTTCGTTAACGTGATGAGAGAAGACACAGTTAAATATGAACAGACTAAAGAAGAACTTATGAAAAACGCTCCGAATGAAGAAAACGGATTTTTCAAAGTTCCAAAAATTAATTAAGAGAGATAGACGGGGGATTAATCCCCCCTTTTTTTGTTTGGGCATTATGTTTTAGGGGAGTATACTATGACAAAATTTATATTTATAACAGGTGGTGTTGTAAGTTCTTTAGGTAAAGGTATTATTGGGGCATCCTTAGGTAAACTTTTACGGTCTAAAGGATTTAGCGTTGCAATACAAAAATTTGACCCTTACATAAATGTAGACCCAGGTACAATGAGTCCTTTTCAACACGGTGAAGTTTTTGTAACCGATGATGGGGCAGAAACAGACTTAGACTTGGGACACTATGAAAGATTTATTGATGCAAGTTTTAGCCAAATCAGTAATGTGACCTCTGGAAGTGTTTATCAAACGGTAATAAACAAAGAGCGTCACGGAGATTATCTTGGAGCAACAGTCCAAACAATTCCACACATTACAAACGAAATTAAATCAAGAATTATGAAAGCTCAAAAATATTTCAAAACTGATTTTCAAATTATTGAAATTGGCGGAACAATCGGTGACATCGAGAGTTTACCATTTATTGAGGCTATAAGACAATTTAAGACTGAACAAGGAGTTGGGAATGCAATAAATGTACACTGTACTCTGCTTCCTTATCTACCAACTTCAGGTGAATTAAAAACAAAACCGTCACAACATAGTGTTAACGTACTAAGAAGTTATGGTTTACAACCTGAAATACTAGTTTGTAGAACTGCTAAATCGATTTCAAAAACAGAAACAGAAAAATTAGCACTTTTCTGTTCAGTGCCTAAAGATGCAGTTATTGAATGTAAGGATATGAAAAGTATCTATGAAGTGCCACTAGCTCTTGAAGATCAAAATTTTGCAGAAGTAGTTTTAAAATTATTACAAACAGAAGATAGACCTATCAATCTTGAGTCTTGGAAAGCGCTTGTACATAGAATTAAAAACCCTACAAAAACTATTAAAATAGCTATTGCAGGAAAATATACGAAATTATCTGATGCTTATATTTCAGTTGTAGAATCGCTAAAACATGCAGGATACGCGAATGAAGCCAAAATTGAAATAAAGTGGATAAATACTGAAAATTGTGCTGATTACAATGAATGTAAAAAACTACTTAAAGATGTTGATGGTCTTGTAGTACCTGGCGGATTTGGAGTAAGAGGTATTGAAGGAAAACTTAATACCATAAAGTATGCTCGCGAAAACAATCTCCCATTTTTAGGCTTATGCTTAGGATTGCAATGTGCAGTAATAGAATATGCAAGAAACGTTGTTGGACTAAAAGATGCCAATTCAAAAGAATTTGATGAAGCAGCAGTAGATCCAGTTATTGACTTAATGCTTGAACAAAAAAATGTACAAGGATATGGCGGAACAATGAGACTTGGAGCATATGACTGCATAATCAAAAAAGGCACAATTGCAGAAAAAGCATATGGTGCAACAAAAATATCTGAACGTCACAGACACAGATATGAAGTTAATAACGAATACATCGATAAAATCGCTAATGCAGGGCTTGTATTCTCTGGAATGTCACCTGATGGAATGCTTGCAGAAATGATAGAACTCCCTCAGAATGACTGGTTTGTAGCCTCTCAATTCCATCCTGAATTTAAATCAAGACCAGACAGACCTCATCCTTTATTTTTAGGATTAATTAATGCAGCAGCAAAAAGACAAAGCTAGAAATTAAATCTTTAAAAATAATATAAAATGAATTTTAGAAATTACAAGGCTGATAAAATATATCAGCCTTGTATATTAATTTTATTTATATAGCAATTTTTAATCTAGTAATGCATCTAATATTTCTGCATTACGTTGAGCATAAGCAGATGTTCTTACACGATTACGATGAATATATGTGCGCAAAGCTTCACGAATAAGCTCTGAGCGTGAACGATTTTCATTATCAGCGACATTATCTATTTCATCTAAAAATTTTTCAGGCATTGATATTAAAACTCTTGACATGATTAAATTCCCCTTTTCCAATAATAAGATTTACTCTTATTTCCCAGTTACATATATATAAAGTAATCCATTTAGAGAAATTTGCTTTTTTTAATTGTCCTTTTTACAATTGTTAACATTGAGCATACGGAAAAATTTTAAATTTTTCTCGTAGCTTTAAAGTCCAGTGAGAAACAAGTTAGTCTTTTACCAAGATTACTCTTGCTTCTCGCATCCTATACATCGGACATGAAAAACTCTCAAAATTGTATATTTTGAAGTTTGTCTATGTCCTTATAAGGTCATAACATGTCAAATAATCTATTTTGTAGTATTATTTAGAAAGCAGGAGGGATAAATGTATAGCACGGAAGTAACTTATGAGGTCATCTCATATACAGTTGGAGACACAAAAGCCGGTACCAAAATGGGAAAGCTACAACTAAAAGATACAGAAAATGAATCAATTCTAAATTGCATTTTATGGGAAGAAACACTTAATAGACTAGATGTAAAACTATTTAGGATAGGAAACCTTGTAAAAATAGTTACAGCCTCCTACAACGAACGGTTTAATAATTGTCTTATTACCGCACTTGAACTTATAAAAGAAGCTAAAATGGGGCTTTCTGAAGAAGAAAGAGACTCTAAATTTGATGAACTTATAAAATACATAAACTCAATAAAAGATGAAAAACTTAGAAAATTCATATTAGACTATTTTGAAAAATATAAAGATAAAATTAAAATTGCACCTGCAGCAAAAGCAATGCACCACAACTATATCGGAGGATTGATTGTCCACACGCTTGAGTGTGTAAATATTGCAGAAGCAAATATGAATCTTATTTATCAAAAAATTGACAGAGATGAAGCCGTTGCAGCTTGCATTTTACACGATATAGGTAAAATATTTGAATATACAATTGATGCGGGAAATGGGATAATTGACTACGATGAACATTTTAGAAAAGAATGGGTAACTCACTCACAATATGGCTATTCTATATGTATGACAAACGGATTTAAAAAAGTAGCAAAAATGATTGCCGCTCACCATGGAAGAGCCGATTGGGGTGCTATTGTTGATTTAAACACTAGGGATTTAGAACCATACGTCTATTTTATTCACCACGTAGACGATTTATCAGCAAAATTTGGCAAAACAAGCGTATCAATGCTCTAAACCGCAAAGATAAAGGGCATTTGCCTTTTTTGATTTTGTTGTATAATAGAAAAAAGTAACATACAGTAAAAAAGGGATGTATCAGAATATAATGAAAGTTAGCGTTAAGGTTCCAGCAACATCAGCAAACTTAGGACCAGGGTTTGATTGTCTAGGGTTGGCATTACCTATTTATAACACAGTAACAATAGATGAAACTGTTTTACCTGGTACAGGCGTAGAAATCAACATTCTATCTCCTGAAGAGAACTTTGATGATTTGATTATTGATCATATTCCAAGGGATGAAAATAGTATTGTATATAAAGCTGTTGAACTTTTATATAACTCAATAGGTCAAACGCCATCTGAATTGAAGATTAACATTCAAACATCCATCCCTGTAACAAGAGGTTTAGGGAGCTCGGCCGCAGTTATTGTTGGGGCTCTTGTAGCTGCAAACTACCTTTTAGGTAATCCTGCAGACGAATCGGCGCTATTATCAATCGCTACTGAAATTGAAGGACACCCAGATAATGTCACTCCTGCGATTGTTGGTGGACTTGTTATCTCTTCATTAGAAGAAGATGGTAGCATTTTATACAGAAAAATTGATTGGCCTGATGAATGGGAAATTACAATTTGTATTCCTGATGTTGAATTAGCAACAGAAATATCTCGTTCTGTTCTTCCTGATTGTGTGCCCCTTGAAGATGCAGTATTTAATTCAACCAGAATGGGATTGTTTATTGAAGCTGTTCATACAAAAGATGCAAATCTTATGAAAGCAGCTTTAACTGATAAATTGCATCAACCATATCGAATGAAATTAGTTCCTTGGCTTGGTGAATCAATAGAAGCACTTAAACATGAAGATGATGTATTAGGATGTGTATTAAGTGGAGCGGGATCAGCTATTCTCGTCATTTCAAAACATAATGCTACTGAAAGAGTCAAAGCTATTGTCGGGGAAGTAATGGAAAATTTAAATATTAAAGCCGCAATAAAAACACTCAAAATTGAAAAAGAAGGCGCACAAATTACGTCGTCATAACCCTAATTATTAATCCTTATCGGACTGTTTTGATAATATATCAATTATTGCAAGAGGAATGTACTTTAAGAGATCAGAAGCCAATACAGAATATTCTGTAAGCATACTTGATGCTATTTCACCTGTCAAACCATGCAAATATACACCCAACTTAGCTGCATCAAAGTTAGACATTTTTTGTGCAGATAATCCTGCAACAATACCTGTCAAAATATCACCAGTACCGGCCTTCGCCAAAGAGCTATTACCAGTATCATTTATGTATAATTCCATATTTTTTGAACAAACTACTGTACTATGAAGTTTCAATACTGTCGTACACGAATATTTCTTAGATAACTTTTTGGCATAATCAACAGGTTTCGCTAATATTTTATCAATATCAACATTCAAAAGTCTTGAAGCCTCCATCGGATGAGGAGTAATAATTAAATTTTCTGGTAATTTAGAAGGTTTCTTCATCGAAGCTAAAATATTTAAACCATCAGCATCAATAATCACAGTTTTATCAAGACTTGCAAGGGCTGTTAAGACTGACTTAAACAATATTTTTGTACTGGTCTCTACAGATAAACCACAACCTATTGAAACGACATCATATTTGGGAATTATCTCTTTAACTTTTGTTATAGGAACATAGACAATGTCAGGTGACATAGATTGTACTGCGCTCATTACTTTAGGAGACGTTGCAAGAGCAACATATCCGCAACCTACTTTCAGTGCCGCTATAGAAGATAAATATGCAGCGCCTGTATAATATTCAGAACCTGCTATATTCAATATTTTCCCAAATGTACCCTTGTTTGAAAATTCAGGCCGTTCTGGTAAATTACATTCCATTTTGTCTTATCACCTCATAAGCAGTAATCGCAACCGAATTTGAAAGATTCAAACTTCTTTGACCCTCTTTCATAGGTATTGTTACTGCATTTTTATCATTAACATAAACATCAGGCAACCCCCTAGTTTCAGGACCGAAGACAATAAAATCTCCATCTTTATACTGAATATCTGTATACAAATTATTCGACTTTGTTGTTAAATAATAAAAATTTGAATTTGGGTAACTATCAAACAATTCTTGCATACTATCAAGCTTATGAATATCAACGCTATCCCAATAGTCAAGTCCTGCACGCTTAGTATACTTACTGCTCAGTGAAAACCCTAACTTACCTATAAGGAACAAACTAGCACCGCAACAAGCACATAATCTAGCTATGTTACCAGTATTTTGCGGAATCTCAGGTTCATATAATACAATATTTAATTTATTAATTGTCATTTTTCTCTAATAAAAATCCTGCTTCAAGTACCACTGGCAAACCTCTCACTACACAGAATACAATTGCAACAACAGCTAACCAATAACCAATATTAAAAACTAACTCTGGATTAGGAATACTTGGTATTTTTGAAGCCACAATGACCAAAAACGCTAAGACTTTTGCAACTGCATATGAAATTCTCATAAATTTTGAGCCGGTAATAAATTTACATATCGGATTACGTTGCATACCAAATGGAGTATAACCTTGTTCCATTGCAACACTTCTAATTGCATCTGTAATAAAACCTCTTGTTAAAGCAATCAATGGGAACACAATTGATAACCAGCCCATAACTGCAAACAAAACCCAATAAGCATTCTCAACAATTCTATCACTCATAATATCAAGAACAGCTCCAAGCTTCGATTCTTCATGGAACTTACGAGCTACATAACCATCAACACCATCAAGGGCAAAAGCTAAAATAGTTAAAATAAGTGCCCAAACGTAAGCAGAAGTTGACATAGGACAGTTCAATATCAAATAAACTGCAAAAAACATCAAGAACACTCTGAAAATAGTTATGAAATTTGCCATTGAACCTAAACTCCCTTTGTTCTTGATAAAGCAAAATGTCTTTCATCAAGGGCTTTCACTTTTGCACCAAGCATAATTTTTTCTGCTTCAGCTAAAATACTTACAACATTATAACCATTTTCACCGTCAGAGCGGGCTTTTGTACCTGTTTCACAACAACCAATAAAGTGCTGACATTCAAGTTTTAAAGGTTCAATTTCTAAATAATCCAAAGGAATATCCTTCATCGATCCACCTTGTTGATTATCATATAATTTCAATTTATTTTCAGGTAAAGTATCATCCAAAATAGCGGTTGCCTTTGTACCTCGAACTAATAATGTAACGTTCTTTTTAGGCGTTATCCAACTGTCTGAAATATAACCTATTAAGCCATCTTCAAACTCAATACCAATATGAGTGATATCCATAATTGAGCTATTATCAGTTGAACATCCCATTGCAGATATAACTTTCAAAGGATTTTTACCTGTAACATAAGAAACCATTGATACGTCATGAGGAGCTAAATCCCACATAACACTTCTATCATTTTTAAAATAATTAACGTTTAATCTGTCACTTTGAGCGTAAACAATATCACCCAGTTCTCCTGCATCAATCATCATTTTTAATCTATTAACGGCAGGATGATATAGTAACAAGTGACCAACCATAAGTACTAAATCTTTTTCATTGGCTATATTCATTAAATCTTTTGCTTCATAAGCTTCTGTTGATATAGGTTTTTCAACATACACATTTTTGCCTGCTTCTAACATTGTTCTAACAATTTTATAATGCGTATGACTTGGCGTAACAACAGCTACTGAGGTAATTTCAGGGTTTGAAATTATTTCATTCATATCACCAATTACGTTTACTGATGGGTATAGTTCTTTAATTCTTTTTCTAGTGTCTGCATCTAAATCACAAACAGTATCCAAAACATTCAAATTATAAAAATTACGAACGATATTTTTCCCCCACATGCCGTAACCAATAACTGCAACTTTCTGCTTCCTCATACTTTACTTTCCTTATTTCAATAATATTAATTTATACTTAATTATAATACGCAGATTGTTTTCAAACAAGTAAAGAATATATTAAGTAATCACAAAAAATTCGGGAATTATTAGTAAATTATAAAAAATTAATCTTTTACAAAGACATAGAAAGAAGACGTAAGCTTAAAGCAAAATATTATCTATTAGCCTTATACCTGCAACTTTACAAGCAATTAACACAAGAGTATCACCATCCGCTTTTGTCTTGTCCTCTAAATTGTTTTTATCAACAAATTCAATATATTCTAAATCGTGTTTTTCATTAAGAAATGGAAATACTGTTTCTTCAAGACTTTTTACATCTGTTATACCTTTTTGATAACACGATTTAATATTTTGTAAAATCTTTGAAAGCGCAAGTGCTTCTTTCTTATCTTCCTCAGACAAATATTTATTTCTTGAACTTAGTGCAAGTCCACTTTCTTCTCTTACAATAGGGCATCTTACAAGTTCAATAGGGACATTAAGATCGTGTACCATCTTGTTTAGTATTACAAGCTGCTGAGCATCCTTCTGGCCAAAGAAACCATAATCTGCCTGTGTTATATTAAATAATTTCATAACTACTGTACAAACGCCATCAAAATGCCCTACACGAGATTTACCACATAGTTTGTTCACGTAGAAAAATGGAGGAACAACATAAGACAACGTATCATTCGAAAGTCTTTGACCATCCCCATACATTTCATCAGGAGATGGCGCAAATATAATATCTGCTCCAACAGATTCTGCTAATTTGACATCAGACTCAAGAGTTCTTGGATATTTATCAAAATCCTCACTAGGACCAAATTGAATAGGATTGACAAATACAGAAACAATAACTTTATCACAAGTTTCAACAGCTTTTTTTATTAAACTCGCGTGTCCTGCATGTAATGCACCCATAGTAGGGACAACGCCTACTTTTAATCCAGATTTTTTCCATTCAAAAACTTTTTCTCTAACTTCAGCGATAGTATAAACTAACATCTAACTGCCCCATTATTTAATTTGTTCTTCTCTTCATCAGATAGTTTAAATGACTCTCCAACAGAAGGAAAATTACCAGATTTTACATCATTACAATAGTCAGAGACTGACTTCGTTATAATGCTTTTTAGGTCTGCATATTTGCGAACGAATGTTGGAACATAATCTGAAAATTTACCAAGTAAATCATCAACTACAAGTACTTGCCCTGAACAATCAGGCCCAGCACCTATTCCAATTGTAGGAATAGAAATATTTTTTGTTATGTATTCAGAACTTTCCATAGGAACCATTTCTAATACAACAGCAAATGCTCCAGCATCTTGAAGTTTTTTAGCTGAATCCAAAATTTGCATAGTTTGTGAAGTAGTCTTACCTTGAACTTTATATCCACCAAAAGCATTTATATATTGTGGAGTAAAGCCCAAATGAGCCATAACAGGTATTCCAACTTGAGTACATAATTTTATAACTTCTAAAATATAATCACTGCAACCTTCAACTTTAACAGCACTAGCACCAGCTCTAATCATTTTAGCGACATTTAACATAGCCAGTTCTATAGAAGCAGTGCAACTCATAAATGGCATATCAGCAACTACTAAAGCTCTGTTTGCGCCTCTAGCTACGGCACCAACGAATACTAACATTTCCTCCATAGAAACTTTTTGCGTTGTGTCATAACCTAATATAACATTTGCCAATGAATCGCCGACTAAAATCATATCAACACCAGCTTCATCCACATACTTTGCTGTAGAATAGTCATACGACGTCAGCATAGTTATTTTTTCATTATTTTCATATTTTTTTTGAATTGTATTTACAGTTGTTTTATTAATCATTTTTTGTGACTTCTCATTTCTTTTCTATACCAGTAATAAACCGCACGAGCTACCCTGTGGTAGCTGTGTCTAATAAGACCGTTCTTGCTTTGTTCTTCTTCTAACAGATTGCCTGAAACAAGTTTAACTCCTGTTGGCGCAAGATTTTCCATATCTAAAACAACAGGGAATGAACCAACTTTTGCATAATTTGGAGAAATATCATCCGGAATTGAGTGGTTAACAAGAACCGCATCAAGAATTTGAGAGCTTCCAGCATGTTTTATTAAAGCATTAACATGGCTCGCAACTGAATAGTTATCAGTTTCACCCTTTTGAGTCATGATGTTACAGACATAAATTTTCTTAGCATTAGATTTAGCAACTTCTACTGCAATTCCTTTTATCAAAAGATTCGGAACTACGCTTGTATACAAGCTTCCAGGTCCCATAATTATTAAATCAGCCTCTTTAATTGCCTGAATAACTTCAGGTAAAGCTGTACAATCAGCTGGTTCAGTGAATAATCTTTTAATTTTTCCACCAGCTTCAGGTATCGCAGATTCTCCATGAATTACTCTGCCATCTTCCATTTCAGCAACAAGTTTCATATTATCTAATGTCGAAGGTAAAACCCTTCCTCTTATTGATAATACATTTGAGGACTCTTTAACCGCACGGACCATATCCCCTGTAATTGAACAAAGAGCTGTCAAAAACAGATTACCAAAACTGTGACCCTTAAGTCCCTCACCAACATTAAATCTATATTGGAATAATTTTGTAACCAAATCTTCGTCGTCAGCTAAAGCTGCAATACAGTTTCGGATATCACCTGGAGGCAACACGCCCATTTCTTCTCTTAATCTACCAGAACTACCACCATCATCACCAACAGTAACTACTGCAGTAATATTATTGGTAATGCTTTTTATACCTTTTAATAGCATTGATAAGCCTGTACCGCCACCAATAGCAACTATTTTAGGTCCTTTATTTAATTTTCTACGGCGATAAAGAGATTCAAGCATAGTTTCTTTTTCTTTACCATTTCTATAATCTAACATAGATAGATTTGATTTTTGCCAACCCTTAAAGAACAATACTGCACCCGCTATAATAACTGGGACTGCAATAATTTCAGCAGATGCCATTGATTTAATACAACTTAAAAAATTATAAATTGAACGAGGATTCGACAACGTCAAAATCCCTAATATTATTAAAACTGAACCAAAAAAGATTAGTGCAAACCATCTTTTAACCTCTAAACCAGGTATCAACCATCCTGCATCCTTAGATATTTTGATCATATTTTTCATTTACTATTCCACCCATCCAGACGTTTTAACCTTCCCATAATTCACTGGCTCTGGAGTAATAATACCTTTAGCCTTAATCAACACTTCCAACGAATTAGGGTATTTATTTGAAAAGTGTATTGTATCAACATTGGCAAATGTATTTCCATCTGCGTTATTGTTAATTTGAGAAGTATGCACAAAATTTTGTAATCTTCTTATACAAGAATCAGTACTGAACGCATCTTGAACAGCATAATCAATATTCAAATCCTTTGTATAAATTTTCTCCAATTGTAATTCTTGAGCAACAGGGATTTTTACATAATCACCGACTTTTTGAGTAACATCACCCAAAGGTCCATAATATGTAAGCCATTGTGAGGTTTTTTGTATTGCTCTCGCAATGATAGTTGCAAACCTAAAATCTTCACCAGCCTTTTTATACATAGCACCATGAGGTCTTACATGTTCTATCTCTAATTTATAAGCTTTAGCAAACGACAACAACGCGCCCACTTGATAAACAATAAGAGCTTCCAATTCATCATCAGACAAATCAATTGGTCTATAACCAAACCCTTGAATATCGTCATAACCAATATGAGCACCTATAACAACGTTACGCTCTTTTGCTGCCAACAAAGCATTCTTTATTGTCATAGGATCGCCGGCATGAAACCCACACGAAACATTGACAGAACTAACATGATTTAAAAACTCTAATTCATTGTTGTTTCTATATACACCATAACCTTGTGCCAAGTCACAATTAAAATCTATGGTCTTAATACTTTTTCTCTCTAAAAATTTTTGCATATACACCTCAATTACACTACAAGCTTATTATACAACTAAAAGATAATTATACTATCTTTTAAAAAATTGTTACGTTATTATATAGCCACACAAGAAGACACTTAACAGCTATTTATATTATAATATCAGTATGGAAATATTCGAAAATATTGTTAAAATTGATAATCTTGCACTTGCACTAGGATTTTTTGATGGCGCACATAAAGGACATCAGGCTGTAATTCTTTCTGCGGTCAACTATGCAAATGAAAACAATAAAAAATCTGCGGTTATCACTTTCAATCAAAATCCTCTTGAATTTTTTTCAAAACAAAAATTTCAACGAATTATAACCAAGGAAGATAGGA
>Ga0302286_10002864_pt1 | contig 11836 bp, 11 predicted proteins | sample III_Fen_E2_3_FD_198765 | JGI IMG/M metagenome (GOLD analysis project Ga0302286, IMG submission 198765) | Peat permafrost microbial communities from Stordalen Mire near Abisko, Sweden - III_Fen_E2_3 | ecosystem: Environmental > Terrestrial > Soil > Wetlands > Permafrost | place: Sweden: Abisko...
AGTGTGAGTCCATAGGCTAAATGCCAACAGTAAAAAAAAACAATCAATTATTACCTAGATCCATCTGCGTGTAGCGAGCACGAGCTGGCTGAATGATCGATGCGATGTCACTATCACTGACATCTGATTCAGACACGAACAACTACATTTGCAATGCAGAATCAGCTCAGGCTCAAGGGTATTTGGTTACTCGTACAATAGTTGACTGCGATAATATAAGCAACTGCAGTCTTGCGCTTAATTTCCTTAATTTCTGTTGGGAGAGTATTTTTGATATTGTCAAGCATCTTATCTTACCTTTCTCTCTTATTGAGGATGCTTAATTATGTTTTGTTACTTCCTTTCCCAACAGCTACTGTTAGTCAGTTTCATAGATTCTCTCTCTCTCAGAACATTATTGTACAAAAATTATAAATATCATTTTCTTCCTTTTTTCGTTTTCAAAAGAGAGAGAGATACGTTAACAATGTTTCTGATAATTGTTTGTTATTTAAAACACCCAAGCATATTGTGATGAGGGAATGAAAATAGTTAAATAACCAAAAAGAAAAAAAGGTTTTGTTGAAACTCCTCACAACCTTCTCCATTGGTGTACCCCTGTTGTCTCTCTCTCTCTCTTTCTCACTCATATTAAGCTAGCTGGGCGTTTTACAAATACACACATGCATATTTAGATTAATTAATCCTCTGGCAATCCAGTTCTCATTAAATCACTCCAACTCATTCTATTTGTTCTTCTTCACTATGACCTCGTGTTCTTCTTCTCCTGCTTCCTCTTCTTTGTCATCCTTGCTCCAACTGCATTACTCCAGCTTGCGTTTTTTGTTGTTTATCTCATCGAGTACTCTAAAAAGATTATGCAATTATCTTTGCTCTGAGCTCATTTCAGCATGTTCGTCATCTTCTTCTTCTTCCTCTACATCTTTGGTGTGTGTATGCTACTGCTGCTGTTACTCCTACTACTCCTTCTATTCTTGTTATTATTATTTCTATTACTATTACAATGCTTGCAGTTTCCTTCTTGGATCATTATTTTCTTTCTTAGATTGATCTCTTATAATCTCTTGTTAGCATGTTAATCCTACTTCCTCCTTGTATGTACTCTCATTAGCGTTAACGGGAATGGTCAGGAGAGTCTTTTGATGATTCGTAATGAAGTCGATTATATTACTGATGTTTTAATTCTCCTTGTCGTCATGCTGATGAATATCTTCATTGCTAATCATGCTTTTCGCTTTATTTAGATACTCCTTTGGCCTACTAGTATTGTTAGTGTTGTAGTTGTTATTGGTATTGTAAGTAGTGAGGTTATTTCTGTTGCTAGTATCCCTATTGAAATCACCTAAAGCATAGCGATCAAAGGACTTATCAGTGATATTATATCTCTAATTGCTGAAAGGCAGATTAAGACTATTATTAAAGTTATTACTATTAACTCCCTTGAAATGGCTCTTCCGATTTGCCATATTTTAAAATGACGAATTATTCATACTGCTACTGCTACCTTGACTTTTGCGAGATTAACTGAATTCACTAGTGATATTATTACCATAAACACTTGAGTTACTACTACTGGAACTGTTATGAAACTGATGAGTGAGGTAGTAGTTATTCATTGCACTGCCAGTCTTAAAATTGGCAGGGTAATTCTACAACTTAGAGAGTGTCTTTTATTACAAGTTATATCCAGCAACAACCTTATGGCCATTCTTACCAGCAGCAGCAACTGTCGATCTAGCAGGATTCTCAGGGACATCACTTTGGGTTGGTGTATCTAAACCTGATACTTCTGAATTAAGCGCTTCTGTACTTAATCTATTCTCTTTCTCTGCTTGAATCGAAGACACTGCATTGTTCTTATTAGCTATCTCATTTGTTTTGGGCATGGATTAGATGATTTCTTCTTTCATATTAAGTTATTTGCATCGTTTAAGTAGCTTCAACGCTGCAATATTCTTCGCCGATTTCTTCGAACTCCCACAACCAGTCTCCGTCAGATTCCCTACGTACACAATAGCCAGCCAGGACTTTGAGTAAATCTGGAATATCGTTTCCCATGAGACTGGTTTTCGTAGTGTTTTATGCGCAAACAATGACAGCTCTTGTGTGTAATTATAAGTTAATTCTACCTCTTCGTCCTTTTAGAGTTATTCCTTCTATTACTGTATCATCTGAATCTGCTCTTAATGTTAGAACTAGCTCTACAGAGCCATGCTCGTGAACCGTTGATTGCTATCGTTTACTGATTGCAAATACTTCTCAAAAAACATTCGTTGCTGCTTATCAACACCCATCTCCATTAAGCGCTGAACTGCTTTCTTAGCAGCTTGATTCTTCGCTTCCTTCTTCGATCGACCACGCATCACGCCGAATTTAACACCATCCAAGACTATCTCGCAAGCAAACTATGTGTCTCCATTCAAAGCAATATTCCCAGGGATCCTTCTGAATTCCTTATTGTCTTTGTCATCGTCGACGAATTTCACTACGCACTCTCTATTGTACTTCTCGCAGAAGAGTCTCAACGCAATAGGGTAAATCTAATCGGAATTAGGATTCATTTGATGATGCAGATTATGTGCTCTTATGCTGTCCATGGTCGCAAATGTGCCATCTGATGGGTGGTTGCTTTGTTTCCACCATGGATCAGCTGCAGCACTGAGATTCTTCGATTTCTAATTCCCTATTGGCTACTCATAATCCTCCTAGCAGCTGTAGAGATAAGATGAAGAACAAGAAGACTACTGCTAAGAGATGCTGCTGTTGTCCTAGCTGCGGTTGGTTGTTTGATTCTATTAGCTGCCAGCTTGTAACCCTTCTTATGAATTACGCTCTAACATTTTGTCATTCTCTTTCTCCACTGCATCTTTACACCTATCTCCTGGATTCAAGCTGCTTCTGTGTAAATGGCGCTGCTGCTATTGCTGGTACTACGCATTGAAAACAGAATTGCGCTGAATAGCATACAGTTGCTGAATGATTTAATCTTAGTTTTTCTGGAGATGCCTCCTTTGGTGCTCGATCATCTATTACTTGATAATAATCTCATGCTCATCAGTCGTGAGATCATATGTTTTATCTGATGAATGGCTAGTTAGGTCATCATCTTCTGCAGTATTATAAAATTGCTCCCCTGTTTCAGGGACCTTCTCTTTCATCCGCAAATGCAAGCGCTACAAAGGTGTCTTGAACTCAGCCGAAGAATCACTTAACCTTTAGTGCTGCTGGTACTACTGTTATTGGTGGTATTGCTGCAACTTTGTTGCAATGAAGCTATCGTTGTGGTTTTGAATCATTAAGGTAATTTTTAGAACTGCTTTTTGCTTTTTTGATTTGATTTCAAATTCAATTCAATTTTCACTTCTATTATTAAACAGCATTCCCCCAAACTTAGTCAGATATCCTCCCCCCTCTCTCATAGATAGAAGGTCATATCTTAGAAGATTAATTATGTAATATCAAAGGACACTTCACTCTTTAATTCCCTTTTGATTTACATTTATATCTTCTTCAATGTATGTGTGAGTATTACATAATGAATAATACGTTATCAGTAGTTAGCTTACCGCTACTCAATAGATAAATCTTCATTTTAAACTTATTTTTGTGAATTATGTCCATTGTGTTTTATCATTTAATTCTCTCTTTAATTTTCAATACAAAATAACAAATATTGAATCTATTCTTTTTCTCTACCTTTAGTTCCGTTGTAATCACCTTCTATCAAAATCTATCTCTACTACTCTCCTTTCCTTTTGAAATTCGTCTTAATTAGTTTCGAATAATCTTTGTCTGTTTGTCTGCAAATCAAAGAGAAAGAGCCAAAAAGGCTATGAAAATAATTCTAAAAATAATTGGGCAAACAAATCAAAACAAGAAGAAGAAGAAGAAATCAAATAATCACAAGAGAGGGATTGATTGTTGATTTTTATTAACTGAATCATCCTATCGATGTTTGGCGAGCTTTTGAAAAACAAACGATCGGATTAAACACCCTCTAAGACCACACGTAGTACGACCAGCAAGAGGTCATCAATACCTGTTGACTCACAGCCTAACTCACTTTCACCTGTTCTCAAGTGCATTAAATCAACTCCTTCTCCATCTCGTCTGCTTCGTAGTCGATAGCATATCTCATTCTTTGAGTCCATAAGACAGCACTCGCCGTATTAATAATATCCCAAGAAAATGCATTCACAGCCAGCACACATATTCAATCAGAAACCCAAAGCTTCTTCGGAAACAACCATACCGCAAGAGCAATTTCAATATCGAAACAATAATCAATCACCGAATTAAGCTATCCTAGACAGATGTATTTGCTGTTAATTGACTTTTGTCTTCTAATTCATTGAAGAAGTGTTTTGTGTATTAATATGATTTTGTTTTGAAAAGAGCATTCACCACCAGGACAACGTAATAAACACCCACAAGAATAGCTCAAATTTAAACCATCGTATCAGCAGATTAGTAGCAAGAATCATCAGCAAGGTCATATCTATCCAGACTATTCTTAGGGATTGCAGTAATTGTCATAGCCACTAGAGCATTCAGATTCATAGCAGTAATCACAAGCTTTGCAACAACAAAAACCCAAAGGACATCATCGAAAGCAAGATTCTCTTATGGGATCTGTGTGTGAATTCTCAGATAACACAGAGCAAGCGAGGAAGATACCACCATAAATGCAAATGCAGGCTTCAAAGAGACAAAGTCAATTGCAGAATCAGCCAAACCAGCAGAATTAACAGTTCTTAGCAGTCAACAAGGATACAGGTAATTGTTAACATTATTTTTTGTTGTATTTTAACTTCTGTCATTCTATCAAAGGAGAAACATATGATCTCCGCAATCCAGCAAGTGCATTGGAACTCACATAGCATGCCATCAAAGCACAGCAGCTCAAGAAAAATAGATTGCCTTGGGAAGAATGGTGGAGACAAAAGAAGGAAACGAATCTGTAGTTTTTATTTGCTTGCTAGCAAAACGACTATCAGCGTTGCTGCGAGTTACTCGACGACAGCAGAGGTGATCTCCGAGCTGAAGTCACTGTCAGCGATCAAGTCACAGGTTGGTGTCCATTGCATTTTGCATGTCTGAATCTAAACACCTAACTCGTGAATAAACTCATCGTGAACGAAGCGAATCTCAATCAAGAAACTGTCAATGCTGTGACACCGTTGATCATCGCAGCAGAATAAGGCTCTGAGGATATTCTGATCTTACTTCTGCGAGCTGGTGCAGATATTGATTTGCAAGATGAAAATGGGAACACAGCGCTGCATATTGCTTGCATTTATGATAAATCGGCAGTGATTGATATCCTTGTGAATAGGTTCAAACCTGATTTGAAAGTGCTTAACAAAAAAGGAAAACAAGCATTCTAATTAGTCAAATCTGATTCAGCTAGAAAGTGTTTCGAGAAGGCTATTGTTAATAGCAGCACGAGCAGGAACACAGTCTAACTTAGTAGTGTTTTGAAATCATCGAATTAAGTGAAGCTTCTCCAACCTGCTGTGATGTCTCCAGATCCACAAGAACAACAACAACAACAGCAAAAGCTCTTATTATTGTATTCTCCTGCAAGCATGTCCATCAGACGAGAAAATGATTAGCAAATTACAAGATCGACTGCACACAATAATAGCAAGACATAAGCAGATCAACAGAAGCCAGGGTAAAACAATTAATGCAAAGAGAATGAAAAGTAACCAATAACAACAAACGCAGAGAGAAGCAATATTAATGCATAAAGTAACATAATTATCGAAGTTATTGAACCTCGAACAAGATCAATAAATAATCGCTTGTCTTCTAGACTCTCAGATTACCACAAACCTAGTGAGCTAGCCTAGCTGAAAACACAATAACCTAGCAGTAATAGCACTGCTACTCTTCCACACCAAAATTGTTTGACTTAACTTCCCCAACAATCTCCAGTTATCGAACCGTCAGCATAAAACCAAACGATAACAATAGCAACGACTCCTTCCCTACCTAAAACACCAAGTGGCGCTTCCAATCAACAAAAGCAGCAACAATAATCTAATGGTCTTTCGAAGAATAGTACTCCCCGTTCTAGAGAGAATTCCAAAAACCGCAGCAGTAGTTTCTTCGCGAAGAAAGGATTCTTCCTTGGTTCGAATAAAGAGAATCAAGCAAGCAAGCTAGCCCTGAGAAATAAGCAAAATCAATCGTCAATCAGACAGTTGAGCATGAATACCATGGGTCCATCGAATACTCCAGGATGTTCGACTGCAGCTGCATCGATTTCTTCGAGCAAAACGAATTCCTTTTAATCACTCGAATAACTTGTGCTTGCTTCGAACAAATAACTCCAATAGAAAGTTACAATTAGATCATTTGTTATCCATTCCATGCTCGGAAAGGGATCTTTTGGAGATGTGTATCTAGTCCAAAAGAAAGACAACGCTTAGTTTTATGCTATGAAAGTACTCCAAAAGAGCAAAATGATGAGTAAGAAATTAGAAATATTTAATTAAGTTTGTGATTCTGAATTTATTATGATACCTTTCCTTGTTAACAACTAGAGAGTAACGTGATCAAGTACGCCCTGACAGAGCGGAATGTGCTGTCGATCACAAATCATCCATTCATCGTCAAGCTAAACTATTCATTCTAATCAGAAGACAAATTATTTTTGATCCTCGATTTCGCTGCTGCTGGGGATATGGGAAAGCTACTGCAGCGAGTAAATGTTCTCAGTGAAGCCCACTCGAAAATCTATCTCGCTGAGATTCTCCTTGCTTTAGAAGATCTACACAAGAGGGATATCATCTTCAGAGATCTTAAACCAGGTAGTGTGAATTATCAAAACGGTTAAGACCCTTGAATTATCTTTTAAAGGGTGTTTCACAATGGCAGTTTTGCTAAATGAACTTTCCTTGTTTGTCAGATAACATTGTAATTGATAGTGAAGGCCATGCATTGCTCACAGATTTCGGCCTTTCAAAAGAAGGAGTTCTTGATTATACTGAAGGTGCTAAGTCGTTTTGCGGGTACAAAATTGTTTTGGTTTTGGTTGTTTTATTTTTTATTTTTATGATTATTTTTTGGTAGATCGTTAGCTTATTTGGCTCCTGAGATGCTCAAACGAAGAGGACATGGGAAAGGTGTTGATTGGTATTTATTTGGAGTGCTGATGTATGAGATGCTCACAGGAAATCCACCGTATTACGCTAATAACAAGTAAACAAAATGGATTTGTTGAAATTATTTGTTGGTTTTGATAATTTCTGCTGTTGTGGTTTTACAGAGAAGATTTGTTTGCGAATATCTAAGGAGGTCAGCTAGAACTTCCGTCTTATTTATCTGAAGAAGCTCAGTCTCTTCTCATGGCTGTAAGAAATAGAACAATGATCTGAAGGGGATCATATTATTTCATTATCTAATATTGTTTTTTCCATTGTTGTCTGTGTTTGTAGCTCTTGGAGAGAAATCCAGCTGTGCGATTGGGTTGTGGAAGACGCGATGCAAACGAAATAAAGCACCATCCGTTCTTCAAGAATGTAGACTGGGAGATGGTTCTACAACGTAAAGTTAAACCTCCTGAGATTGAGCTTCTGAGGGTATCCTTGAATAACTACAATTCAGAGTAATTCATAGAGAATCTCATTGGTTCGGCAGCAGCTGATAATTGGGAGGAAAAACACATCTCAGGATGGTCATTCATAGCCAATGACAGGCTTGCGTTCAGTTGAATTGTCAGAAAAGAAAGATTTTCAAGGAATAAGATTGCGATAAGTAGATTCCAAAGGGATCTTTTGTACATAAAAACTAATAATAATAATAATCTCCAAGTTAGCATCTAAAAATCTAGGTTTTGATTGTAAACAACTCTAAAAATAGCATGATTGCTCTTCCTAATTGTGTCATCTTCAAAAATCAGTTTGAAGAAGAACAGCTATTTTGAATAATCCATTCATTCGTGTCTTTCTATGTTGTTTTATATTTTGTAAAAGTGCTAACAAAAAACAAAAATGATTTCAAAATAATAACATCCTAACCCAGGATAGCTGCTTCTACTCCTAGCTTAAGGTATCCAACTCTTAAAATCGTCCTCTTTAAGAATTCTTGATTTAAAGTAATGAGAATATTTTTTATTTTTCCAATTAAATCACTCAAAATAAGCCCACCCAAAAGATTCCCCTAGCAGAGAAAAATCTCCCAACGCAATATATTTGATCTCCTTTCTTTATCTTTTAATAAATATCTAGCACAACTTGAAAGTAATAGTAGCCATGGAGTAGATATTGACGAAACTAAGACAGTCAGCATCCACCAGACAGTATTGCAGCTAGCACTCTGGGTAGGTGCTCATGATGATCTGCGTGGACAAGGAATGTGCAGAGAAAGCAGGTGAGAAAAATCATTATTTGAGTCTGATGTGCGCCAAATGTGTCGAGGAGAATGGTAAAGATCACGAACAGAAAGGGCTCTAGCAATTCTTAGTGGATTTCGTCACTGCTTTGTCGAAGAAGTAAGCTGTTGCGGATAAAATCAAAGAGTAATTCTCGGAGGTTATGCAGTTCATGGATGTCCTCCAAGGGGCAGTGCTGAGTGATAGAATATACGCACGTGTGAGTGCAATCGTAAGTGAGCTATGCGGGATGTAGTAGCAGTAATAGCAGTCTTCTGATTTGTTTGAGAGAATTATTGGGTACATGAAAGAATTTGACTTCAGCGAAGATCAATAGGAAATGAGTCTGCAGCTAAAATAAGCATAACAGTTGTAGTAGCGTAATCAGCATGTGGTAAGTGTGAGCTAAATGAGCCCAGGATAATAACCTACTGACGATTGCTCAGTGGATAGCAGCGACAATGCTAACAACTAGGAATAATAAGTTGCAAGTCTTCTTCTGAATGATTTCCTTCAACTGCTGGCGATTTACAGAGCGAATCATAGATAACTAGATTCAAATATCGTCGTACCTCTTTAGTCATACAGGCTACTAAACAGTCTGAATGAGTCACCCTTAGGTGTAATGAATAACATAATTATTTGTGTATTTGTTTCCAATTCAAACTAAATTTTTTGATTGCTAAATATATTGTATTTAAAAAAGCAAGAAGAGAAGGCGAGGTTATTCAAAGACGCCTTCCGACTAGAAAGTGTAAGTCCTTTAGGTGATGTACGAAGAGGATCGGCAGGATCAAGAAGGCAATCGCTGGAGATGTTCTCAGCTGACAAGAAGATCATGCTACTTGTGAATGAGAACGATCGATTGAATTTCTCTTTGAATGCGAAAATAGAAGAGATCGATAATGTACAATAATAACAACAACAACAACCAAAAGATAATAGGAAGGAAAAGAGAGAGGAATATTGGCAGGAGGGATATTGATTTGATTGGTTTTTGTTGATGCGTATCTTAAGGTTAAAATGCGTCTACAAAAGGCGGAGGAAGATTTGAAAAAGAGACGCACAAGCAATAGTAGCAGTTCGGAGGAAGACAACCCACAACTTAGCATACTCACTTCAGAGCTAGAAAGACTTAACAAAGCTCTCGAGTTCAAAGACAAAGAAATCGAACGTAAGAAGCAAGCAATCTAGTTGTACTTCCAGATATTTCAATAATGGCTGACTTTATTCATCTCTTTTGTAGATTTATACCGCCGTAATTCCTCAAAGCTCGAAGAGAACGGTGATGTGATTATCGAATTGCAGGCACAGATTGATATGCTAGTCAAGGAAAATGACAGATTAAACGCAGTTATCAGTGCGAAAGACGATGCAATTGGATCCATGGAGTCGACTTCTCACTTAGAAGACAAATCAGCTGATGGACTCAAAGCTGAGATCTTGCGAGTCAGCAAGCTCCTAGCTGAGCAGAGTCTTAATTCTGAATTAATCCAAAAAGAATGCGCTAAAACAGTCGAATTGAAGAACAGCGAAATATCTGGATTGAAGATAAAAGAAGCGTAATTAACGGAGAAATATATTGCTCTTGGACATTAAATTGAGAGCCTATCGTAGGAAGTAGAAAGACAGAACGAAGAGATCAGCAGGAAATCAGCTGAGATTGATATGTGGAAGAACAGCAAGACACCCTAGGTAGGATAGAAACATACTTACAGCGATTAGAAACAGCTGACAGTGTCGTTCTCATAAAATCAGCCGTTAAAACAGCAGAACTCGATCGCAGTAGGTGATAAATCAGTTAATCTCGGGTTGTACTCACTCACTGAGAGTTTATCAGCTCTGAACAATAGATCTTAGCAAGTAATCGGTACGACCAGTGAGAGCTTCACGAACATCGTTAATCCATTTCAACCAGCATCTGCTTCTGAGTTTAATATCGGTAAGATTATTATTATATTTAAACTGACATTTTCCTTTTCACCCTTTGTATGATTGTTCATTGCCTATTTATTATTAGGTAAGAGTTAATCCAACTTGCAGACTGTTTCTTCCATCGCCATGGAGAAGTTTGATATTTATAAGAAAGAAGCAGAGGATAAACTACAACACCAATCATTTTCTCCAGAACAGCAACAGCATTCTCACTCGCAGTTAGCACAACAACATTAGCCATCTTCATTTGGATCTACATCTCAATTCTCAAGTCGATTCAAGTCAGCCTCCAGCACGCTCAAGAATGGAAGCCGTTCCAACACGAATAATAGCAACAACAACAATAACACCACCAATTTCTCACAGACTTTCATTGGGAACAGTGCAAACAGCTTTTCCTCGAAGTGTAAAGCAAAAAGATAATTTAATTGAATTTATTACATTGCATCATTTGATGTCTATTTCACTAGAAATTACTTAGACAAAAAACTACCAACCCTTTGAGCAAGATCATTCGCAACACCAGCAATCTCTTGGATTTACACGAAGCCCAGCAATTCAACTACTTGCAAGCAAACCAACTATTCATCAGCAGCATTCGTTTGCACCATTTAATCGATCTCAAGTGTATTCTCTCTCTGCTTCTTAAGAATTGCCTTCCAGTATTCTCTCACAGAGTATGAGCAGCTAATATCAAAAGACATTCAAGACCTTCGATCCAAACTCTAATATATTGCAGTTGAATAACAATAGGGTCTTAGATACAAAGGTTTAGAGTCTCTCGAAGGAAATAGGAAGACTCAATAGCATCCTAGGACCAAGAGAATCTTTAGAGAAGAAGAAACCAGTCAGAGGGAATACAGATAATAAGAAATATAACTCACCTTCTCAATCGTCGAGTGGGTTTATTAAAAGCTCTAACTATCGATCGGAGTCAGAAGGAATCAAATAGAGCAACACGAGCTATTCGAAATATGGGATGTGATAAAAGCATCAAATCAAATTAGAGTTTTACAGGAAATATCAAGGAAAACATGGATGGGAAGAGAACATTCTAAAGAACAAAGGAATCTCAAATGAAAGGGAAAATTAGAAATGCATAGAGATACAGATACGGACATCCAATTATATTCATTTGTTTTTCATGAGTTCATTTGTGCTTCCGATTCGTCTCGTTTAATGTTTCTGGTGCTGATTTTTTAAGATTATTAGTTTTATTCTCGCTTTCTCTCTCTCTCTTTTCTCCTGTAACTTGCATTTTAATGTTGAGAACAATCCAAGTCGATTTCTTTCTAGCGATTTGGCTGTCTTAGCAATGAATCACTCTCTACTGTACCTAAATTATGCTATTCAAAAGAAATAGATGTATCTTTTTATAAACAATATTTATTGCTTTTTTAAAATCATTCTGGCTGTGCTATCAATCAATTTTAACTCGTGCTAATGCATTTCAATAGAGAGAGAACGTAAAACAAAAAGCATAGTATTTTCTGCAATGGGCATGCTCAAAATCAAGTGTAA
>Ga0302286_10002866_pt1 | contig 11834 bp, 10 predicted proteins | sample III_Fen_E2_3_FD_198765 | JGI IMG/M metagenome (GOLD analysis project Ga0302286, IMG submission 198765) | Peat permafrost microbial communities from Stordalen Mire near Abisko, Sweden - III_Fen_E2_3 | ecosystem: Environmental > Terrestrial > Soil > Wetlands > Permafrost | place: Sweden: Abisko...
GAGTGTTTCACTGGAGAAATACCGGGACCCTGCTACCGGGATGTGGTTCCAGGTAACCGATAAAGTGGGTGAAAAAGGAAATTACGTGGAATCATCAGGTTCGGCCATGTTTATATACACCTATGTCAAGGGAGCGCAAAAAGGGTATTTGCCAAAATCGTTTGAAGAAAAAGGACGTAAAGCATACGATCAGTTCGTAAAACAATTTATCCGTGAGAATCGTGATGGTACACTGACACTGACCGAAGCCTGCTCGGTAGCCGGATTGGGAGGTCAGCCAAGATACCGTGACGGCAGTTACGAGTATTACATTTCGGAACCGAAACGGGATAATGATCCGAAAGCAGTGGGGCCATTTATCATGATGAGTGTGTTATTGAAAAAATAACAGGATCAATTCGCGGTTGAAAATAGCGAGACCCCAATATCCAATGTGGTATTGTGAAAGAAAATATATATGCGAAAATTCACAACATTATTAGTTCTTCTGGCAGTGATGGCGGGAGCATTTTCCCAGACTCCTGCATTTCCAAGTGCAGAGGGTGATGGGATGTACACCACCGGAGGGCGTGGTGGTCAAATAGTCTATGTCACCAAACTGACTGACGATGGTTCTACCGGAACTTTGCGTTGGGCAATCAATCTGACGGGCACCCGGATCATCCTGTTCAAGGTAGCCGGGTTGATACCGCTTACTTCCGAGTTACGAATCAAAAACGGAAACCTGACCATTGCAGGCCAGAGTGCCCCGGGCGATGGAATTTGTATTAAGAACTACCCGGTGGTAGTACAGGCAAATAATGTAATCATCCGGTACATGCGTTTCAGGATGGGTGATGAGGCTGCCGAGGCTGATAAGATTGCCGGAAACACTGCCTATGGTTGGGATGGTGCCGATGCAATCTGGGGACGTGATATGACCAATGTCATGCTGGATCATTGTTCCATGAGCTGGAATATTGATGAATGTTCATCATTTTACGACAATAAAAAATTCACCATGCAATGGTGCGTGATGGCCGAAAGCATGCGAAACTCGGTCCATTCAAAAGGAGCCCATGGCTATGGAGGCATTTGGGGCGGGGAACCTGCCACTTTTCATCATAACCTGCTGGCCTTCCACGACAGCCGTAACCCACGTTTTTGCGGAAGCCGCTATACGAATAGTCCATCCACTGAATTAGTGAATTTCTGCAACAATGTGATTTACAACTGGGGCGGGAATACAGGATATGCAGGTGAAGGCGGTTCGTACAACATGATCAACAACTATTACCGCTCGGGCCAGGCAAGAAGTACCGGCATCGTCAGTTACCGTATCTTCAGTCCCAATCCTGATGATGGTTCGAATAGCCAACCTTTGGGAACGTGGGGAAAGTTCTACCTGAATGGGAATGTGATGCGGAATTATTTGCCGGTAACCCAGGATAACTGGTTGGGATTCCAACCTGTAAACCTTGGAACCAAACTTATTACCGATCTTGAAGCCACCAGTCCATTTACCACTCCAACTCTGACTATCCAACTTGCAGATTCCGCTTTCCGGTGTGTGACTTCGTATGCCGGGGCCAGCCTGAAACGTGATGCTGTGGATACCCGGATCATGAATAATGTGTTGAACGGTACCATTACGTGTGCAGCAGGCAGCAATGGCAGCACCGGCGGATTTATCGATTCCCAGAAAGATGTGGGAGGCTGGCCGGTATATGCCTACGATTCATCGGCTGTGCCTGTTGATACTGATGGAGATGGAATGCCTGACAGTTGGGAAACCTCCCATGGTCTGAATCCTGCGAGTCCTGCTGATGGAAGCACCACAACCCTGGATGGTTATTATACCAATGTGGAAATTTACCTGAACGAGCTGGCAAAACCGATTACCGATATTCAAAACGGCGGGAAGGCTTCCGGATTCTTTAGTCCTGTCGAGACCAACCCGGGGAAGATTTCTGCCGTGTATCATGCTCCATCAAAAAAGCTTGAAGTAACATCATCGGTTGACATCAAAAAGATTTCAATTCGCGATGTATCCGGGAAACTGATACGGGATATTCCTTGTAAGGATAAAAAAGTATCAATTGATGTATCCGGTATCCTGTCATCCATTTATATCCTGACTGCAATCACCTCCGATTATACAATCTCTACCCTGAAAATAGGAATTTAATGTCCTGCCTAAAATTTTAAAAACATGAAGAAACTAGTTCTTTTATATTTCGTATTGATCAGCCTGGGTGCTTATGCCCAGCAACAAAACTATATCGTGGTGGACCGGAATGGAACCGGTAACTTCCGGAATATCCAGCAGGCCATTGATTCGGTCAGGGCATTTAATCCGGCAGGAACAGTGACCATCTTCATCAAAAAGGGAGTTTACAAGGAAAAACTTGAAATCCCTACCCATATCTGCAATGTCAGGATGATTGGCGAGGACAGGGACAAAACCATTATCAACTACGATGATCATGCCAATATCCGAAAGATGGGGACTTTTAAAACCTATACTTTGAAGATTTGCGGCAATGATATCCGACTTGAGAACCTGACAGTTGAGAATTCTGCAGCCCAACTGGGACAGGCTGTTGCACTGCATGTCGAAGGAGATCGGGTGATGTTTGTCAATTGCCGTTTCCTGGGTAATCAGGATACCATTTATACCGGAAAAGAAAATGCCAGGCAGTATTTCGAAAACTGCTATATTGAAGGCACTACTGATTTCATATTCGGACCATCGACAGCATGGTTTGAGGGATGTACCATTTACTGCAAGCGGAATTCGTATATTACTGCTGCCAGTACTCCTGAGAATATTTCGGTTGGGTATGTGTTTAATAAATGCAAGATCGTATTGGGCGACTCTGTGACTGCCATGTATCTCGGACGTCCATGGCGGAAGTATGCCATGACATTGTTCATGAATTGCCAATTGCCAAAAGGAATCAGACCCGGTGGTTGGGATAACTGGAAAAACGTGGAGAATGAAAAAACAGCCCGTTTCATGGAATATAACAATACCGGGGAGGGTGCAGATATTACCGGACGCACCTGGACGAAGGTTTTGACTGCCAAAGAAGCAGCTGGTTATACTACAGAGAAAGTATTGAAAGGTTTTGATGGCTGGAATCCTAAGAAATAATTCAAAATTCATAATTCATAATTTATAATTAAGAGCATGAAGATTAAAGTTATCATTTTGTTGTTACTATCTTTCAGTATGATACAGGCTAAGACTAAAATATTTACCATAGGTGATTCCACCATGGCCGATTACGATACTGTGAAATATAGTGGGGATAAGGAACAGCGCGGTTGGTGCCAGCTGTTCCCGGCATTGTTATCGGATGAGGTGACCCTGATAAACGCTGCAAAAAACGGACGGAGCTCTAAATCATTCTATAAGGAAGTCTGGGCGAAGCTTCGAAATCAATTAAAACCGGGCGATTATGTGTTTATCCAGTTTGGACACAATGATGAGAAACAGAATGGCCTGGACACGGATGAAAACGATTCAACAGCACGGGGAACCAATCCCTGGAGCCTGTACCAGAAATACCTGAAACTTTACGTGACTGAAGCCCGTGAACGTGGAGCAATCCCGGTTTTGTTTACCCCGGTGGTAAGAAGATACTTTGCAGATGGAAAGCTGACTCAGAAAGCACAGCATAACCTGGTGGAGAATGCCTCCGACACTACCCTGAATTATGTAGCTTCCATGAAAAGTGTGGCGAAACAATTATCCGTTCCATTAATTGATATGACAGCATCCACTAAAAAACTGGTTGAATCTTATGGCCCGGACAAAGCAAAAAAAGAACTGTTTATCAATACCGATGATACCCATTTGAAAGCTGAAGGTGCACGACAGTTTGCTAAGCTGGCAGCTATAGAACTGAATGAGAAAAACATATTGACTAAGTATATCTTATTAAAATAACTCCTGTTTGCAAGAATCTATTTATCCATGAAAAAACACACTCTGATTATTGTTTTTCTTTTATTGGTTTGTTCTGTTTCCACAGTTGCCCAAAATGTGTCAAAAGTATGGGTTTCGGATTTAGGCAACGGGACTTACAAAAATCCTGTGCTGTATGCCGATTATTCCGATCCGGATGTATGCCGGGTGGGAAACGATTATTACATGGTGGCTTCTTCATTTACATGCACTCCCGGCTTGCCAATTCTTCATTCGAATGATCTGGTGAACTGGACAATTATCGGGTATGCACTTCAGCAGATGGAGCCGGAGGAACGCTTCAAAACCATGCAACATGGCAATGGCGTCTGGGCACCCAGTATACGATATCATAACAAGGAGTTTTATATTTATTTTGGCGATCCCGATGCAGGGATTTATATGACCAAAGCATCGGATCCTACCGGAGTGTGGTCCCCAATAACACTGGTGAAAGCAGGAAAAGGCCTGATTGATTCGTGTCCTTTCTGGGATGAAGATGGGAAAGCCTACATGGTTCATGCCTTTGCAGGTAGTCGTGCCGGAATGAAGTCAGTCGTTGGAATTTTTGAGATGACTCCTGATGGGACAAAAGCATTGACCGAAAGCCGCCTGGTATTTGATGGACATCCTGTAAATACAACGGTGGAAGGTCCTAAATTTTACAAACGCAATGGGTATTACTATATCTTTTGCCCGGCTGGAGGGGTTAAACCCGGTTGGCAACTGGCACTACGTTCGAAGAGTGTATACGGCCCTTATGAAGAAAAACGGGTATTGGCACAAGGGAAATCAGATATGAATGGGCCTCACCAGGGAGCCTGGGTTGATACACCCGATGGTAAACAGGATTGGTTTCTGCATTTCCAGGATTTGTATGCTTATGGCCGTGCGGTCTTGTTACAACCTATGAAGTGGGTGAACGACTGGCCGGTAATGGGGAGTGATCCGGAGAATACAGGTTGCGGTACACCCGTTTCAACCTATAAAAAACCGAATGTGGGTAAAACTTATCCGATTGCTACTCCTGTTGAAAGTGATGAGTTTAATACTCAGACCCTGGGGCTGCAATGGCAATGGCACTCGAATAGCAACCCATTGTGGTCTTTTTGTGCGGGTGACAGGGGTTATTTGCGATTGTTTGCCTGGCAACTGATTGGGGAGGCTAGAAATCTGTGGAATGCACCAAACTTATTGCTTCAGAAGTTCCCGGCTCCTGATTTTAGTACTGACACTAAAGTTACCTTCACACCAAAAGTAAAAGGCGAACGTGCCGGTATTGTGGTGATGGGTTTTAATTATGCATCGCTTACCATTGAAAACAGTGAAAGTGGATTGATTCTGAAACAAATTACCTGCGCGAAAGCGGATAAAGGTTCTCCCGAAACGATACATGCTTCCAAACCACTGACCCGGTCGACAGTCTTTTTGCGGGTAGAAGTGAGACAGACAAAAGCTATGAATAATGATGGAATTATGGAACCTGAAGGAACCTGTACTTTTAGCTACAGTCTGGATGGAAAGATATATACCCCGATTGGAGAAACCTTTATTGCCCGTGAAGGAATGTGGATAGGAGCAAAAGTTGGCCTGTACTGTTCACGTCCGAAAGCAAGTAATGATTCAGGATATGTCGATGTAGACTGGTTCAGAGTGGATGGAGTAAAATAGGAATGAGGAGTGAGGAATGAGGAATTTAGTACGGAGTAGGTAGTGGAAGAAAAAGAATGTTGAAGATAGTATTCCTTAGAACTGGAAGATAATTTCAATACGATACATTAGCTCTAAGATTTATTTTCAGTAAATATTTAATCAAATTGCACAATTGATTTATTTAAAACAGCAATAGACGCTCACGAGCGTCTATTGCTGTTTTAGGAAGATTATTTTCAGATCACCCTGTAATTCTTACTTTGAGTAAAATAGAATCCGGCTGTTCCGACCAGTGGAAAACAAAAGACTGCTCCAAGAATGTAATAAATGGAAACATGGTTCAGGAGTGACATGATGTGTTCAACCAGTCCGATGGTAATTCCCAGATAGATGGTAATAGCCATGCCGATGGCGGCAAAGATCCAGACTATCCAACCCTTATCGGTTTGTTCGGGGAGTCTGCGCATAACACGTTGGGTAAAGCCATTATCGGCAATTTCCAGTTTGTGTTCACTGAAAAAATCTTTCAGCAATTTGTCTTTATTGTTAGTTTCCATATCCTGCTTTTGTTAAGTATACGGTTAATCTTTCTTTTCCCTTTAAAATATAGGTCTTGACAGTTCCAAGGGGACAATTCATTATTTTGGAAATCTCATTGTGCGTCTTATCATCCATATAAAACAATAAAACTGCAGTTTGTTCTTCTTTACGTAACATCTTTAACGCTTTATAAATGTCCATTTTCTCTGCCGAGAATTCATTGAGTGTGTGATGTTGACTGTCAATTATATTTTCGTCAATATCCTCATAATGCTTTTGTGCCCTGACCGAATCATAATAGACATTGTAAGCAATCCTGTACAACCAGGTTGAGAAGCCCGATAACCCTTTGAAGGCAGTAATACTCAGGTAAGCCTTAATAAATGTCTCCTGTGCCAGATCATCACTCAAAGGACCATCGCCCATGGTCAGGTTCAGAAAGAACCGACGTATGGGCGACTGGTATTTACTGGTTAGTTTGTCGAATGCTCTTTTGTCACCAAACAATGCAACCTGTGTTACCCAGCGGATATCATCCGTGTTGTTCATCGTTGTTGCCTGTTGAATCAGGTTTTGGTTTTTCCAGGTAATGAACCAACAGATAACCTATACCAACGAAGGTAGGAATGATACCAACAATCATGTTATTTTGTTTCTGCATAACAATAAAAGATATCGTTATACCTAATCCAATAACCAGCCATAAGATTCCCTTTTTCAGATTTGAAGAAGGATTGGCTTTTTTAGGTTCATCAAAGAAATGTTCAGGAACTGTTTGTCCCATTTCCAGTGATTTGGAATACAGATCGTACCTGCGTTTTGATTCTGCATTTTTGGATCTCACGTTCAGAATAATAATAATTGCTGCAAAAAGAAATGGCAATGCACAAATCATAAAGATAGCGAAAGGACCCATGGGAAGTTTATTGTCATTTTCAGCATCAATTTTTTGGCGTTCTACGTTTATGCGATCTTTTTCAAGCTCCATTAACTGGTCGGATGAAAGCTTTTGCATCAGCATCGAATCCTTGGCAGAATTTCCATCCTTTGCAGTCTGCGTAATTCTTTCTTCTTTCACACTATCTCTGTGAATAGTGGTGGTTTTTACTGCATTAGCCCCAACAATTAAAGTCAAAGCCAATAAAAACAATCCTAGTCGTTTCATAATTGTAAATTTTAAAGGGTAAAGTATTATGTTTGTTTTCTAATTAGACGGAACAAACATAGCTTTTGGATTTAAAACAAATAAAAAAAACTGAGATTTAACTTATAAAAATTAGGATGTTCCTGAAATGACTGGATGTCAAGGAAATATTAAGTGCAAAGAAACTAATATTTTCTGGTAACGGAAAAAGAAAGTTTGGGAAAAAACAAAATGGGTAGTGAAACGCCCACCACTAATGCCAACAATATAAATAAAGTGGTCATTCCGTTGTGAAAGAAATCCATCATGAATTGCTGCGATTTTATGACATCCGAATTTTGCATGAACCGGATGACACTTAAGATGGTGCGGTATGCAAACATCCCCGGGATCATGGGCAGCAGTGATGGAAATGAAAACACTTCAGCAGGACAATGAATGATTCGTGCAAACACGATACTCAATAAACCTATAAAAGTGGCTGCCACAAAGGTTGACAACGATATATCCAATCCTGACTTAATCAGGAAAAACCTCAATGCATGACCCAATGCCGCTAAAATTGCCGATACAAATATTGCATTGCGGGGTGGATTGGAGATTACAGCAAAGCCTATGGCAGCAATAGCAGCCATTAACCCATCGAGAAGTACCAAACGTATCATTTCATCACTCATAATTTCTCCAATCCTAAAATTAACATAGAAGTAAATAAACCGATCGCTATGCAGACAATCAGGCTGGTAGCATTTACCAACCGGGCAATTCCTGTCAGGATATGACCCTGCAGGATATCCAGAATGGAATTAATAAGCGGGACACCCGGAATCAGAAACAGTACACTCGAAGCAAGTGCTATTTCGGGTGTATGTCCAACGTGTATGACATAACCCAAGCCGGCCAGCAAAGACGCTACAAATGCACTGGTTGTAAATGTCACTAAATGATTGATATGTTTTTTCATCAAGGCCTGCCGTACGTAAAACCCAGCGAGTGTTGCAAAAAACACAAATATCATGGCTATAAAATCCCCCCTGAATAATCCGCAAAATGAGGCATTTGCCAGGGCAACCAAATACAATACCAGCGCACTGTTCATCCTCTTTTGATGAAGAATCTTATGGTAACCGGAAGTCACTTCCTCGAAAGGTAGTTGCTTATCGTAAGTGTCCCAGCTTAATGCGCTTAATTCGGATACAATGGTGAAGTTCAAATGCAAGGGTTTGATTTTTCTGATTTGAGTGAGTATTTTCCCGGGATCCTTTTTGTTGATAATGGTCATCATGATGCTCATCTGGAAAACAGACAAATCAAGTTCATACCCAAAAGTTTCAGCCATTCGGGATACATTTTGAATGATGCGCATTGTATGGGCTCCTGAAGACATCAAGGCAGAGGCGATATCAATTAACAATACCGCTGTTTCTTCTATGGTGGGTTCTTTGATGACCAGGCTCTCGTTCATACTGAAAAAATTGTTTCTTTTGCAAATTAGTCTGCAAAGGTATAGAAAATTGACATCGTTTTGAAGGCAAACTCTATATTTATACTAATTTTGCACATACAAACAATTGGATAGTGAACATTATTGATTTGCCAATGTTTTTGTGTTAAACGATTATTTAGAAGAATGAAGACTGAAAAATTTGATGTCACCGGTATGACCTGCTCCTCTTGTGTGGCTCATGTCGAAAAAAGTGTGAGTAAATTACCTGGAATTAAATCTGTCAATGTAAATTTACTGACAAACAGTATGTCTGTCAGCTTTGAGGATAAAAATCTAAATGTTCAGACCATTGAAAATGCAGTCGTTGATGCAGGGTACGAAGCACATGTAAGGGAAACAACTACAAGTTCTATTGTCAGTTCAACCCCCAAAGTGGATTATGTACAATTGGAACAGGCTGAAATGAGAATGCGTTGGTGGATTTCACTCGTGTTTTTGATTCCTCTATTATATCTATCCATGGGGCATATGATGGGCTTGCCATATCCTCATTCATTTCATAGCTTAGAAAATGCACTCATAATCGCTTTTACACAGTTCTTGCTCACTTTACCTATTGTTTTTGTCAATAAAAAGTATTTTCAGGTAGGGTTTAAAACGTTGTTTAAGGCTGCTCCCAATATGGATACGCTGATTGCCATCGGTTCGTCAGCAGCCATTGTATATGGGGTTTTTGCAATATACCGGATAGGCTATGCACTCGGTCACGGGGATATGCAGACAGTCAGCCAGTTCTCGCAGGATATCTATTTTGAATCGGGGGCTACTATCCTGACACTTATCACCCTGGGTAAATACCTTGAAGCCAAATCGAAAAGCCGTACATCGGATGCCATTACCCGGCTGATGGACCTTGCTCCTAAAACGGCAACAGTCATTCGCGATACCATTGAAATGGAAATTCCTGTTGAACAGGTAGTGGTGGGCGAAGTGGTTGTCATCAGACCGGGACAACGAGTACCTGTAGACGGAGTGGTTGAAAGTGGCAATTCGTCCCTGGATGAATCGGCATTGACTGGTGAAAGTCTACCGGTATACAAAGAAAAAGGTGATAGTGTACTATCTGCCAGCATCAATAAATCCGGGTATTTTACCATGCTGGCTACCAGGGTTGGCAACGATACTACCCTAGCCCATATCATCCAGTTAGTTGAAGAAGCATCTTCTTCAAAGGCTCCCATTTCAAAACTTGCCGATAAAATCAGTGCGGTATTTGTGCCTGTGGTGATTGGCATTTCGATTGTGTCCATTGTTGTGTGGTTACTGCTGGGCTATCCGTTCGATTTTGCATTATCAATTGGTATTGCCGTATTGGTAATCTCTTGCCCGTGTGCCCTGGGACTTGCCACTCCGGTGGCTATTATGGTGGGAACCGGCAAGGGTGCTGAGTACGGCATTTTAATTAAATCAGCCGAATCACTCGAAATGGCTCATAAGATTGATACCGTTGTTCTTGATAAAACAGGAACGATAACCGAAGGGAAACCGAAGGTCACTGATATTTTAACGTTGAGGTCAATTACTCAAAGTGAACTGCTGGAAATAGCTGTTGCACTAGAAAAGCCATCCGAGCATCCATTATCGGAAGCCATACTGCTGGAAGCTGAAATACGTAAGTTGGATATTCAGGTAGTTGAAAACTTTCAGGCAATACCCGGACAAGGAATAGAAGCAATCGTTGATGGAAAAAAATACCTGGCAGGGAATCTGAAACTGATGCACGATAGGAAGGTAAGTCTAAATGAATTTGCAGCATTGTCCGATAAGTTGGCCGACGAAGGGAAGACACCTCTTTTTATTTCAGATGAAGTTGAGGTTCTTGGGATTATTGCTGTGGCGGATGTTGTGAAACCTTCCAGCAAAGAGGCTATCCGACAATTCGAGGCCATGGGAATGGAGGTGGTCATGCTTACCGGCGACCACGCTAAAACTGCTGCTGCCATTCAGTCGCAACTGGGAATTTCTTCCTTTGTTGCCGAAGTGCTGCCACAGGATAAAGATAAAGAGATTGCCAAACTGCAGGCTGCAGGCAAGACGGTCGCCATGGTGGGCGATGGAATCAATGATGCCCCAGCCTTAATGCGTTCCAACCTGGGCATAGCTATTGGTGCAGGTACCGACATAGCCATTGAATCTGCCGATATGGTGTTGATGCGCAGTGATTTGTTGGATGCCGTGACAACCCTCAGACTGAGCAAGGCTGTCATGGTAAATATCAAACAAAACTTATTCTGGGCATTCTTTTATAATGTTATTGGCATTCCATTGGCAGCAGGAGTGTTTTACAGTGCGCTGGGTTGGAAATTGAATCCCATGTTTGCTGCCGCTGCCATGAGTTTCAGTTCGGTAACCGTTGTATTGAATGCACTTCGGTTAACGAGGTTTAAACCAACCCTGCAAAAGTCTTTAAAGAATAATCATGAAGTAACAACTATAAAACAATCAATTAATACAGATACAGTTATGTTAGAAAAAACGTTGCAAATTAAAGGTATGAGCTGTCAACATTGCTCAATGCGTGTCGAGAAAGTATTGAATGCCATCGAAGGGGTTGAAGCCAAAGTGGATTTAGAATCAAACTCGGCAAAACTGACACTTGCTCATGAAGTGAGTGATGAAACAATAAAAAATGCGGTTGATGCTATTGGATACGAAGTTGTAGGAGTAACCGGATTGAATGATAAAATGAAGTAACCGGATTAAAAGGTTCTATTTATAAACAAAAAAAGTTCCTGAAATGTATTTTTCAGGAACTTTCTTTGTTTTTATGCTATATAAAAGCTATAAGGTTTGTCGATACAGATTGCAACAGCTATTTTTTCACGCCAGTTATTGATTAACCAATCTAACAGATGAGACAAACAGAAACATTAGATTATTTATAATCAATGAATTAATTGACCTTTAACATATTAACAGACTACATCTTCTTTCTTGATTCTTGGTTCTAGAGTCTTGACTCAAGATTCTTGCATTCTAAATAGAAGATGTCTAATATCTATTAAACCTCATGAATCAGTTCTTTCATGATAAGTGTC
>Ga0302286_10002867_pt1 | contig 11833 bp, 8 predicted proteins | sample III_Fen_E2_3_FD_198765 | JGI IMG/M metagenome (GOLD analysis project Ga0302286, IMG submission 198765) | Peat permafrost microbial communities from Stordalen Mire near Abisko, Sweden - III_Fen_E2_3 | ecosystem: Environmental > Terrestrial > Soil > Wetlands > Permafrost | place: Sweden: Abisko...
GTTGCCTTATTTAGTCGGGGACATTGCTTGCTAATCGGTGTTCCTGGTCTTGCCAAAACATTGCTGGTCAATACAATTGCTGAAGTACTTGGACTTGAATATAAACGGATTCAGTTTACACCTGACCTGATGCCGTCGGATATCACAGGAACCGAAATTTTGGATAAAGATCGTGAATTTCGATTCATTCGTGGACCTATTTTCTCCAACATTATTTTGGCTGATGAAATTAACCGTACTCCACCTAAAACTCAGGCGGCTCTTCTTGAAGCCATGCAGGAACGGACGGTTACGGTGGCAGGACAGAAGTACGTGCTTGACAAACCATTTTTTGTGTTGGCCACTCAAAATCCGATTGAACAGGAAGGAACTTATCCTCTCCCCGAAGCTCAGCTTGATCGGTTTATGTTTTCGATATGGCTCGATTATCCTAAATTTGAAGACGAATTAACCATTGTCCGGAATACCACTTCCGACTTTTCAACGCACCTGAATGAGATTATTTCGAAAGAAGAAATACGTTACTTTCAGGAATTGGTAATGAAAGTCCCGGTGAACGAAAATGTATTAAAATATGCAGTGGGATTATCTGCCAAAACACGCCCCAATACCGAACTGGCAGCGCCAATCAGCAACAAATACCTCAAATGGGGAGCGGGGCCACGTGCATCGCAATACCTGGTTTTAGGAGCAAAGACACTGGCGGCCCTTCAGGGTAAATATTCGCCTGATATTGACGACATTAAAAAAGTGGCTGTAAGCATTCTCCGTCACCGGGTAATTAAAAACTACAAGGCTGAAGCTGAAAACCTTTCTGTCGAAGATATTATTGCTGAATTGATGAAGTAAACTGAATGATAAAAATAGGTTCGTCCATACATACTGGTTGTCGTCTGGTAATGATAACATCGATTATTTTGTTAGCATTTTCAGGAAATAATCGGGCCCAAAACCGAAAGAAGGTTGAGATTTTGCATTGTGATGTAGGTGATTATAATCCTAAGATTGTTGCCAATGCACAACGGCTTCTCGGTCATGTAAACATCACTGTTGATGGTGCCATGATGTGGTGTGACAGTCTGTATTCATACACCAATGATATGGTCGATGCTTTTGGAAATGTTCATATCATTCGCGGTGATACGCTAAATATGTATGCCGATTTTATTCATTACAACTCTGATACCAAGCTGGCTAAAGCACGTCGTAACGTGAAACTGATTGATAAACAGGCAACCCTAACTACTGATTCACTCGACTATTCGATGGTCAACGATCTGGCTTCCTACATCTATTCCGGTACAATTAAGGATTCCACCAATGTATTGACTTCAAGAATTGGACAATATTATGTGAATGAAAAAAAGGCCTATTTTAAAACCAAAGTCGACGTTGTTACCAAAGATTATAAAATCAAGTCGGACACCCTTATCTACTTTACCAACTCCAAAAAGGTTTTTTTAGAGGGACCTACCCATATTTTCAACGAAAAGGATACGCTTTATGCCGAATATGGCTGGTACGACAGTATGAATGGCTACGCCAGACTGACAAAAAAACCTAGAATATGGAATATAAATCAAAATGTTAAAGCCGATTCAATTTTTTACGATAAGCAAAATGGAGAGGGACTCGCCATGGGACACGCTCGTTTACAGGATATTGAAAACAGCATTATCGTTTTAGGCAACAAGGTTCATTATAACGATTTGACTAAGATTGCAACGGCTTCCGATTCAGCTGTACTAATACAGTATTCTAAAACAGATTCGATCTATTTGCATGCTGACCATTTGAAAACGATGCCCGACACCACGACTTCCAGAAAGATAATGCCTTCTCAAAAAATCATTCCAAAAGATGAATTAAATGCTGCATCCTCTGATTCATTGAATGTTATACCAATCAAAGCCGATACATTAGTTTCGACTAAAATTGTTACCGATACGATTGCTGCAAAAAAAGATGCCCGATTGGTGTTGGCATATTTCAGAGTAAGGTTCTTCCGAACTGATTTTCAGGGAAAATGTGACTCGTTAGCATACTGGTCAAAAGATTCAACTGTACAACTTTATAATGATCCGGTGATATGGTCGGGCAAAAACCAGATTACAGCTAACTACATCGAAATGATTAACCGCAGCAAGAGGCCCAGCGAAATCAGGATGAAAGAGGATGCCTTCATCGTTTCTATGGAAGACGATAGCCTGAGATTTAACCAAATCAAAGGAAAAAATATGACCGGTTTTGTCCTTAATAATGAATTGTATAAAGTTGATGTCAATGGGAATGGGCAGTCTAATTATTACGCGCGCGACAAAAATGGAATTATTGGGCTTAACAACGCTGAAAGTAGTAACATAACTATCTACTTAAATAAAGGCAAGGTTAAAAAAATTACTTTCATTAAATCGCCCGATGGTGAACTCAAACCAATGGCCGATATTCAGGAAGGTGACAAACTTTTGCCAGGCTTTAAATGGCTCGAAGAAATACGCCCTAAAAATAAAGAAGATATATTCCGCCATCCAGATACTACTCCGGTATCTCATTCAAAAATATCTGATAAACTTGTTCCTGAAGGCAACATAGAAAAGTGAGGAACTTATCTGATTGATGTACTTGTTTCTACGGTAAGTTTTGATTTGTATTTATTCTTCTTTATTCTATTTTCTCCAATCCGGATTAATCTTGGGCCCCATCCATCCGGACTCTCAAATGACTTGCAACCTCAATAAATAATCAGGAAGACTTTCAGCTAAATTTGATTAAAAATGCACTTTTGTAGAATTATTCAACGGATGTATAGAATCTATGCAGGTCAGGTAAGCCGCTTGTATATAGGTTTTTAACTGAACTTAATCGAAGTGGTGTTGCATTATTCAACATTAACTTTTGTATAAAATCTAAACATCAAACGAGTTATTGTATTGATACATAAGATAATAGATCTCGTGATTTTCATTGGCATCATTATTGATTCACCAATATTATTATCATTAAAGTATGGAAATCATGAAAACCAAGATCTTTTTATTCCTCGCATTTCTTTTCCTAAGTTGCAGTATTACAATTGGTAAAGAAACAAAAATTCGAAATAATTCTACAGATGAGGGTACATTTAGTGTGTATGCTATTCCTGATTTATATAATTTGACTAAGAAATGGACCAGCGAATATGAACGTTTAAATCCATTGGTGAAAATCAATGTGATTCAATCTGAAAATACAGATATCACTGGTATGTTGGATTCAGATGGCAAGATCGGGTTCGTTTCAGAGGAATACTGTGTAAGTCAAAGCATTCAATCAAACTGGAAAATAGTTGTTGGTCGTGATGTGATTGTGCCGGTAATGAATGCTTCGAATCCATTTTTGGATGAGATTTATCGAAAAGGTATTTCATCCAGAGGACTTTCCCGAATTCTCGAAAATACTGAAAATCAATATTGGGGAATGATTCTTGGAAGCATAAAAAATTCTTCTATTCCTTGTTTTATCTCAAACGATGCAGCTGTAAAATCGGAGATAGCTAATTTTGCCAAAATTGATCCGTTAAAAATTGATGGAATTACTGTAATCAGCGATCAAGAAATGATTACGGCCATTCAGAAAGATACTTATGCATTGGGTTTTTGTAAGCTTATTTCAATTATTGATCCTAATAATCAGGGTTTTGTTGAAAATATTAGACTAGTACCTATCGATAAAAATGAGAATGGAAAGATTGATAATATTGAAGGCATCTATGATAATCTGCAAACCTTCATGCGTGGTGTATGGATTGGGAAATACCCCAGAGCGTTATCCGGAACTATCTATTCAGTTTCTTCCGAAAAACCAAAAAATAGGATTGAAGTTGCATTTCTAAAATGGGTTGTCACTGATGGACAACAGTTTCTAGGTTCGAATGGGTATAACGATTTGGTATACAACGAAAGACAAACTCAATTGGAAAAAATCGGTGAACCTGAAATCGAGGTTGCTTCGACAAATACTAGCCTTGCAATTTTGAAGATGATACTTCTTGTTTTAATCGCTTTTGGAATAATTAGTTACGTTACAAATAGGGTCGTTTGGCAAACCAGAAATCGGAAAAAGAAAATTTCAACTGCTATTTCTTCCGTAATCACTTCATTTGACGCGGATTCGGTAATCGTTCCCAAGGGTCTCTACTTCGACAAAACACATACTTGGGCTTTTATGAAAAAAGATGGAATTGTGAAAATAGGAATCGATGATTTTATTCAGCATGTAACTGGTTCTATTACAAGAATCGAGATGAAAAATGCCGGAGAAAAAATACAAAAAGGCGACCTATTGCTAACCATAATCAGAAATGGGAAACGATTAAAATTTTATTCTCCTGTATCTGGAACTATTAAATCGCAAAATGAATCCTTAGTCACGAATTCTTCTTTGATCAATTCAGCTCCCTATTCTGAGGGCTGGGCTTATATGATTGAACCTTCAAACTGGTTGCGCGAAATTCAGTTTTTAAGCATGTCCGAAAAATATAAAACATGGTTGACAGATGAATTTTCGAGGTTGAAAGATTTTCTTATTGCGACTTTAAAAATTAATGCTCCTGAAAATGTTCATGTTGTATTTCAGGATGGAGGAGCATTGCAGGATAATGTTTTAGCCGATCTTGGGCCGGAAGTATGGGAAGATTTTCAGACTAAATTCATGGATAGTGTCCGATAAACAAGCATAACTTTCAACAAGGTTTCAATCAATCAAAATCCTAAAATAATGGGCTTAGATCGAAGAGTATTTTTAAAACTGTTAGGTGTTACGGGCATTACACTCATTATTGGTAAAGAGATGTCTGCTATACCTGCGAATAAAGGCGTCGTTGAATTCAATGGAATTCTATATGACTCTTCCCGATGCCAGGGATGTCGTACGTGCGAATACGAATGCGCTGCTGCTCATGGATTACCTGAGCCTTCAGCCGAAATTGAAGCTGTACGCACAACCAATGAAACATGCAATACCGTTGTAAATACCTATAAAACCGGGAAAGGTGAAGTTTACATCAAACGGCAGTGCATGCATTGCAACGAGCCGGCTTGTGTGGCAGCATGTTTGACGCAGGCCATGCATAAAAATGAAACCGGTCCGGTTACCTGGAATGGAAATAAATGCATGGGATGTCGTTATTGCATGGTTTCCTGTCCGTTTGATAGTCCCAAATTTGAATTTCACAGCGTCAATCCGAAAATTCAAAAATGTGATATGTGTTTTGAAAGGCAAAAGATAGGAGAGAAGCCGACTTGTGTTGCAAATTGCCCTAATGATGCATTGCTGTTTGGAAAACGCAGAGATCTGATTAAAGAAGCACGAAGAAGAATTTATGAAAAACCCGATTTGTATACCGATTATATCTATGGCGAGCATGAAGTTGGTGGAACAGGATGGCTCTATCTATCGCCTGTTCCATTTGAAGAACTCGGAATGAATACAACCATACAAAAATCATCCTATCCGGCGCTGACAAAAGGGTTCTTATATAGTGTTCCTTCGGTCGATTTGCTTCTGCCGCCTCTCTTACTTGGAATTTATGCCGCTACAAAAAATAACCAAACGAAAGGAGAAGAAAATGAATAATTCGGCCGATCCGGTTGCAAAAGAAAATGAACCTAAATTCAACTGGCAGTTTTTTTTTAATGAATTAAAGCCTAGAGGTAAATGGCTCACTCCGTTTAATATCATTTCTATTCCGATTATACTTTTGGGGCTTTTTCTGATCGTGATACGATTTTGGAAAGGATTGGGCGCGATTACAAATCTGACACAGGAGGTTCCATGGGGTTTGTGGATCGGATTTGATGTGGTTACAGGTGTTGCATTTGCCGGAGGCGCTTATGTGGTCACGTTTATGGTTTATATCCTGAACATGAAAAATTATCATTCCATCGTAAGGGTAACTGTATTAAATGGGTTCCTTGCTTATGCGTTTTACACCGGTGCTTTATTACTCGATCTGGGACGCCCCTGGCATGTGATTAATCCAATGATAGGTAATAGTTTCGGCACCAGTTCTGTCCTTTTTTTGGTAGCCTGGCATTTTCTGCTTTACATGTTTGCCGAATTGATCGAATTTTCGCCAGCAATTGCAGAATGGCTTGGTTCCAGGCGAGCTCACAAAATCCTTTCAGGAATGACTATTGGCGCTGTTATCTTCGGAATTACCTTGTCTACGCTACATCAATCTGGATTGGGAGCACTTTATCTGATGGCAAAAGACAAAATACATCCGCTGTGGTATTCCGAATTTATTCCAATTATGTTTCTGGTATCCAGTATATTTGCCGGACTTTCAATGGTTATTTTCGAGGGAACAATCAGTCACAAGGTATTTTTCAATCGAATCAGCGAAAAAAACAACAAGGCTCAGAACGGGATCATCCATGGCTTATCAAAAATATGTGCGGTAACTATGTTTGCCTATTTGGTTCTTCAATTTGTTGTGTTTGTTCATGGCCACAATTGGAATTATATAAATACTCCAATGGGTTATTGGTTCTTGCTCGAAATGATTGGTTTTGTGTCGATTCCGATGATTCTGTTCTTTTACAGTTACCGTACAGGCCACATTTTCATGATACGACTGGCTGCGATATTGACTATGATTGGAGTTGTAATGAATCGGCTGAATGTTACGATAATTGGGTTCAGGTGGGATGCGGCTGTACATTATATTCCTTCATGGATGGAAATTGTTGTTACCCTGGCTGTAATATTTACTGAAATATGGATATTCAGGTGGGTAATTAACCGTATGCCGGTATTGGGCGATTCCCCGTCATGGGCAAAAGAAAATGTATAAATTAATCCGCATTCACCAGCTTGGTGCATGCATAAAAATAAACAAATGGACGGATTTAGCTATTATGATATTTTCGCAACCAAAGGTCTGGAATATGTTATTATCATTGTTTTTCTCTTATTGCTTATCCCTTTTTGGCTCATACTGAACAAAGAATCGGGAATGACTAAAAAGAATCAAACAGCTTTAGGTATTCTTTCCGCCAGGATTTTAAGAATTCCACAAGGATTATTTTATAGTAAAAATCATACCTGGATGTTTATCGAAAAAGCGGGAGGCGCCAAAGTAGGACTTGATGATCTTTTGCTGCATCTCACCGGGAAAGTGAAATTCACCTATCTCAAAAATCCGGGCGAAACGATCAATAAAGGAGAATTATTGGCTGAGATTGACCAAAACGGTAAACTTCTTCGGATTTTTTCACCTGTTTCCGGGAAAATTATGGATACAAACCGGTTGCTGAATAATAGCAATGGTATGTTGAATGAAGATCCCTATGGCAAAGGTTGGATTTATACGATTAAACCATCGAACTGGAAAGAAGATACAAATTCGTGCTATTTTGGTGAAGATGCAATCAATTGGTCGGCAAAAGAACTTGAACGTTTCAAGGATTTTCTGGCCAGAACGACAACGAATTATACACCCGAAACTGCGATGATCGTTATGCAGGATGGTGGCGAATTATTCGATCATTCACTTTCGTCATTGCCCAATGAGATATGGAAAGACTTTCAGAAAGAATTTTTGGAATTCGATTCGTGAATTGCACGGATTGGCTGATTCATATTCGCTTGTGAAGCAGCTTCCTAAACTCGTTTCACCGGTCATAAAAGATAATTCTGGAACCCGTGTCAGTGAACCGGATTTTTTGTATTTTTCCTGAAAATATAACCTGTTGATTATTAAAAACTAATCGACACCTGAAATAATTTGAGGCTATGCTTTTCAATAAAAAACATAAAAACAACGGGGGAAATGCGATTTTAAAAAAATACGTAAAATTCAGGTCTTCCATTTATGGCCGGGTAGTTTTGATCATCACGGTGTCGTCTGTTTTTTTGTTCGTTTCATTCAACGTTATTTTCAGGTCGGTCAACGAACATTATTTGAATACGGTTATCCGTCAAAGTGGCAACAACATCGGATCCATCGTCGAAGGTGCCTTGTATCGCACCATGCTCGAAAATGATAAAAATGGACTTCAGAATACACTTGATATAATCAATACACTTCCCGGCATCGACGAAGTAAATATGTATGACAGCAAGGATAGCCTGGTTTATTCGTCTTTTGCATCGGATACAAACAATAACCACAGCAACCCGAATTGTATTAGTTGCCACACCAACATCCGGTCGATGTTCCCGGGAAGAGAGAAATCCTACAAAATAATCAATGTCAACAGCGATTGTAAAATGAATCAGAACGATAACGTCAGCAGGCATTTGCTGATCAGGTCGCCCATTCTGAACGAACGATCGTGCTATGTTAGCTCTTGCCATGCCCACCAGGAAACAGATACCTTGCTCGGCTCATTGATTATCAAAATTCCGTTGGAAGCGCAGGATGCTGCCATCGAAAAATCTTCATCAGAGTTTTTCCTTCTCGCTGTATTTGCCACTCTGATACTTGTCTCGTTTCTGTTATTATTTACCCGGAGAAGAATCAAGGACCCGTTGAACGCGCTGATCAAAGTCAGTATCGCAGTCGCAAATGGAGATAAAAGTACCCGGGTTGAAATAAAACCCAATGAGTTGGATGATATGAGGATGGTTTCCGAGGCTTTTAATGAAATGCTCGATAATCTGCATTCGGCAACTGTCGAATTGGAAAATTGGTCGCAACAATTGGAATATAAGGTTCAGAAAAAATCAGAAGAATTAGGGGCAGCTCAAAACGAACTGATGCATGTCGAACGATTGGCTTCACTCGGCAAATTATCGTCATCCGTGGCTCACGAGATAAATAATCCGCTGTCGGGAATTCTGATCTACACCAAATTACTTCAGAAACAGTTAAGCAACCCCGAATTGTTTGCTTCGAAAAGAGAAACCATGCTCAAGCATTTGAAACTGATCGAAAATGAAACGAAGCGTTGCGGCGACATTGTAAAAGGGTTATTGGATTTTTCGAGAAAGGACCAGGATGATTTTGAGCCGAAACATTTACACGAAATTCTTCAGGAAACGTATGAATTAATGACACATCCGATTAAAATCGCTAACATTAGCTTTTATAAAGATTTTTCTGCCCGGTCAGACTTAATTTATTGCAGTCCGAATCAAATCAAACAGGCTTGTATCGCTATCCTTGTCAATGCTTCGGAAGCAGTGGTCGAAAACGGCGAAATCCTGATTAAAACCAAAAACGCTGATGAGGATACAATCACGATTGAGATTTCGGATAACGGGTTGGGGATTGCGCCGGAAGACATTCCCCATATTTTCGAGCCTTTCTTTTCGACCAAGCAGGATGTCAGCGGCATTGGGTTGGGATTGGCTATCGTGCATGGAATTATACAGAATCATAAAGGAAGAATACAAGTCAATTCGGAGCTGGCAAATGGAACCACTATATCAGTAACATTACCATTAGTTAAAAAGTAAGGAGATGACATTATGGCAAAAAAGATATCCATTCTAATTGTTGACGATGAAGAATCAGTGAGAGATTCGTTATACAACTGGTTCCTCGAAGATGGGTTTCGCGTTGCTTATGCCGAAAACGCCAGTAAAGCATTGACGATTCTTGAATCCGACCAATTTGACATCATCCTGGCCGACATAAAAATGCCTGGAATGGACGGTTTGGAAATGCTCCGAAGAATAAAGGCGCTCAAACCCGATTCGATTGTCATTGTCATGACGGCTTTTGCTACGGTTGATACCGCTGTCAAGGCATTAAAGGACGGCGCTTATGATTATGTGACGAAACCATTTGATCCGGACGATTTAACCCATTTGATCCGAAACGCAACCAAACAGATTTCGTTGGCTGACGAAAACGAATCGTTACGAAAAAAAGTCAGCTCGCTCGAAAATGTTGAAGACCTGATTGGAAATAGCGTAGCCATGAAAAATGTGCTCCGCGAGATTGAAAGCGTGGCACAAACCAATTCATCGGTAATCATCACGGGCGAAAGCGGAACCGGCAAAGAACTTGTTGCACGAGCCATTCATGCCAATTCTCCCCGGAAATTTTTCCCCTTCGTCAGTGTTCATTGCGGGGCATTGACCGAAAGTTTGCTCGAAAGCGAATTGTTCGGTCACGAGAAAGGAGCCTTTACGGGCGCCATGTATAATCGCAAAGGCCGGTTTGAAATGGCCGACAGCGGTTCGATTTTTCTCGACGAAATTGCCACCATCTCAACCAAAATGCAGGTTGAACTGCTTCGGGTTCTGGAATCAAAAACCTTTATGCGGGTTGGCGGAAACAAGGAAATCAGCTCCGATTTCAGGGTGATTTGTGCGACCAACAAGGATTTGAAAAGCATGGTCGAAAAAGGAACGTTCAGGGAAGATCTTTTTTACCGGCTCAACGTGGTGAACATTCAAATTCCACCTTTGCGCGATCGAAAAGATGATATTCCGTTACTTGTTACTTATTTTATCAAAAAGTATTGTACTTCGATGAATAAGCCGACCGCGGCCATCGATCCGGCTGCCTTGAAACGGTTACAAGAGTTTAACTTTCCGGGCAACATCCGCGAACTCGAAAATATGATCGAACGGGCCATTGTCGTCGGAAATGGGAAACGAATTGCTTTGAAAGATCTTCCGTTGGAAAAATCGTTTGTGAGCAGTTCGACTGAAAGTCTGGACGATTTCGAAAAAGCGTTCGTTTTGCAGATACTCAATAAATACAATTGGAACATTTCACGTACAGCCAAAGCCTTAAAAGTTGACCGGGTAACACTCTATAACAAAATCAAAAAGTACGATTTGAAACTTGCAGATCAACATGGTTGAAAAATGAATCTGCCAAACATTACTTTGATTTCTTACGGGTATTTCGGGAAAGATCTTCTTGAAAAGACTGCTGAAGCTGTGATTCTCGAATTTCAATGTTCTGTAAATTTGATTGAGGGACATCTGGATTTAAGCGAATATTACGATCCGGCACGAAGACAATACAATGGAAATTCGATGTTAAAACTCGTCGATTCCTTGTCCTTCCCCGATTCATTAAAAATCCTTGGGCTATTTGACGTCGATCTATTTATCCCAATACTTACCTTTATTTTCGGACAGGCTTTCTTAGGCGGACGCACCGGGATCGCCTCGCTTTACCGGTTAAGCAACGAACGTTACGGAATGATTCGGGACGACCGTTTGTTGTTAGACCGTTTCTGTAAAGAAGTAATCCACGAACTTGGCCATACCTTCGGATTGAAACACTGCCAGAATCCGATCTGTGTCATGAGGTCGAGCACGTATGTCGAAGACATTGATCAGAAAAACCAGCATCTCTGTCACAATTGCCGGGCAGAATTGGAATTGCTGTTAGAGTAGATTGACTTGAAATGCGGTTAGTTTTGTTAGGCGTTTTATTGATATTGATTTTTAGCTTGACAAGTCTCGCAGGAGAAATTAGTTAACCCGATCCACAAAACCTTCCCAATAATTATTTTGAACCAATCGCGATCCTCAAAACCTTCTTCCGGTTTATTTGGAACCAATCGTGATTCTGAGACCAGTCAAAAATTTTATTGAGAGATGTGTGATTTTCTGAAAAGTTGACAGAGCGAAATTTGTCGGCGAAGTTTCAATAAAACTATTAACTTCGAGCCTTGTCAATAAACCGGTAATTAGCTTGTTGTGCTTCGGGTTTTATTGCATTTATCAGTATTTTATTAAAGCATTTCCTATGAGACGATTGGTCGTTTTTTATAGTCTGTTCCTGATGGGCATTGGAGTCTTTGCCCAATCGAATTCAACAATACCGGATAAGCAGTTCGTTCATTCAAACAAAATAAAAGCAGATACCACCAGTCGG
>Ga0302286_10002874_pt1 | contig 11820 bp, 4 predicted proteins | sample III_Fen_E2_3_FD_198765 | JGI IMG/M metagenome (GOLD analysis project Ga0302286, IMG submission 198765) | Peat permafrost microbial communities from Stordalen Mire near Abisko, Sweden - III_Fen_E2_3 | ecosystem: Environmental > Terrestrial > Soil > Wetlands > Permafrost | place: Sweden: Abisko...
ATGGGTTGGTCCAGGTTGGTGTTACATAAGCAAAAGAGCCATCTAAATATACATTCCAGTCAATATTGTTTAGGAAAAATATATCATTGTAACGAGGATCTCCAATAAAAACTGTGTATTTTGGATTATGGAAGCGACGGATTCGCTCAGCATATTCCTTGTCTGTTTCTGTACCATTGAAACCATTTAAATAATAACCTTTTTCTGTATTATTGTCGAGGCTGTCTAATAATATTTCAGAAACATATATGGTGTCATGTACAATCATTAAGCCAGCAGCTGCGTTCAATGTGGTTGGCTTACTTGATTTGTTAGTTCCTGACTGACCTACCACATAAACAGTATCGCGTGCTACTGATGAATAAGTTGCAGTAGCTGCTGTGTTTTTACGTTCTTTAAAAACGATTTCCAACGCTCCGTTTTTATAATTAGGTTTCTGCGAAGAACTGTTCACGTTTGATGACTGAGTAGCCGGATGTACTGATTCCGGGTCTTTCGGATTGAAGTAAACGTCATCAACAACTTGATTTTGACTCATTACCGCTAGCGAGAATGTCAAACTCATTAGGCTGAAAAATGTGAATCGTTTCATGATAATATCTCCTTTAATTTTGTCTTAATAAGATAGTTTTTTATTTCAATAAAGCAACAATAACCATGCCATCAACTAAGAATTAGATTTAAAACAAATGAAGCTTGGTGAATTGTTCTAAATGTGCTAAAATTTGTATCTTTGTTCCATCGATGGTAAAGTTTGAACTGTAAAATAGTTATTTGATCCTATTTGTTCACTTTCAGTATTTGTAAAAGTTTAAAATAAAACTTATTTATTATGAATTCTTTAGAAGTGCATTTTTTTATCGAACCCAAGGAAGAATATTTTTCCAAAGTGTTGGCGGAAAAACTTGGTGAGCTGGGTTTTGAAAGCTTTGTCACTACCGAAAAATCGCTTGCCGCTTACATCCCTGAAAATAAATTCGATGAGAATAAAGTTAAGGAACTCTTGGCTGATTTCCCGTTTGAAGCGTCAATCGACTACAAATATAATCAAATTGATTCAAAAAACTGGAATGAAGAGTGGGAGCGAACCTTTAATGCTATCCCCGATTTGATTACTATTATTGATAAGAACTACAAAATAGTACGCATAAATAAAGCCATGGCTGAGCGAATCGGTTTAAAGGAAGATGAATGTGTTGGTCAAGAGTGTTTTAAAGTCATTCATAATACTGACTGTGTATCAGAGTTTTGTCCACATTCAAAAACAATGAAAGATGGCAATGCGCATGAAGTTGAGCTTTTTGAACAAAAACTGAATGGAGATTTTATAGTTACAACAACTCCGGTTTTGAATAAAAATGGAGAACTGATAGGAAGTGTACATGTTGCGCATGATATAACTGAACGTAAAAAAGCAGAAGAACTGCTTCGTAAAAACGAGGAACGCTATAGAATGCTATTTGCGAGAAGCCTGTCGGTGATGATGATTATTGATCCTGATACCGCCGAAATTAAAGATGTGAATCAGGCTGCCTGCAATTTTTATGGTTGGGAATATGATGAGTTTTGTAAAAAAAGCATTTTGGATGTGAATGAAATACCAAAAGATGAGGTCGTTTCAAATATGCAAAAAATAAAAAATGACATACAAAATCATTTCTTTTTTAAGCATAAGTTAGCAAATGGTGAAACCAGGGATGTAGAAGTATATTCAAGTCCGTTGGAATTTAACGGAAGCATAGTATTATTTGCTATAATTCATGATATTACCGATAGTAAGAGATTGGCAGAAGCATTGTGTGAAAGTGAATTCTTTTTTAGAGAAACACAGCAAGCCGGTTTTATTGGTTCATACAAAACAGATTTTGTAAATAATAAATGGGATTCGTCGGAAGTATTGGATCAAATGTTTGGAATTGACAAAAATTATCATAGGGATTTTAATTCATGGCTTGATATTGTTCATCCTGATGACAGAGTAGCCATGAGAATATTAATGACCGATGAAGTTCTGGCTAAAGGGACAGAGTTTAATCATGATTTCAAGATTCTTCGTAAGTCGGATGGTGAACTAAGATGGTTGCATGGACAGGGAAAAGTAAGACGTGATAGTAACAACAATGTAATTTTATTAGTTGGCACCATACAGGATATTACTGACGGAAAAGAAAACGAGGAAGCATTAAGGTTAAGCGAACAACGATTAGAAGCAGTTTTTAATGGAGTGGCAGAAACCATTATGTTGATGGATACTGAAGGAAAAGTTTTAACTGCGAATGAAACTGCAGCCAATCGCTGGGGAATGACCAAGCACGAAATAATAGGTTTTAACGGCTTTGATTATATCAATCCTGATTTAAAGGAAAGAAGAAAATCTCAAATCAGGGAAATGATTCATACGCGATTGCCTATAAGATTTGAGGAAGGTAACAAAAATAAGATATACGATTTGACTTTTTATCCGATTGTCGAACTTTCAGGCGAAATCAATCATTTTGTGGTTTTCAATCGTGATATTACAGAGCAGAAAAATGCAGAAAAAGCATTACTTAAAAGTGAAGAAAAATTCAGGAATTTAGTATGGGATATGCAGGTAGGGGTTCTTTTGCAGGGACCAAAAGCAGAAATTTTACTAAGCAATCCCAAAGCACTTGAATTATTAGGTTTGACTGAAAACCAGTTGTTAGGTAAAACCTCATTTGATCCCGATTGGAATGTAATTTATGAAGATGGAACTCCATTTCCGGGCGAAATGCATCCCGTACCTCAGGCTATAGCAACCGGTAAACCGATAAGTGATGTGGTAATGGGAGTTTATCATCCATTGACTGGTAAACGTGTATGGTTGCTGGTTCATGCAGTACCTGAATTTGGTATTGATGGAAATTTACAACAAGTGGTGTGTACGTTTATTGATATTACTTCTTTAAAAAAAGCAGAAAATGAATTGCGTGAAAGCGAACAACGACTGAAATTCCACTTTGAAAACTCACCACTCGCTGTGGTAGAATGGGATACTAATTTCATTGTAACTCAATGGTCTTTAGAAGCTGAGAGAATGTTTGGCTGGAAAAAAGCAGAAACGTTGGGTAAGCCGCTTGGGAAATTAAACCTAATTTACGAAGAAGATTTACCGATTGTAAACCACACGATGCAACGGCTTACCAGTGGTGAAGAAAATATTGTGGTAACTTCGAACAGGAATATTACTGAATCGGGTTCCATTATCACTGCCGTTTGGTATAATTCAGTATTATTGGACGAAAATGAAAAAATGACTTCCATACTTTCTCTGGTTCAGGATATTACCATCCAGAAAAAAGCGGAAGAATTGTTGATAAGTATGAACGAGGAATTGGATATTCGAATTAATGAAAGAACTGCTGAACTTGAATTATCGAACGATAATTTAAGGATTGCCGAAGAGAAATACCGAACTGTTGCCGATTTCACTTATAACATGGAAACTTGGATGGACGCTGCAGGAAAATACCTTTACGTTTCACCATCGTGTTATAAAATTACAGGTTATACAGTTGATGAGTTTATGGAAGATCCGGCTTTGTTTTATAAAATTGCTCATCCCGATGATAGAGAAATGGTTGAAAATCACTTTAGAGAGGATATGAATGGAACTGTATTAAAAGGAGCGCTGGAATTTAGAATCATTACCAAAACAGGAGTGGAGCGTTGGATAGGGCATAGTTGTCAGCCGGTTTATAGTGCTGAAGGAAAGCTTATTGGTCAGCGTGGGAGCAATCGAAATATCACCAAACAGAAAAAGGCAGAATTGATTTTAAAAGAATCAGAGAAAAATTTGAGGGCATTAACTCAACGGATAGATGAAGTGGCTGAAGAAGAAAGGATTCGTATTTCGCGTGAAATTCATGATGAAATTGGGCACTTACTTACGGCACTGAAATATGATACGGAAAGTTTGATTAACCACTCAAGTTTAACGCCCGAACAAGTAAGAGAAGAATTGACCGGAATGATAAGTATGATTGAAGCACTTATTGATACGGTTAGAAAGATAGCAACTGAATTGCGTCCGGGTATTTTGGATCACATGGGTCTGCTTGCTGCCATTGAATGGAAAATAAAGCAATATAGGTTGAAAAATAAAATTTGTTGCGTATATGATATAGACGAGATGGATATAGAATTTACTAAAAATGAGACAACATTTATTTTTAGAATTTTACAGGAAATCCTTACTAACATTACTCGACACTCAAAAGCAACTCATGTCTGGATTACAATAAATAAAGTAGAAAATCTCTTTATAATGAGAATAACTGACAACGGTATTGGCTTTGATGTCACCTCAAGCCTGCAAAAGGGATCGTTAGGTTTAATGGGAATGATTGAGCGTGCCAAATCGATTGGTGGCGAAATTCTTATTGAATGTGAACCAAATGAGGGAACAACAACAACATTTATACTTAAAAAATAGCAATATAATTTATATTAAGCTTACAATTCCATGGATACAAAAAAATTACGTATTTTGGTAGCCGACGATCATAGTGTTATGAGAAACGGCATAATAAAATCAATTTCAGAAAATTTTCCTGATGCAGAATTTGGTGAGGCAGCCAATGCTTCTGAAATCATGCAACAAATCAATTGTTCAAGATGGGATATTGTTGTACTGGATATCAGCATGCCTGGTCGAAATGGCATGCAGGTTTTGAAGGATATTAAGGATGTTGAACCTGCTACAAAAGTAATTATTTTCAGTATGTATCCCGAAGATCAGTTCGCCATTAGGGCTTTAAAGGCAGGTGCTTCAGCTTACCTAACAAAAGATGTTACAGCAAAGGAACTTGGAATGGCTATTCAAAAAATAAAAAATGGAGGAACATATCTGACAAATTCAATAGCTGAATTAATGACCAATGAACTTAGAAACGACCATGCCAAGCCAGTTCACGAAATTTTATCGGATCGTGAACATGAAGTTTTTCTTCTTATTGCCGGTGGCAAAAGTGTATCTGTAATTGGTGAAGAACTTTCCTTAAGTGTAAAAACCATAAGTGTTTACCGTTCCAACATTCTTGCAAAAATGAATCTGAAAAACAATTCGGAAATTACCCATTATGCATTTAAAAATAATTTGGTGGAATAATTGTTGCAAATCAATATTAAATGTTTGAAAAAGTGAAGTTTGATATAGACTTCACTTTTTTTATGCCTACTTGTGAGCTCCGATTAGCTATTTTAACTGTTAAAGCAGGTTGTCAGTGCGATATAGGACAAATTCCTATAAAATAATTAGTTTTTAGCCTATTTTTTTAAATTTATACATAATATATTTTTGTATTTGCTAATACCAATAAACTAAAAAACTATGAAATTATTAATTGTCGACGATTCCGAATTGCTTCAATCCAGACTTAAAAAATCAATTTTAGAAATGGATAAATCTATAAATATCGAACAGGCATATAGTGTAAAACAGGCATCAGAAATTTTTTTTAGCTTTATTCCATGTAAAATTATTTTGGATATTGCCCTTCCAGATGGTAGTGGAATTGATTTGTTAAAAAAATTCAAAAAAGAGAAACCGGATACGGGTGTTATAATATTAACTAATTTTCCGACTTCCGAATTCAAAAAGAAGTGCTTGGAATTAGGAGCAGACCATTTTTATGATAAATCAAATCTTTCGGGATTATTAAAAATATTAGCTAATTAGAAAAAATAATTTAGTTATGAAAAAAATATACATTTTATTCGTTTTTACATTTTTTCTTTTCAACAGTTTACTTGCACAAGTTGCAGGTGATTTTCGCTCAAAAACTGGTGGTACAGGGAATTGGAATGACTTCAATACTTGGGAAAGATACGATGGAACAAACTGGTTGGCTGCAACAACCGGGCAGTTACCAACTGCAACAAGTGCAACCGAAATTAAATTAGGTGATGCAATGGTTGTAAATGCTACAGCACTAACTTCAGGTAACCTTACTGTGAATGGTACTTTGACTTATCATTCAACTACAGTTAGTGCTTTAACAGTTAGTGGAAGTGTAACTGTAAGTTCTACAGGTAGTTTTACTTCGCCATCATCAGGAACTGTAGTTACTCATGCACTTAATATTGGTGGTTCCACAGCTACAGGTGTTGGAGGGAATCTCGTGGTTGATGGCATCTTTAATATGAATATATTTTCAACGGCTGGTGTGGTTGTTACTTTTTTCGGATCAACAAATAATACGATTTCAGGTGTTGGGAGTACCAGAAACTTTTATTCATTAATTGTAAATAAAGGTGCAGTTAACTACAATTCAATATTAGAAGCAACGAGTGTAATAACTTGTGCAGATGCTACTTCTGCTGCTGGCTTGAGATTAAATATTCAGATTGGTACTTTTAAACTTTCCAGTGCCTCAACCCTTAGTCCTTTTTATGGATCTGTTCAGCCAACACAAGCAGTTAATGCACGACTATGGCTGAATAACGCTTCAGCAATTATCCAGAGTGTTGGTGCAGGTACTGCTGCTGGCCCTACTGGAACGTTGAATTTTGGAGGAATGCTTCAAATTGATGCCGGTACTTTAAATCATGGAAATGGAGCAAGTTCATTATCAATTTTCGGAAACTTCTCAATGGGCGGAGCAAATGCTAATCTTAATGTTTATGGAAGTTTTTCATCAGGAAATGCTTCTGTTTACACAATGACTGCTGGAAATATCAATATTTATGGACAGTTAGGCGCCAATTATGCACCAACCACTTACTTTTCACAAGGTGGTCTTTTCCAATATGGTGGGAATTCATTGACTTTCTCTGGCGGAATATTAACAATTATTGATCCATCTCTTGCGGTAACATCTGGAAGTTATTATGCACCTTATGCTTTGTATATAACCGGTGCATCAAACTTTACAGGATGTACTATCCGTTTTGGTGATGGTGTCAGTGATTTAGATGGAAGCGTTAATGGGTTTGCAGTTTCAACTGGAGTGGCATTGGGAAATGTTGTTATTAACAATTTGCCGTCATCAATAAAAACTACGCGTTTTGTAAAGCCAATGGCTAATTTAAACATAAGCGGAAACCTAACTATTAATGCAGGTACAGCCAATCAGTTACAATTAAATACATTTGCATTAACTTTAGGTGGGAATCTGAATAATGCAGGTTCAATAACTAGTAGTAATGTTTCAACTAATGGTTTGACTTTTAATGGGGCGGCTCAGCAAATAGTTAGTAATACCGGAACTTTTCTCTCTAATATTGCCAACCTTACTATTAATAATTTGTCAGGAATTTCTCCTGCTGTTGATTTAAAAGTTCCTCTTACTGTTTCTAACGGTTTGACGTTAACTAACGGACAGTTGGGATCTAGCAATTCTTCTACATTGACTATTGGAAATTCAGCATTATCTACCACTTTTGCCTTGGCTCGTTCTGGGGGCTCGTTAGCATCTTTACCAACATTTTCCCTTACAAGTGTTACAGTTAATCCAACTTACACTGCACCAACAGTTGCTTCAAGTATCACAACTGGATTAGAATTACCGGTATCCGCAACTATTGGAACATTCACTGTCAATAATACAAGTGGAGTAATTCTTGACAAACCCATTGCTTGTACCACATTGGCATTAACTTCGGGTGTTTTGACATCGACAACAGCTAATTCTGTAACTGTAACCGGCACATTGCCAGCTAATATAACGGGCGGAAGTTCAACATCATACGTAAAGGGGCCACTCACAATTACCGTTCCAAATAATGCAACAGCAGCAAATTATAAATTTCAAATTGGAAAATCAGCTTATCGATTGCTTGAGTTTTCGAGCATTACAACCTCAGGAACAGGAACCGGAACAATCACTGCTGAAGCTTTTGATGCAGGTCCATTCGCCGGAACAGCAGGTACGGGTTTATCAGCCATAAGTACTGACAAATACTGGTCATTAAAAGGAACACTTGGAGCAGTTTCAATCACATCATCAATTTTAAAAATCACGGATGCTGGCTTCAATGCGACAAATAAAATAGGTCAATCAAACATTTCAACAGGAACTTATAATAGTGATGGTGGTACAATAACTGGTTCGACTGTAATTGCATCCACCACGCCGATTGATTATTCTGCAATTGGTTCAGGCGCATACTTCCGAATCGGTGCAGCAACAGGAATTTCAGCCGGAACTTATGCTGTTGGACCACAAGCTTCTTATGCCGGATATGCCGGAACATTTGCAAAATTTGCAGATGCGGTAAATGCTATTTCATCGGTGCCGTTGACAGGAAATATGATTTTTGAATTCCAACCGGATTATGTGCCAACTGTAGAAACTTTTCCGATTGTTTTAACTCCAAATATATTAAGTAATTCTGCAGCTAAAATTATTTTCAGACCTGCTGCTACGGTTGCTACGGTTGTTAATTTTTCGGGAGCAACTTCTATAATTACTAATTCGGGAGCTGATTATATTATTTTTGATGGAAGAAATGGTGGTACAGGGACAAATAAATTTTTCCAGTTTACCAGTAGTTCGACGTCCGCATCAACTATCGTTTTGTCTGGGGATGCACAATATAATCAAATTTTATATTCAACTTTAAAAGGCTCTACTACAGGAGCATCAACAGGGGTTTTGACGCTCAATGCACCAACTGCCGGGAATAATTTTATTACAATTGATCATTGTAATTTTGATGCCTCCGGTTCAGCAAATAATTGTTTGTATACATCCGGGCTCGCTACTGATGCAACAATTACCAATAATAATTTCTTCGATTTTAGAAATGGTGCGGCTATAAATCTTGCAAGTGGCAGCAACAATGCTGTAATTGACAACAATAGTATTTATCAAACAACTTCTTATAATGGTTTTGCAGGTACTACATCCGGAATTATTGTATCAGGTGGTAACAATGTAAGAATCAGTAATAATAATATTGGTGGTAATGCCACTGCATTAGGTGGAATTTGGACAGTTTCAACAACAACGCCTGCAGCTTACAATTTTAATGGAATTAATGCCACTTCCCTCGCAGCAACGAGTAGAATTTATGGAAATAAGATCCAGAGTTTTGATTGGAAGTCAACACCTGCAACATGGATAGGTATTACTGCTTCTGGTGTAGTTAATATTGGAACTGATGGAACTAATTTTATTGGTAGCAATTCAGGGAATGATAATATTAAAGTCACTTATTATACTACCAATGGTGGTGCTCAAATTAACGGAATAGTAGCATCTTCAGGCACAACAATTAATGTTGAAAATAATAATATAGGTTCGATTACAACTCTGCTTAGTGGTGTTACCGGTGTTGGTTCCAGTATTACCGGTATAAGTAATGGTGCAACAACAGCAACTGTCAGAAATAATATTATCGGGAGCACAACAACTGCAAAAAGTATAAATGCTGCTAATCAAACAGCAACAGGTAATGCTCAGAATGTATATGGCATTGTTTCAGGAGGTACTACTGCTACAATCACCGGAAATACAATTGCTAATCTTTACAGTGATATGACTTTTGCTTCTACAACTGCAGGATTGATAAGAGGTATTAAAATTACAGGAGGTTCTGTATATTCAATTACTTCGAATAATATTTATTCACTTTCTACTCCGCAACCTATGACTGGAACTCTTTCTGGAGGAAGTTCCTATCAAAGTATTGTTGGTATTGATATAAATGCAACAAATACGTCCAGCTTGTGTAGTATTACTGGAAATACAATCTATGATTTAGTAAACACTTCGACTACGGCTGCGGTAAATATACTTGGAATCTATTGTCAGACTTCGACAACTCTCGGTGCAATATTCGATAAAAATAATATTCATAGTTTTTCAACTGCGTCTAATACAGCTGTTCAAACAGGTATTCATTTAAATTATGGCGGTCCATGTACTGTTCAGAATAATGTTATTCGCTTGGGAATTGATAAAGCAGGCAACTCCTTAACTACCACTGCACAGATTAATGGGATTGTCAAAGCAACAAGTTATACTTGTAATTTATACTTTAATACCATTTATATTGGAGGTTTAGGGGTTGTAGCCGGAACAGTAAAAACCTATGCATTTTATATGTCGTCACATGCCACCGAAGATATTCGCAATAATATCTTCATAAATGCCCGTACAAATGCTGTTGCAAATCCGTTGAATTATGCAATCTCACTTACCGGCACTTTGACTTCAGGTTTTAATAGTGATTATAATATTTACAATGCAAGTTCCACTGACGGAAGATTGGCAACTGTTAGTGCCGTTGATAAGTTGACTTTGAGTGCATTGCAAATTGCTTTGCCAGGTTATGAAACACACTCCGGTTTTGGAGATCCATTATTAGCAAGTCCTGCAAGTGCATTGGCAACAATGGATTTACATCCAGCAAGTACAACCGAAGCAGAAGGTACAGGTGTTGCAATTTTAACAGTAACTGATGATATAACAGGTGCTTTGAGAAGTTCAAATACACCGACAGATATTGGCGCTTACAGTGGAAATTATACATTAGCATCTGCTTCCCAAGACATTTTTTCTCCATCAATAACATATAATAACCTCGGTAACGGTAGCTCGACAATAAGTAGATTGACTTCTAACTTTGCTACAATTACAGATGCAAGTGGTGGAATAAATGTTATTTCAGGAACAAAACCAAGACTTTATTACAAAACATCAACTAATGCCAATGCATTTGTAGGAAATACAAGTACAGATAATGGTTGGAAATGGGTGGAAGCAACCGGAACAACCTCTCCATTTGATTTCAATATAGATTATAGTATTTTAAATGGTACAGTTACAAACGGAACAGTGATTAACTACTTCGTTGTGGCTCAAAATGTGGCAACTACTCCTGCTATAAGGTTTAATCCAGCGATTGGAGCAGTGGGAACAACTGTAGCTACTACAGGAATGACAGCTCCTACAACTCCTAACAGTTATACAATTGTATCTGCTTTGCCAACAGCCATAAATGTTGGTACTGGTCAAACCTATACAACATTAACCGGTGTCGGAGGATTGTTTGCGGCAATTAATGCAGGAACTATTACCGCCAACACAGTTGCAACAATTACTTCAGATATTACAGAACCTGGTACAACTTCATTGAATCAGGTAAATGAAGATGGTCAGAATGCAGGAACTTTTACTTTTACAATTCAATCCGATGGTACTGCACACGTAATTTCTGGAACTGCTGTTACTGCAAATGCGCCGATGATTTCAATTACTGGAGCTAAAAGATTAATTATTGATGGCGGTGCGAGCAAATTACTAACATTCAGAAATACGAATGCTACACCAGCAAGTACCGGTGCTGTAATCCAATTTAGTAATAATTCCCAGAATGATGCTATTCGAAATTGTTATATTGAAAGTAATTCAACATTAACCACAAGTGGCGCTATCGCAGTTGGCACAGGAACAAACAATGTTGCCATTGTTTCAAATGATATCAGGGATGCCCGTGGCGGAACGCTTGGTTCACCGACAAACGGTGTTTATTCAAATACAGCCACTAATACTTTAACCGTTACGAACAACAATTTCTATAATTTGAAAAATGCTGCATCCTATGGTTTGTACCTGTCAAGTGTTGCCAATGGTTGCACGATATCCGGAAATAGTTTCTATTGTGAAAACGGAGTTACTCCAGCCGGATCTTATACTGGAATCTATTTAGTTGGATCAAACCAAGTGGTTTCAGGTAATTATATTGGTGGTTCAGCTCCATTATGTGCAGGGGCAACTCCATACACAACATCAGTAACTGCAACCTTTACGGGAATCTATTTGTCAAATGCATCTGGAGTTAGTAGCACTG
>Ga0302286_10002876_pt1 | contig 11817 bp, 10 predicted proteins | sample III_Fen_E2_3_FD_198765 | JGI IMG/M metagenome (GOLD analysis project Ga0302286, IMG submission 198765) | Peat permafrost microbial communities from Stordalen Mire near Abisko, Sweden - III_Fen_E2_3 | ecosystem: Environmental > Terrestrial > Soil > Wetlands > Permafrost | place: Sweden: Abisko...
CATCCGGGAATTCATCAGCATATGACACAAATTATCCGATTTCTGCAATCAACCGAAAAAGGTCTTCCAATTGAAGTGAACGTTTTTTGCAAAGCACAGCAGGCAGAGCTTTATGAAGCATTACAGGCCGAAATCTTTGATCATATTTTCGCCGTAATTCCCGAATTTGGATTAAGGATTTTTCAAAATCCATCAGGTAGCAGCCTTTTTCCTTCCGATAATTAATTGGATTCTTTCCATGTTACGAACGCCTTAAATTCTGACTGTGATTTTGATAAACTTAGGTTTTGGTGAGCTTGTTTATCAAATTTTACTCGAAATGTTAGAAATGTGAAAATATTTAGCCATTTTTGTATCAAATTGAAAGTGTAGTGAAAAAGAACAATATTGAATTAGAAGAAGATTTCAAGGAACAAAGTGTTCATATTGATGATCTTGATCGCAAGATTCTTAAGCTGATAACCGCTAACGCCAGAATCCCGTTTTTGGAAGTAGCCAGAGAATGCGGAGTATCAGGTGCTGCCATACATCAACGCGTCCAAAGATTGGTGTCAATGGGGGTAATTATTGGTTCAGAGTTTTTGGTGAGTCCTCAGAAACTTGGCTATAACACAACTGCTTACATGGGAATCTATCTCGAAAAAGCCAGCTACGACAAAAAAGTATTGAAACAATTGCGCGAGATTCTTGAAATAGTTGAATGTCATCATACTACTGGTGCATATGCTATTTTCATTAAGATTCAAACTAAAACGAATAAACATCTAATGAAGATTATCGATACCGATCTTCAGGCAATTGATGGAATTGCAAGGACTGAAACTTTTATTTCGCTTGAAGAGGACTTTAAACGGCAAATACCAATCAGGTAATTTTTTTCGGCGAATCCTTTAAACAACAAAGCCTCCCTAATCAGGAGGCTTTGTTGTTTAAAGGAAGAATCTTTAGAATGGTAAATCATCCTTGTCGCCTGAATCTCCCATTGGAGGGATATCGGATGCAGAAAAGGGTGGGGGATTATTACCTGTCCCACTGTTTGATTGTACCAGATCGACGCGAAATGCATTAACGTTACTGAACCATTTTTCGTTGTATTCACGTGATTCGATGCTAAATGATACTTCAACTTCTGAACCCACTTTAACCTTGCTGAACGTGTCGTTTTTATCGTTGAATAATGTGAAACAGATTTTTTTTGGATATTGTCCGTCTGGTTCTTCGATTACGAAATCTTGTTTCTTCCATTCGCCGCGTGCGCTGGTTCCTTTTAGTTCGGGAAGAACCTGCAAAACTTTTCCTGTCGTTTTAAAGCTCATATAGTTTTATATTTAAGTTACTTATAAAAAAGAATCCGGAATTGAATATCCCGGATTCCGTAAACGGGGTATATTCCCCAAAAGTAATTTAAAAAATCAATTTATTTTTTGATTTCGAGAAGTTCAACAGTGAAAACAAGAACTGCATTAGGTTTGATATCTGCTCCTGCACCACGTTCGCCATAGGCAAGTGCTGAAGGGATAACAAGTCTCCATTTTGAACCAACAGGCATCAGCTGAAGTGCTTCTGTCCATCCTGGAATAACCTGGTTAACAGGGAATTTGGCTGGTTCTTTGCGGTCAACCGAACTGTCAAATACTTTGCCTTCAATGGTAGTACCGTGGTAGTGAACAATCACGGTATCAGTTGCTAAAGGTTTTGGACCTGTTCCTTCTTTAATGATTTCATATTGAAGTCCGCTGGCAGTTGTTTTAACTTCAGCACGTTTGCCATTGTCTTCGAGAAATTTTTTGCCTGCTTCGCCTGCTTTTCCTGATTCAACCTGTTGTGCTTTCATAAAATAGCTCTGAGTAGTGCTTGTAATTTTCAAAGCAGGGATCTGTGATGAATCACCTTTGAGTGCACTGGTAAATGCTGCAAGAATAATTTTTTGGTCAAGATCTTTTCCGCCCGGTGCGGTAGGTAGATTCTTCTTAATGTTGTTACCTATATCAATTCCAATTGCATAGGCTGCCGAATCTGCAAGAGTTTTCAGCTCAACTTTTGAACTTTTGAATGTGTTGCATGATCCCAGTATTAACGTACCAGCAACAAATGTAACAACCAGAGATTTAATTTGCATAACCGTTTTCTTATAAATTTTAAATGTATGTTCTAAAAGGTGCGAAGATAGAAATTAAATTGTGAAAAATGCATTCTATTATTTGTTTAAATGGTTTAAAAATAACATTTATTTGGGCAATGTTATTCCAGTGTACCCCTCAACATCTCCCTTTTACCAGGTGGGCCGGGTATTCTTTCAACTGAAAATCCCGCTGTAATAAGTGAACGACGTACTACGCCTTTGGCACAATAAGTTACCAGTTTCGCCTGATGTGAACAGTGACTTGCAAGCTCAATAAAAATATGCGTTTTCCATAGTTCCGGCTGTTTTTCTGGCGAGAATGCATCAAAGTAGATCAGGTCAAACATGGGAAATAACGAATAATTGACTTCTGTTAAATCTGACGATAGTTTAAGTATCGAGAAATTTCCCGTAATTTTCACCTTTTCATTCCAGGCTGCATTGTGAATCATTTGGAACAAGGAAGGATTGCCATCAGGAACGATTTCTGAATAATTTAGTGATGTCCATATGGACGATGGTAATGGATATTTCTCAATGGTAATGTACAGAATCGATTGGTTCGTTTTAACGCTTTCCAAGACAGTAAGATACGCGTTAAGTCCTGTTCCGAATCCCACTTCGAATATATTTACAGGTGCCTGATCACATAGGCGCAGACCAGCTTCTATAAATATATGCTTTGATTCCTGAACGGCGCCAAACGTAGAATGATAGTGTTCATCGATTTCCTTGACAAACAGCGTGTCAGATCCATCGGCTGTTTTAACTAATTCAGGAATATTCATTTAAATTGATTTTTGAGGTGAATTTATAGTGCTTTTTTTTGTTCAGATATTTCTGTTTGAACGATGATAGGAAGCGGAGTCAATATTATACTTTGTGAAAGAGTCGTACTCTTTTTCCCGGGATGGCGTCGGATCAAAAAGAGGAACCAACTGAAAAGGACAATTCCTTTTAAAACTGATGTAATTGAAATGCTCCACCACACACCTGACATTCCAAGTAGGAATGGTTGTGATAAAAACAGGGCGAGCGGAATTCGGGCAGCGGTGAGTGATATGCCAACAATCGAAGGGGGATATGTTCTTCCTATTCCGTTGAATGCACCGCCTGTCGTGATTTCAATACACATGAAAAGTTGCGATATTCCTAATATCTTAAGATACAGTATTCCTAAAGCAATTGCATCTGGCTCTGTTAGGAATACTGAAAAAATAGTTTTACCGAAAAATATAAAGCAGAAAGTCACTAATATTCCGATTGTTCCGCTAATTCCGATGGTTATCCAGAAACCTTTGAAGATTCGGCTCCAATTACCTGCGCCAAAATTCTGACCTGTAAATACACCCAGGGCCGTTGAAAATCCGCCGGCCGTCATCCAGCTTAATGCTTCTATTTGTGCTCCAATGCTTTGAACTGCAATTGGTAAAGCTCCATATTTACTAACGATGCGTGCCAGAACCATTGAGAACGATGCAAATAGAATACTGTGTATTGCGACAGGTGTACCCAAAATAAATATCTTCCGAATATATTGCCAGCATGGTCTCCCTATGATCCACTTTTGCCCCAATAGATCCTTGTTCTTTTTGAATTTGATAACAAACAAAAGGAATACAACACCTTGCGAAATGATGGTTGCAATTGCGGCGCCATCAGAGCCCAATTCAGGGAAGGGACCTATCCCAAAAATCAAAAAAGGATCGAGGATCAGGTTGAAAATTAGTCCGGTTGCATTTAACCGGAAAGGCAGTTTAGAAATCCCTGCTCCATTGAAAATGCCCGAAAGTGTTGGGTTGCTATAGTAAAAGATTGATCCGATGGCTAATATCCTAAGGTACGAAACTGCCGCTTCAGAAACGTTGTGATTTTCGATATTGAAAAAGGAGATCAGGTGGGGGGCTAACAGGTAAGTCAGGAATCCATAAGCAATCGATAGTAAAATGACCAATGTTACTGCATTCCCGGCAAATTCCCGGGCCTTCACGCGATCATTTGAGCCTAATGACTGTGATACACCTATTTCGGCACCAATTCTGGCAATCAGCATAATTGATACACCCAGCCATGCAAAAAAGGATGCGATGCCTACAGCAGCTACAGAATCACTTCCCACTTTTCCCAACCATATCATGTTTACAAGGTTGTAGGACATCTGCACAAAAGAAGTTCCCATAATGGGTAACGAAAGACGGATTAGCTGACCGGGAATCGATCCTTTCGTTAAATTTTTGGTCTCTATCAATTCAAATACGTTTATTATCGAAATATTTGGCAAAAATACCATGAAATATTCATACTTTCGCCTGATTATTAAACGAGTTGCGATTATTCGGGACTCGATACATCCGACATTAAGAATCAAAATATTCACGGATGATCAAAATGTCTAATTGTAAGCGCTCACAACAATGATTATTCGGTTATATGACGAAAATACGAATCTTAAAGATCTGCTGAAGGTGGTTGAAATTCTGCGGGATGGAGGTGTAATTATTTACCCTACTGATACAATTTATGGTATTGGATGCGATATCACCAAACCTAAAGCCGTTGAACGGGTGGCACGGATTAAGAATGTGAAACCGGAAAAAGCCGATTTTTCGTTTATATTTTATGATTTAAGCAATATTTCCGATTACTGTAAGCCGATTCCTAATGGGATCTTCAAGTTGATGAAGAAAAATCTTCCGGGTCCATTCACCTTTATTCTGAATGCAAACAGCAATATTCCAAAACTTTTCAGGAGCACAAAAAAAAGTATTGGGATTCGTGTGCCACAAAATAACATCATCCGCGAGATTGTCCGGGAACTTGGAAATCCAATTCTTTCGACCTCCGTTCGCGACGAAGATGCAATCATCGAGTATACCACCGATCCTGAGCTGATTCACGAAAAGTATGGTGATCTTGTTGATCTTGTTATTGATGGAGGATTTGGTGGAAATGTCGCATCTACTGTTGTCGATTGTTTGGGTAATGAACCTGTCGTTACCAGACTTGGAAAAGGGGAGCTGATTGATTATTAAGCTACTTCTTCTTTTTACAAATTGAACCCAATGCTGTTTAATATCAATTATTGTAATTTATCTGATGAAATCGATTTTGATTTTCATCAAACATCTCTTTGTTAACTAAATCTTAACCTTTTTGAAGATAAATTGTTGTAAAAATGATTTAAATTTGTGGATCAAAATTTAATAATTGAATTATGGGTAAAATTTCAGATGTAGTAAAACCTGGTGTAGTAACCGGAAACGACTTACAGTATATCTTTAAAGTGGCAAAAGCCAACGGCTTTGCAATTCCAGCTGTCAATGTAGTTGGATCTTCTACAGTGAATGCTGTTATGGAAGCTGCAAAAAATGCAAATGCTCCTATAATGATTCAGTTTTCCAATGGAGGAGCTGCTTTTAACGCAGGCAAAGGATTAAAAATGGATGGTCAGCAGGCTGCTGTTCTTGGCGCTATTGCCGGAGCAAAGCACATTCACACACTTGCTGAAGCTTATGGTGTTCGTGTTATTCTTCATACCGACCATGCAGCAAAAAAATTACTTCCTTGGATTGACGGACTTTTGGATGCTGGCGAAAAGCACTTTGCTGAAACAGGCAAACCACTTTTCAGCTCTCATATGCTCGATCTATCGGAAGAGCCAATCGAAGAAAATATCGCAATCAGCAGTCGTTACCTCGCACGGATGAGCAAAATTGGTATGACGCTCGAAATCGAACTTGGAATCACAGGTGGTGAAGAAGATGGCGTTGATAACAGTGGATTGGATAACAGTCTTCTTTATACTCAACCTGCTCATGTTTTTTACGCTTACCAGGAATTGAGCAAAATTTCTCCTAACTTCACCATTGCCGCTTCTTTTGGAAACGTTCATGGCGTTTACAAACCAGGAAATGTGAAATTGATGCCTATCATTCTGAAAAATTCTCAGGATTACATCAAAGAAAAACTGGGTAGTTCTGATGCACATCCTGTTAACTTTGTATTCCACGGTGGTTCTGGCTCAACACATGCCGAAATCAGGGAAGCAATCAGTTATGGTGTGATCAAAATGAACATCGACACAGATACACAATGGGCTTTCTGGGATGGTATCCGCATTTTCGAGGCTGCTAATCATGGTTACCTACAGAGCCAGATCGGAAATCCTGAAGGTGCAGACAAACCAAATAAGAAATTCTACGATCCACGTGTATGGTTACGTAAGGGTGAAGAAACACTTATTGCCAGGCTAAAAGTTGCATTCGAAGATTTGAATGCCATTAACAGCATTTAATACAATAATATAAAGCAATTGCTGCCGCTTCGGTTAATTCCGGAGCGGCTTTTTTGTTTCAGCAAATAATACAATTAACTTTGAAAAGTACAATAAAGCTTTGTTAAAGGTGTTAAAATTAATAATATGAGGAGGCTATTTTTTACGATCATTCTATTTGCTGTTGCATTTAATTGCATATCGCAAAACAACAAGGCATCGGATAAAAAGATTGAATCGCTTTATAATGAAGCTAAAGCGAATGCACAGGCCGGAGACAAGGTCAAAGCTATTGCCTTACTCAAACAGGTTTTAAAAAATGATCCTCAGTATTACATGGCGTTCTTCGGTCTGGCCGATATCTACCATGAAACTAAGGAACGCCAACTTGAAAAGGATGCGCTTGTAAACGGTTTGCGGATCAGCGTTGATCGTTTCCCAGGTGGGTACAAGTTTCTGGCGGAACTTTTGTATGCTGAGGCTGCCTATGATGAAGCATTAAAAAATATGGAACAATACAATCGTCTGAAAAAAACCCTGACGATTGAGGAAAACCGTCTGCTCGAATCATGTCGTTTTGCTTCGAAGGCGATTGAATCACCTGTTGCTTTTCATCCGGAGAATGCTGGCGAAGCTATCAACACAACTGAAGATGAATATTGGCCAAGTTTAAATGGCGAATCAAATGCGCTTGTATTTACCCGATTGATTACCAAAGATGCAGCAGGAAAGAAAATAGCCTACCCTCAGGAAGATTTCTATGTCTCGCAGAAAGATTCTGCAGGTTGGCAAAATGCCCTGCCATTGGGACCTCCGGTTAATACGGGCGAAAACGAAGGTGCACAATGCATTTCGGCGGATGGCCGCCTGCTGTTTTTTACAGGTTGTGGTCGCCCCGACGGATTGGGGAGTTGCGATATCTATATGTCTGTGAGGCAAAAAGGCAAATGGTCGGAACCTGTCAATCTTGGAAATCCGGTTAATTCTAACTTCTGGGAATCGCAACCTTCTGTTTCGGCTGATGGCCGGCTGCTCTATTTTACGAGCAACAGAAAAGGTGGCAAAGGAAAGATGGATATCTGGCGTGCTGAGGAACTTGGCGTTTCGCCCGAAGGATTTCCCGTTTACGGAAAAGTTATCAATATGGAAAGTGTGAATACTTCAGGAAACGAACTTTCGCCTTTTATCCATGCGGATGGCAAAACGCTCTACTTCGCTTCCGATTTCTGGCCGGGAATGGGTGGAAAAGATCTGTTCTTTATCACGTTAGACAGTACCAAAACTTCACTGCCCCAAAACCTGGGTTATCCGGTAAACACTTCTGCCAATGAAGAGGGGCTTGTGGTTGAGGTTTCGGGCGATTGTGCCTGGTATACTGCGAATAATACAGGATTCGGAGGTCGCGATATCTTCACCTTTCAGTTGCCGGAGGCGTTAAAGCCGCAACCAGTGTCTTGGGTGAAAGGGAAGGTGATTAACCGAAAAACAGGTCAGTTGATTCTTTCCGAAATTGTATTAAATGATTTGGTCGGTAATAAATTGATACAACATTTATATCCGTTTGAGAATGAAGGTGAATTTCTCTTTTGCCTTCCATCGGGTCATAATTATGGTCTGAATATTTCAAAACCTGGTTACCTGTTTCATTCGGAAAACTTTAATCTGTTGGCGACCAACAACCGGCATCAACCATTGACGCTTACAATTGCGCTTGATCCGATTGAAACCGGCAAGACAACGATTCTGAAAAACATCTTCTTCGAGACAGATTCATTTAGCTTAAAGCCTGAATCAAAGGGCCAACTAAAGGAGATTGTCGATTTTATGAAAACCAATCCGGGATTGGTCATCGAGATTGGCGGGCATACAGACCATCAGGGGACCGATAATTACAACCTTGTTCTTTCAGGCAAGAGGGCAAACGCTGTCGTCCAATCTTTGGTTGAAATGGGCGTACCATCAGCAAGACTTAAAAGTAAAGGCTATGGATTCGCAATACCGGTTGCTGATAATTCTGTTGAAGAGGGCAGGGCATTAAACCGGCGAACCGAATTCAAAATCATTGAAAGTAAGTCTGGGAAGTAGTAACTATATGAATGATCTGAATAACAATATTCTCAATATGAACAAACAACACGAAATTATTCTGCTGAATATATACGGCACCGATAAGCCCGGATTAACCTCATCGCTTACCCAAATTCTTGCGAATTACAAGGTTAATATTCTCGATATTGGACAGGCGGTAATCCATAACAATCTGGATCTTGGAATTCTATTTGAAGTTCCGACAGAGTCCGAATCATCGCCAATATTGAAAGATCTATTGTTTAAAGGATACGAGTTAGGGATCCGGGTGAAATTTACCCCCATAAGCGAAAAGGAATATAATCTTTGGGTAACCAAGCAAGGCAAGGGACGTTACATTATCACCCTTGTTGGCCGTATTATTTCTGCAAAACATATTGCTGAAGTTACTGGAATTGTATTCAAACAGCAACTTAATATTGATAAAATTACCCGGGTGTCAGGACGAATAAAGCTTTCCGACCGGACACAAGGTACAAAGGCTTGTGTGGAATTACTGGTGCGAGGTACGCCACTAAATATTGTTGAAATGAAAAGCAACTTCCTGACTATTGCTCATGATTTGGGTGTCGATATTGCATTTCAGGAGGACAATATTTATCGCCGTACCCGAAGGCTGGTCTGTTTCGACATGGATTCAACCCTGGTACAAACTGAAGTTATTGACGAATTGGCCTTTAAAGCCGGGGTTGGCGACGCTGTGAGTAAGATAACCGAGTCGGCGATGCGTGGCGAAATAGATTTTGCCGAAAGCTTCAAACAACGTGTTGCACTGTTAAAAGGCCTCGATGAAAAGGTGATGATTCAAATTGCTGAAAATCTGCCACTCACCGAAGGTACAGAACGTCTTTTCCGTACCCTTAAAAAGTATGGATTCAAAACGGCTATTCTTTCGGGAGGTTTTACCTATTTCGGTAAATATCTTCAGAATAAGCTGGATATCGATTATGTATTTGCGAACCAATTGGAAATTGTAGATGGTAAACTTACCGGAAATTATCTGGGTGATATTGTAGACGGAGCCAAAAAAGCTGAATTACTGCGCAATATCGCATTTAAAGAAGATATCCATTTGGAACAAACTGTGGCAGTTGGCGATGGCTCAAATGATTTACCCATGCTCAATATCGCTGGTCTTGGTATTGCTTTCCATGCAAAGCCGTTGGTGAAGAAGAACGCGCAGCACGCTATTTCCACTACCGGACTCGATGTTATCCTTTATTTAATGGGTTTCCGTGAAAGGGACATTGAATAAAGGTGCTCCTTCAACGAATCTGTGTTATATCCGGGGGGGAATTATTGAAAAGCAAATTATTCAAGAACAATCTCCACCATGTAATCGAAATGTGCACCCGCGATTTTGTCTTTAACGGTGAACCCACACAATTTAGCAATATCGGAGAAGTTTTCCGGATCGACAAACAACCATGGAAACGGTTTCCCTTTGATTGTTTTATAACTAAGCTGGTATTCCATTTCGCCGTAATAAGCGTCGGAAGCGATGTCAACCCACATTTCGCCGTTTTCGTCGGTGAAAAGATAAAGCAAATCCGAGGAATCTGCCAAAATCTTACCTCCGGGATTCAGAAGTGACTTCAGGTGCAGCAAGAGTGTTTCAAGGCCGGGCAATGTCTGGGCAACACCAGCGCCATTCATCAATAAAAGGATGGTATCGTATTTCTGGTCTTTCAGCGCATAAACATCTTTAAGGATGACATTTTTTATCCCTCGTTTGCGCATAGTATCGCACGAAAGTGGCGAAATGTCAAGTGAATCGACATCAAATCCGTGGTTTTGAAGCCACAGCGAATGAACTCCGGCACCTGCTCCAATATCGAGAATTTTACCCGAACATCGCTTTAAGGCTTCCTGTTCCTGGATGGGCATCTCTTCGTAAGTCCTGAAAAAATAGGATGGAGAAAGCACTTCATCTTCGGCAATATCTGTTTTTACAACAATTGATTCGCCGATGATTCCGTTCTGGTAATCCCACACAGCCTGGCCAATCGGATCATGATGTTTCTTTAGAACTGACATTTTATATTCATGGTTGAATGATTAGTAAAGAAAGCTGATGAAAAGTGCAATGTTTAACGCCGTTACAATCCCGCCAATTAAATAGAGCAGTATCTTATCCAATTTTGTGTTTTTGTATTTGCCCATCACCTTTTCGGATGAGGTGAGCCACACTTGCACAAATATAGTAATCGGAAGTTGAATGCTCAAAATCATTTGAGAGTAAATCAGTCCGCTGAACGGATTCGAAATAAAAAAGATAATCAACAGGGCGACAACAAATGAAATGGTGATTCCAAGTCGGGAGTGATTATCCTTTATATCGTAAGGTTCGCTAAAGATTCCGGAAAAGATCGATCCTGCTGCCATCCCGGAAGTGATCGTCGATGCAATCCCTGAAAAAAGCAGCGCTACAGCAAAAACGACGCCCGCATGAATCCCTAATAAGGGGTCGAGCAGACTCTTGGCTTGTTGCAATTCTGTGACCATTGTTCCGACTTTATAAAATGTTGCCGCAGCGAGTAAGATCATTGCACTGTTGATTGCCCAGCCAATAAGCATCGAAATGATGGTGTCGAGGAACTCGTAATTAAGTCGTTTCTTAATCGTTTTTTCATCCTGAAGGTTCCATTGCCGGCTTTGGATAATCTCCGAGTGGAGGAACAGATTGTGTGGCATTACAACAGCTCCAAGTACGCTCATGATTATGACCATCGATTCTTTTGGAAAACTTGGCGTTACCCACGATTTGATTGCGGTATTCCAATCGATATTTACAAGCGACAGCTCGTACAAAAACGAAAGCCCGATGACCGAAACAAACGCGATGATCCATTTCTCGATCATCTGGTAACCGTTTGTAAAGAGCATGATTAGGACAAAAACGACCACAAGGATTGCACCTGCGCGTATTGGAATATTAAACAGCATTTGCAGTGCAATTGCGCCACCCAGAATTTCAGCAAGTGAAGTTGAAATTGAAGCCAAAATCGCCGTAATCAGTACCGAAATAGAATATCCCGGTTTCATGTATTTGGTAGTCGCTTCCGAAAGACAAAGTCCGGTTGCAATCCCAAGATGCGCGACATTGTGCTGAAGTATGATCAGCATGATCGTCGATAAGGTGACCATCCAGAGAAGTGTATAGCCAAATTGAGCTCCTGCTCCAAGGTTGGAGGCCCAGTTGCCAGGATCGATAAATCCAACAGTAACAAGAAGTCCCGGCCCCAGGAACTTCAGAATTTCAAGTCCTCCAAATTTGGGCCGGTAATCTTTCCGGTCGATATTATTGATAAGGTGAGATAATCGTTTGAACATC
>Ga0302286_10002877_pt1 | contig 11816 bp, 12 predicted proteins | sample III_Fen_E2_3_FD_198765 | JGI IMG/M metagenome (GOLD analysis project Ga0302286, IMG submission 198765) | Peat permafrost microbial communities from Stordalen Mire near Abisko, Sweden - III_Fen_E2_3 | ecosystem: Environmental > Terrestrial > Soil > Wetlands > Permafrost | place: Sweden: Abisko...
CTTCTCGCTGGACATCAATAATCCGAAAGCTCCCAAAGTTCTTTGTCTTGCTAATAATCCGTTACGGGTTGAGATGTACGGAGCTGTTTTGTCACTATTCATTACACGAATGCTGAAGGTGATCAACAAAAAAGGACAGCAACCAGCCTCCTTAATTTTTGACGAGTTACCAACGATTTATTTTCGGGGCTTGGATACGTTAATTGCAACAGCACGAAGTAATCGGATATCAACCTTACTGGGAGTGCAGACTATTGACCAATTGATTCGTGACTACGGAAAAGAACAGGCAAACGCCATAACGAGCAATATTGGTAATGTTTTTTCCGGACAGGCAGCGGGGGAGACGGCCCGTTTTATTCAGAACCGGATGGGGAAGATCCTGCAGGAACGGCAGTCGGTTAACATTAACCGAAATACTCAATCATCAACGTTTTCGACTCAAATGGACTTTTTGATGCCTGAAGGCAAGATTGCCACTTTGCCACAAGGTTATATGGTGGGGCAGGTTGCCGACAACTTTGGCGAAGAAATCACACAGAAAAATTTCAATTGTCTGATTCATGTTGATGTGAAAGCACAGCAGTGGGAGGAAGGTCGCTTTATTCCGATTCCGGACTTTTACAAATTCGACAATATTCCGGAGGTACTGGAGCGAAATCGCACCAAAATACAGAACGACATACGGTCTATTTCATTTTAGAAAACTGTGTAAGTATATAAATACATAACACCCAATAAATAAAAAATCATCCATGTTTAATCATACACTTTCTTTTAAATGCAAACCATCCCAGTTACTCAATCTTGAAAATTTTCTATTGACATTACTGGTGTTTCCGTTAGCCTTTATAATGAATTCGATGTTGAAGCAACAGCTTCCAACGATATTCATTCCTGAAAAACTATCCATGCACATCTACCGGCTTCCGATATACCTTTCTGTTTTTGCATTGTTAAATCTGGGCTATCAAATTCTGAAGGTTTATTGTATTCGTTATGAAATTAACACAGAGGAGTTAAAGCATTATTCCGGAATACTGAGCCGAAAGCACGAGTTTGTAGAACTGTACAGAATCAAAGATTACAGGGTTGAAAGGCCTTTTGTTTACCGACTCTTTGGTCTTGGAAATCTGATTCTTTACACCTCCGATAAGACGACTCCTGTAATTTGTTTGTATGCTATTTCGGACCCGGAAGAGAAATACAAGATCATTCGCAGGTTAGTAGAGTTGAACCGTCGGGAGAAGCATGTCTTTGAAGTTGACTAACTTTTATAAAATAAAAATCATGGAACAGAAAACACGAATGAGCATTGATCAGATTCCGTTTGACAAGCTCGAAAAAGTAGGTATTGACCGCAGTTTTGTTGATAAGATGGAATCCAAAGAACTTACTGATTTTTTAAATGGATTTCGTTCGGATAAACTCTATACTGTAAATGCCAGGATTGGAAATGAAGACTACAAGATTCCGGCTAAAATCCGGCTGCAAAGTAAAGAGGATGGATCTGTAGATATTAAAGTCCATCCAATTCAGCGATTAAATATTCCGGACGAATACATGGGATATAAATTTACCAAGGAAGATAAAGGAGCTTTGCTCAATGACAAGAACCTTGGAAAAACAGTAGAATTAACAGGCAGAGATGGCAAGAAAGACACTTACTACCTGAGTATCGATTCCAAAACCAATGAGATGATACCGCTAAGAACAAAAGCAATCCAAATACCTGATAAGATTAAAGGAGTCTCTTTATCTGCAGAGCAGAAGGAAAAGCTGGCAGTTGGACAGAAAGTCACGGTTGATGGAATGATGGGCAAAAATGATAAAAAGTTTTCTGCTGCGCTTCAGGTGGATGCGGCTGGTCGCAATATTGGTTTTTCCCAGTTCAAGCAGGAAAAGGTAGAAGACTTAAAAACGGAAGCTGCTAAAGAGAAAAAAGCAGGTGTAAAACAAAAAGTGAGTTAGAGAAGAAAAGGTCTCGTTTTCAAAAGCGGAAGGGGAAAATCTGAAATCAGGTTTCCCTTTCTTTTTAGCAAAAGTTGAAAATCAACGATAAAAGTTCAATGAAAAAAAGTGAAAAATCAGGGAGGACATCTTATTCAAAGAGGGGAATGCAAGATGTGTTTTTGTATGCACAAAAACCTTTTCACCTTGTCTGGCAGGAGCCAACCCACATTCCCCAACTAAAGAATGATTCCCCTCTTTAAACCGTTGAAAACAGGAACACAAGACAAATCATGCGACCCAAATTGTCAGATACCGATAAGCGAAATGCAAAGATCATTATCCGGGTTTCCAGTGATGAGAAGCTCCGGTTGAAAAGCCTGACTAAAAGGGGAAAATATGGCTGCATGAGTGATCTGATCCGGTCAAAGGTTTTTAATGAGTCAACCCGAAAAGTTATTTCGCTGGACGAAGAAGCCAACGCACAGCTTAAAAATCTGGATTACGAACTAAACAAGATCGGGGTCAATCTTAACCAACTTTCTAAGCGCATGAATTCTTTTGTCGGTTACAATGTTGGAGATAATGACCGGCAATTGCTCCGGCAGGCTTTTGATATGATGCGAAACTGCCTGATATTACTTCAGAAGTTGCTGCATTAATTTTCTTTCACTGAACTACCAAAGCCTCAAATCAATGGTTATTAAAATCCACCAGGCATGTAGTACACGAAACGCCTTATTTTACAATGAGCGGAAGGTTGAAAGACACTATGCAACTTTCTACCAAAGCAAAAATACACCAGAGATGAATCCTTTTCTGGGAGATAAAAACGCCTATCACCGGATTTTCAAAGAGATTGAAGATAGGAATACCCGGGTACAAAAGAAAGGATTGCATATTTCGGTGAACCCTACTGTTGGGGATTTGGTTCGATTGGGAGATGCTGGGATCAGAACTGAAATTGACAACCTGATGAAGCACCTGGGCTATGGCAACCAGCCTTACTTTGTTTATAAGCATGCTGATCTGGAACGGGTGCATTTTCATATTGTGTCAACACGGATTGATTGTGAAATGGGTAAGAAGATCAAAGACAGTTACGAAAAGGAGAAAACGCAGCGGTTCATTAAAGACCTGGAGCAAAAATATCAACTTTCAAAAGACGAATCAAAGGAAAAACTCAACTATCGGTTTTCAGGCTCCAGCAAGAACCTGAAACAAAACCTGGAAAACCTTTTTGGACAGTTAAACCGCATGGAATTTATCACATCCGGAGAAATGTATGATCAGGCGTTGGGGTTATTTCAAGTAGAGGTTCGAAATGCTGGAAGGGGTCATTTGGTTTTTGTAACTGATGAGAACGGTAATCCAATCCGACATCCAGTTAAGATGTCAAATTTTGAAGAGCGACCAAAGTTTTATTTGGATAGAAGTTTAAGCGATGAATGCAAAGAATCATCCAATCGCAAGCTCAAATTGCCGGAGAATTTCAAAAGGGAATTATTAAAGGCGTTACTCTATCAGTATAAAACAGATCCAGAAAATGTATATAGACGAGTTACACGTAGCGTATCTTTAGTTCGAAAAAAGAGAGGAAAGAGATTATTATAAGGTTAGAATAGTTTAATTGTATGAACTTATTTATTTTAATCTGAATTTTTTTTGATTTTTATTTATAAACAACTCTTGTTCAGAGTCTTGTTTTAATTTTTCAGTCGCTATTAATAATTTACGACAAAGTTAGTGAGAATAGGGCTCATTGTATTAATGAACTTTTGTAAATTGCAGAAACATTATGGCTAAAAATCATAGAGGAATCATTGATCTTCAAAAAACGAACAACTGTAATTTCGCAAGATATAAGTAAGAAAGTAGCAGTGTAAGCAAACAAATTCTTAATATAAACGTTAAAAATAAACCTATAGGTTGATTGAATGGAAATAGTCCCTATATTTGGCGAATATTTAAAAGCCATAAAGTATCCTTATGAAGAAAAGGATGAATTCGCAAGATTATTTGAATTATGGCAAGATGCAGAGTATCTGGAAGAATTTTTCGAATTCCACAAAGCAGACCTCACAAGTGGCTTTTGGGATGATATTGATGTAAATAGTGCAATATTAGAAACTTATGATTATGCTGAAATATTTGAACAGCGATTGTGTGAGCTTTCATCGCAATCATCCAAAGGAGTTAAAAGTGGACTTGATAAGATATTTAAGCCGTTGCACGATTCACAAACTCAAGTTATTTCTCTAGGCAAAAGCAAGGCTAAACAAAATTGGCTAAGAATTTATGCACTACGTATCGAATCAAACGTATATGTAATTACTGGTGGGGCAATAAAGCTAACCCGAACCATGCAAGAGCGTGAACATACCAATCGAGAACTCGAAAGAATGGAGGCTGTTCGCAATTTCTTAATTCAGCATGGTATTGATAGTAATACAATTGAATCATTTGAATCCTAAAACAATGACATCAGCATTAGATAAATTGAAGCAACTGGAATCGAAAGAAACATCCAGTTGGTTAGAAGAAGCAACAGTTCGTCAGGCGAATAAGGCTTGGAGAAGACTTTCATTCCAAATTGCGGTGCGTATTTTGCGTGAAATACGTATGCAAAATCCAGTTAATGGAATGACTCAGAAAGTATTAGCTGAGGCAATGGGTGTTTCGCCTCAATATGTTAATAAAGTGGTGAAAGGCAAGGAGAATCTGACTCTGGAAACCATATCGAAAATTGAAGTGATACTCGGTACTCGTTTTATAGAGATTATAGGTGTTGCAAGCGCAAAGGTCGAAAATGTAGAACCAGCCTCTGGAGAAAGTGTTTGCAGGCGTGATGCTCAGGTTTCATTGAAAAAGACAATTCAATTGACGGAATATTTCGAATATGAACCAGAATACCAACCAAACGGAACCTATGGATATTAAAAGAACAACTGTTGGTTTTGCGTTGGCAAAAATCACAACTGAACAATTTGCGACGATTGATGATAATTTACCCCAGCAAGGGGCTGAAATTGGAATTGAAATCAATTTTCGCTTTTCAGTAAGTGAAAACAAAAAAATGATAGGTGTATTTGTCAACTTTGCATTTCAATCAGAAGGGAAACAATTTTTGATTGTAGAAGGTGGATGTCATTTTAAAATAAAACCTGAAGATTGGACAGATATGCTAAGTGCCAACCAAACAGAATTGACTGTCTCCACTGGCTTATTGCGCCATCTAGCTACTATAACTGTTGGAACAACCCGTGGAATACTCCATGCCAAAACAGAAAACACTAGTTTTAACAAATATCATTTACCGACCATTAACGTAACAGAAGTGATTGATAAAGATAGTGTGTTTAGATTTAATCGGGAAAATATGTGAGTTTTCTCAGAATTAAAGACTTTCGTGGTTAATTGGCTGGCTAGATGTATGAACTGAAGAAAACCCTTGACAAACTGACCTAACCGGCTTCCTTGGTTACTATTATTGTTCTCAATCAATCACCCAAGACGAAATTGGAATATTGAAGTTCAGTGACCATTTAGAATATCTGATATCTGCACAATATCAGGGCATAAATTCGCTTCTTAAAAAATCAAACTTCAGACGTCCCTGTGGATATTTCATTTTTAGAGTTTTAAAGAATGCCTGCATCCGTCTATCTGAAATATTAGGGAATGGCTTAATGTCTCTTTTCCAAGGAATACTGAATAATTTAAATAAAATATCATAGAATGATGAGGGATTTGACAGAATTACTTCTGCATTTTCTTTATAAAACTTATAAATATCAAGTAATACCTTTTCTTCAATAAATATTACATTACCATTTCATCTGAACCCTTTAAGGATCAATTGGATTTTTAGGGATCCTTAATTACCACAAGCCAATGCCATATTGCAGAAATATGAAAATTTTTCTGAGTGCCGAAATAGAGGAATACTACTTCCAGTGCATTCAAATCAAAAAATGAATGAATACCTCAAAGAGCTGGCAGGCATTTGCACAATAAAAAAGAATCTATCCATGCACGTAGCAAGGCATACTTTTGCAACTACAGTGACTTTGTCGAATGGAGTACCTATTGAAACCGTTTCGCTTGGGCACACCTCTTTAAAGACTACTCAAATCTATGCAAGAATTCTGGATTCAAAAATATCTACAGACAATTAGATATTCAAGATATGGAACAGTTAAAAAGTTTTTCCCAGTATATCCTGCAAATCGGTTATAAATATGGTTTGCATTCGGTGTTTGATGATTTCCTTGAAATGGTTATTTGTTCTTTGTCTTTAGGGGCAAAGGAAGATCGCTATCATGATATTGTCCGTAATTACGAGAAACCAGATGCCTATCTGATGGCTGAAGCTTTTGGTGCATTGGATACTGAGATGGATAATAACGGAGACGGGCTTAAAGATTAATCGGTATATCCAAGATAAACAGGGTCTTGTTTTTTCTTTCTAATTCATGAAAATGGTTGATTCATGTATTCTGTTCTTTGTCAAGAGAGTTATATCATAAATATATTCTACTTTCAAGAAATGTTTGAAGTTTCTTAGTTGAGTTAGACTTATTTATAATATGGTGTAGTTGTTTCAAGCCAGCACGGTTATACAACTCAAATGAAATAAAGATAATGGATGGATGTATGGATTGGGGGCAAATTTTAGTGCGTAAGGTTATAAATTTATCAGCTCAAGATATACAATCAGTTGATGTTGATATTTCTGTTGTAATAGGTAATCTATGTACAACTCCGATGCTTTGTGATTCTGCATTTATACTTAGGTTTCCTGAAGAACATCTTTTGGCATCAGATGCCTTACCTCCGGTGGAAAGTTTTATTTGTTCGTATAAAAAAATAGAGAAGACGCCATGGCTGCTTACAAAAAAGTGTATATTAGACTTGGATAGTGATACTTTGGATGTTAAGCTCTTTGAAAAATTAGAGATAGGTGCCTTTTTTGTTAATATAAGTAGTGTTTATGCTGGGTTTTCTCAATATGGTAATCAAGATTATCAAAAAATAAAGCGTGGTTATAAGTTGCCTGAATATCAGTCGATTGAAGGTGTAATTAACCTTAAGAAGCTTTTCGGACTCAAACATTCGCTTGCAGAATGGATATATTCAATTCACAAATTAAGACCGGATATTCCTTTTGGAATTCGTATGCCTGCAAATTTTATTGAACGTGATGTGATTCTTGCCGTTTTTTGTGAGGTCGATTTTATTATATTAGACTGTCCTGATACTTTACCTGAACCTTGTGAAAAGTCAACTCCTTTAGTTCCTTCCTTAGCTGCTATTGTTCGTATTGTTAGTATTTTATCAAAGCTTAACAGTTTGGATGTTAAGATAATTGTTGGAACTACCACGATGTTTCCTAGTGATTGTTTTAAATTACTTGCCCTGGGTGCTTCTCTTATATTGATAGATAGAACTTCTTTACAATATAGCAAATGTGACAATCATTTGAATGAACAAGATTGTGTGAAACCCGAGTTGCAAATTTCAGGGGACAACGTTTTTGAATATATGTGTGATTTAAACAGAAAAGCATGCGATCAACTAAAAAAGGATATTATGGAATGTGGTTGTGGTAAGTTAGCCGAAATATCCAAAGCAAATTTGTTAACAACTTCATTTAAGGTAAAAGAATTTACGGAAATACCAACCATTGCTGATGCTGATTCTGTATCCCTTCCTCTATATCATATAAAGCCAGTTAATAAGAGAAAATCTTATTGAATATGTTGTGAGTACACAAATCTTCTTATAATACTCTGTGTTTAAGATATTCCATAATGGAATAGTAAATTTAGTGGTATCAAAAAGATACTTTTAATCGTTTATTATCGGCTTTAATCTTGAAAATTCCCCTTTATTATTCCTTCGTGAGTTATTTTTATGAAATTAAGTAAAAATGTTTTTACTTTATAAAAACATGAAGAATATTTGTTATTAGATAATGCGGAAGTGGTTGCATTCACTAAGTAGTTTTGTATATCCTGTCTAGCTTATTATTTCAAGTAGTCGTTTTTTACAATGAATGTACGACATATGTTTGTTGCATTTTGTCGGTATTTCAAAATGTTGTTTTGGAATGCTTCTTTGTGCTTTAAATTTTGATCGGATGAGTATGCGAATATTCGAGAAAGAGTCTTAGCAAATAAAGTTGATTACGAGTTTTAAACTGGCTTTTGCTCAAGATATTTTCTCATGGTTACTGGATGGTATATTATGCTGACATATTAGAATTCTTTATTATATGTATATAAATTTTATGAGGTTATTTATGCATTAAATATATATTTTCATTTTATAATGTGTGTTTATTAATCAAATGATAATTACGTAATCTTTCAAATGAAAGAATGTAGGATGTATAGAGAATAATTTACATGGGTTTATTATTTGAAACAGCATTTTGTGGTTTCATTTAATAGTCTGACATCTTTAATAGGTTTTAAATTGTATGCTTGTAGAGAGTCGTGCCATAACATTGAAGAATATAATCGTTTCGAAGGGAATGAAGTATTGTATTGTTCCTGTCTCGGATGTCATGATCTTTTTTTATGAGGATAGAAATGTCTTTATCATTACTGCAAAAAATGAAGTCTTATTATGTGATATGGAGTTATCGAGAATTGAATTGGAAATGAGTCCAATTTTTTTCCGTATTAATCGTCAGGTTATAGTTAATGCCCAGGCAATTGACTTTTTTAGTAATGAAGTAAATCATACAATAACAATAACGCTTAAGCCTAATATATTAAATCCACAAATTAATCTTACAATAAGCAAGAATAAGGTTTCGGAATTTAAACGTTGGATTTCCTATGAATGTGATTATTTATTTTTATATGGGATGTCTCCTTTATAATTCTTAAGTATGGCTCAGAAAGTACATGAATAGATGGTGATAATGTTTGAATAACATTGTACCTATATATAATGGTATTCGTCTTTGATTCGATCATTTTCTCCTCATAGACTTTCTGAGTGTTTGGGATTATATGATCGGCAACTACCCCAGGGTACTTTCATATGACTATAAGCATTCGAATAGTTCTTTTTATAAGGTTTTTAATTTTGTGTGACTTCCTTTATTCAATTAAGTCGCGTCAGAAATTTTTGTTCTTTCCTCAAAAAATATTATTTAATCTGCTTTAAACCCCAAAATTCCTCATTATTTGTTGTTTTTCACATTGGTGTTTTTGGAGCTTGCTTATATGCAATAGATCCCCTTTGGATAATGTAATTTTGATTAAAGTTAAGGAATGCTTATGATCAAATTATAATTCATGGAAGCAAAAACTATTTCATCATTTCGACCGCGTAATTTTTTAAATGAGAGGAATACCGGGCGAATTTTTCTGGCTGTGTTTTTATTAATAGGTGCTGTTACTGAAAATGTTTTTGGTGAAGATGTCCGTATTGGAAAGACAAGTCTAAAGGTTAGCAATGGTAGTTCTGTTCTTTTGAAAAACAACTTATCAGTGTCTGCTGATGCACTAATTTGGAATGATGGTTCTTTTTATTTAAAAAATAAAAAAGAAGCATCATTAAGTATTAACACTATTTTAAATGGGAAGGGAGTGTATTATTTCAATGGTAGTGCAAAGTGTACAATAAAAGGCAATGGTGGAGCTGTTTCATTTCTGAATGTAAGTAATAGTTCTGGTGTTTCTATCAGTACTGATTTTTCGGTTACTGGAACTCTTGCATTAGCATCGGGGGTTGTTGGTGTTGCCGATGGGAAGTCTTTAAAAATACTTAATACTTCGGTAGATGCAATTGTTTTTGATAATAAAATGTCGAATGCCAGTTTTGTAGCAGGTAACTTACTTCGCAATACGGTTGCTGGCAGCGAATATTTGTATCCGCTGGGGGATGTTTCTACTGGTTATCATCCGTTTAAGGTTAGTGGATTGTCTGCTTCTGGTTATTTAGGTGTTAACTATCTACCTAATGCCGATGATTCATGGAAGCCAGAAGATCATAACAATGTGTCGCTTGACGAGATTGGTGGATGGCAAGTCAGTGCCTCAAGTGAAGGTGTTAAGTTTTATCCTTCACTGTCGTTGTATAGTGCAAATGGATTACTTCCGGATAAGTATAATATATTCTATGCTAGTAATTTAAATGCATCTCCTGTTGAGTTTAAGCTTAATTACAATTCAATACTAAATGCAGAGGGTGATTACCTTACCTCTAAAGCTGATTATTCGTCAGGTTTTTTTGCACTTAACAAAGTAGGAGCTAAAGCAGATGAAACTGAGGATAAAATTCCTAAACAGGTGAACTATCTATCGAAGAATAGTAATGTGCGTTCCACATTTGAGGTCTCCGGAATCGAATATTACAAAAAGGTATTCTTAAAGATTTATGACCGTTTTGGAAATAAGGTTTATGAGAGTAGTAATTATGCCAATGATTTTGATTCTAAAAAATTTCGTTCAGGAACATATTACTACGAGCTTGTTCTTGTCACAGAAACGGATAAGAAGATATTGTCTCGGAATATTATAGAGATTGTTACCGAATAATATATAAGGTACACTAGTACAGTAATGTTATTACTGGTTTGAGAATAAGTATTCTAATAGATAAAGTATCACACGTGAAAATAGATTTATTAATAAGACGGGTTGTTGTAATTATTGTGCTGTATTTATTTACAGGCTTGGTACAAGGGTATGCACAGGGTGTATCCATGCATACTCAGGGGATTTTACAACAGGAGTTTCTGAATCCTGCGTATAACTCATTCAAAGATTATACCTCGGTTGCAGTTTATAATAGGGCTCAATGGGGACAAAATTTTACGTATAATCCCAAAACTTATGTTGTAAACTTTTATATGCCGATAAATAAAACGTCTTTAGGTACCAGCTTAGAGATTATCAATGAAGATATTGGACTACGTAAGACAACAGAGCTAAAAATGAGTTTATGTTACAATTTGCGAATCTCGCAGAAAAGCTATTTAGCATTCGGTTACAGTGTCGGTTTCTTGCAGAACAGGTTTGATTGGGATAAGGTAATTAGTTATCCTGATGAGAATTTAAGTCATCTACTGGAGCAGACAAACTTGAATACCACTTATCCTGCGGTTTCTGTTGGTGCGATTTATTTAAGACGCAATTGGTTTGTTGGTCTTAGTTCAATGACAACTGCAATCAAAAAAAATATGGATAAATCTTCTTATTTACCTGGTTTAGATTTTTCGTGTGGTACGATGGTTCGTTTGTCTCCATCAATTAGAATGCGTCCTTTACTTATTGTTAAGTATTATGATGAAAGAGGGATAATATCGGAGAACGGGGTTGTTGTTGATAATTATAGAATACCCATTTTATATGACGTGTCTGCTAATTTCTTGTTTTTTAATAAGTTTTGGTTAGGAACCAGTCATCGTGTTAATCAGGCTCAGACTTTTTCTTTGGATATGCTAATAGGAAAAAATATAAAAATGGGCTACACTTTTGAGCTGGGGATCGGGGAAGGATTAAATCAGTTCAATTCATATGGTTTCCGTTTGGCCTATACTCTGAAAGGAAAACATGATAATCGGAATGATGCAAATACCAGCGTGTGGATGCGACATCGGTTATCAACTTACGATATTGCTTCCTATATATATTGACAAAATCACTAGATACGAAAGACGATGTAGCTGTTATTTTGGCACCAATTTTTAAGATTAGAAAAAGGAATTAAAAATTAAAGATTGTTTTCTATGAAAAAGTTATACCTAATTGTTATGGTTATTTTATTTGGATTCCAAATAAATGTGTTGGCCCAGGAAGGTGGGATGAGTATTGGAAAAGGAGATTCGGATGCAGATTCGAGTG
>Ga0302286_10002878_pt1 | contig 11811 bp, 12 predicted proteins | sample III_Fen_E2_3_FD_198765 | JGI IMG/M metagenome (GOLD analysis project Ga0302286, IMG submission 198765) | Peat permafrost microbial communities from Stordalen Mire near Abisko, Sweden - III_Fen_E2_3 | ecosystem: Environmental > Terrestrial > Soil > Wetlands > Permafrost | place: Sweden: Abisko...
GAATGCAAGCCTTTCAGAATTTGCCACAAGGCCGCACCAAAGATTTCTTGTTCTGCGAAATCATCGACGCTTCCGATTTCAACCAGTGATTTTGTGGCTTGAAATTTTCCACCCTCAAGCGGACGAGCCCAATGAACAGGCTTCTTGCCTGCGATCCAGATCATGGATCTATAAAATTCGTCTTTCAATAATTTCTTTAATGCACTTCCACACGATTCGCCACCGAGTTCGCCAAACTCTTCGTTACGTAAATCTTCAATATCGGTTGCAAAAAAATGCACTTCTAATTTGTGGCTTGTCATAGCCCAATTCTCAAGCAACGAAATTTTTTGACGCAAGAGTTCTAGCTCGGAAGCCTTGAATTTGCTGCGATCAATGCCGATCCAGAAATCCATATCGCTGCCCGCAGAAAATGCCAATGTGCCTGCGGAGCCCATTAAATACAGGAATTCAATGCCTTGGTGTCTATTGAAGAATCCAGTCTTCTTTGGATGCAACGTCTTGAGCGTCGGAAACCAATCCACCAAACGGCTGCGATCATCATCGGATGGGTCGTAGCCATAAACACCATACACGGCATCGCCTTCCAAAGACGGAAACAACAGGGAACCATCAAGGTGAAAAATCATGGGCAATAGCTGCAAAACTTGGCGATGATCTTTGCTCAACTGCGACAAATGAAACTGGTAACGCAAAGCATTTTCTGCCTGCATTCGCTCTAATAGTGGTGATGTCCGCTCGCTGAATAAACCCATAGTTTGAATGTACGTTGCCACACAGGGAGCTGCAATCCCAAAGGCGGAAATGCGTTGTGAACAATGCATTCGCTAGGGCGCAGATTTTGGAAAGGAAATTTTGCCAATTATGGCAATTTTTCTACAAAGGAAATACAAGACTAGAACTGCCAACCAAGTTCCGCGCCGATTGGAAGCGAAATTACATATGCATTTTTGCCCGAGCCATTGTAACCCTTGTCGCACTGCAAACCGGAGTAGATGCCGAACAAGAAGTGATCTCCCTGTACACTCAGATCAAGTTCTGGTCGAACCCCCAAGCCCCTCCATGTACTTGTCTTAGTGGTAGTTGAATAATTGGCAAGAAGCCTTGAATACTCAACCTGCAAGACCCCTTGTGTTACAATGCGAATTAAACTGTGGCTTGCGGCAAGTTCGTAAATTCCTCTCACACCCACGCTCGATATTCTTTGTAAAGACAATGGATTTTTTTCGTCCGTATATTGATCCAGATATGAAGCGTTTATGACTCCAGGGCCATGGTAAACAACACCTAAGCCCCATCTGCTGGGGATATACTCAAGCACAAATTCTGCTGATGCGGCAAGCTGGTCAGAGACAGGGTTAATCACAGGATTGGTTACACCATTGGAAACCGACTCTCCCAACACAGGAGCCATATATCCACGAGCAAGAAAAATGACAGGCCTACGTCGTTCGTTGGTTTTCGCACTTTGAATTTCAGAATATCGGGTTGTGAATGGCAGCGCCCCCAAGATCCTCGATGCAACCTCGTTTGCTACCACATTCGCGTCTCCACCTACAAATTGTAGGATTCGTTTTTCTGATATGCGTGCCACATATTTCTGCTTCACGACATCCCAGATTCCAGTTCGGTATCCCGCAAAGCGCGCAACCGTATAATCTTTTAAATCATTGCTGTAGAGCGGGGCCCCATAACTCATGTATCCAATAATCTTGGGAGTGCTATCAATGCATTCTTGCGCAGACAATTCAGCAACGACAAGCAAGTATCGGACACCTCCCGCGGCACATTCCGACTTTGGCTTGGGTAATCGTAACGTATCTTCGCCATCAATGTATTCTAACAAGCTATCCGATAAGCACGTCGCAGGCTTCTCCGCCAACGAATAATTCTTCAGACCCATGCGGAGAACTTCTGGCACAACAGAATCGAGTCGCAGCTTCAACTCTGATATCGCTTCCGGGGGAATTGTTTTCAAGTCCGGCTTGTTTTTTTCCTTAGGGTTCAAGTACGTAGCTGAAGCTTGAGCCAAAACAAGTCCTATGGTTTCGCCTCGTGTTAGATTGACTTGATCCCCAGGATCCATCTGAAATTTCACAGTCGAAGCACACCCCATCAAGGCGATGTACACAGAGCAAATACAAATAATTTTGATCGACTTTTTCATCCTGGATTCCTTTGGACTCAATCCCTCTAAAGAGAGGTAAATATAAACACTGTCAACGCACCTCGCCTTGGGACAGAAGGCATCACCAGCCCCGATGAAGTGATTCGTGTGCTGTTAAGTGACGCGACAACAGGCAGCTAAAAAAAGAAGTTCAGAGGCCCCTCGGCCTATATAGACTCAACCGCATTGCTAGCCCCTCCAATATCAGCTCAAGCGCAGCAAAATCAAGAAAAAACAGTATCACAACGATTTTCTAAATTAGGCGTTCAAGGAGTCCAGATGACGTTTGAAGAAATGGTTCAATTAGCGCGCACTCGCAAGACCGATATGCCCGAGGGAAAGTCCACCACCGAGCTGTTTAAAAAAGGCCCGCATGGCATTGGCAAAAAGCTGGTAGAAGAGGCTGCAGAATCTTGGATGGCGGCGCGCTTTGAAACCCAAGATGACTTGGCTTTAGAACTCTCACAAGTGCTCTATTATGTAGCCGTGATGATGGCCGAGAAGAATTTAAGCCTTGAAGAAGTGTACAAGAAACTGTAAGGAATTCGACCATGATTAAAGTTGCTTTGCCCAATAAAGGAATGCTATTTGAGCCCACCATGGATCTATTCCGTGCCTGTGGCTATAAGGTTTCCAAGACACTCAAGTCTCTTTCGAGCGCTGACCCTGATAACGGCGTTGAGTTTTATTTCTTGCGCCCCGACGATATTCCCATGTATGTGGGTCGCGGCATTATCGACGCTGGCGTTACAGGCATTGACTTTGAAGCCGAAGCAGGCTCTCTCTGCGAAAAACTTTTGGATTTAGGCTATGGTGCTTCAAAGCATTGCGCGGCTGTGCCTAACGACTCTCCTTACAAAACGCTTGAAGACTTGCGTCACAAGCGCATTGCCACCAGTTTTCCTGAAATTGTGCGCAATTATTTTGGCTCTCCTGCACCTGAATTGATTACCCTCACCGGCGCAGTTGAAATCAGCGTAAGCCTTGGTGTATCTGACGCCGTGGTCGATGTAGTAGAAACGGGCACCACACTGAAGCAAGCGGGTTTGCGCATTATGGGCGAACCATTATTCCGTTCGCAAGCAGCCCTCTTTTCGCACCCTAGTCGTGGCAATCTGCCCGAGATCACTACTCTACGTAGGCGTCTCGAAGGCAAGCTCGTTGCCATGGCTTGGATGATGGTTGAGTACGACGTGCCTCAAGCCTTGCTAGATAAGGCTTGCAGTATTACGCCGGGGCTTTCCTCACCTACCGTTAGCCACTTGCACAACAAAGAATGGTTTGCGGTCAAAGCTATGGTGAAAAAAACAGAATCCAACATGGCTATGGATAAACTTGCAGAACTCGGTTGCAAGGGAATTCTGTTGACCGCCATTGAGACTGCACGCATCTAACCACTCATTTCAATCATATTGAGAAAGAGACAAGCCTTGTCTCTTTTTTTTGTTTTCGCTCATTGGGTTTGGTATGATCTCTCTATCCAGAAAATTCTGGCAGGGGTGTTCATGGCAGACGATTCAAGTGGTGAAAAAGTTTATTTAGCGCGGCAGCCGATCTTAGATCAAGACCGGAAAACTTTTGCCTACGAATTGCTGTTTCGTAGCGGAGCGACTGGTGGCGCGGTCATTAACGATGCGACTCAGGCCACAGCTCGCGTGCTTGTAAATGCATTAAACTCCATGGGTGTTGCAAGCCTTGTTGGCAAAAGCAAAGCTTTTATCAATTGCGACCGCAAAATGCTTTTGGAAAATAACTTCGAGCCTCTTGACCCCAATGTTTTTGTGCTCGAAATTCTCGAAGATGTGGTAGGTGATCCCGAGGTGGCCGAAGTCGTTAAAAAGCTTAAGGAACAAGGCTTTGAAATCGCTCTCGATGACTTTGAAATGACCCCTGAACACGTAGAAAAAGTCAGGCTTTTTATGCCTTTGGCGAACTATGTGAAAATTGATTTAATGCTCAATACCCCCGAGCAAATCAAAGCAACCGTTGACTTTTGTCGCAAATATCAAGGCATTCGTTTGCTAGCAGAAAAAGTGGAGACGGAAGAGCAATACCTCACATGTGCAAAACTCGGCTACACGTTATTCCAAGGTTACTTCTTTGCCAAGCCCGAGATTATTTCAGGCCGCAAACTTGAGCCCAAAGCAGCAGGAGTAATGCGCCTTTTGCAAGTGTTGCGCCAAGAGCCCGAAATTCATGTGCTCGAAGAGGCCTTTAAGCGCCAGCCCGAAGTCACCATCAACATGCTGAAGTTCATTAATTCGGCGAGCGTTGGGCTCCGCAACCGGGTGGATTCTATTCGTCTTGCTCTCACCATGATTGGGCAACGCAAACTACAGCAGTGGCTTATGCTCATGCTCTTTGCAGGTGGTGGAGCTCCTTCATCTTCGAACTCATCTACGCTATTTGACAATGCGGCGCAACGTTCGCGCTTTATGGAAAACCTTGCGCATATTATTGACCCGCGCGGCAATTTGCACGAACGCGCGTTTTTGGCGGGTATGCTCAGTCGCATGGATGCGCTTTGCAAAGTCAATATCGAAACGATTCTTAGCGAGTTTGATCTTGGCCCCGAACTCACAAATGCGTTGCGTGAAAATACAGGCATCTTGGGCGATCTTTTAAAAATCACCAAAGCCATTGAGATTGATCAGCTTTATGTTTCCTTGGGACTTTGCCAACTGCACAAAATCGATAACGAGCAATTGCAGCGAGCGCTCATGGAAAGCTGGGCTTGGGTAGAAGGCGTTAAGAGCTAAAGCCGCTGATCCAGAAATTTAAGGAAGGGAGAGTTCATGACTGACGATTCTAGCAGTGAGAAGGTCTATTTAGCGCGGCAACCGATCTTAGATCAAGACCGGAAAACTTTTGCCTACGAATTGCTGTTTCGCAGTGGAGCAACAGGCAGTGCGGTCATAAGCGATGCAACCCAAGCCACGGCACGCGTTCTTGTGAATGCATTGAATTCCATGGGCATTAGCAAGCTTGTCGGGAACAATAAGGCGTATATCAATTGTGATAGCAAAATGCTGCTGGAAAATATTTTTGAACCGCTCTTGGATCCAAAAGTATTTGTGCTAGAAGTTCTTGAAGATGTAGAGGCTACTCCAGAAATTGTTCTTGCCGTTACAAAGCTTAAGGAACAAGGCTTCCAGATCGCTCTCGATGATTTTGAAATGACCTCTGCACATGTGGAAAAAGTGAAATTATTGCTGCCCATAGCAGACTACGTCAAGTTTGACTTAATGAAGCAGAGTTCACTTGCACAACTCAAAGATGCTGTCGTTTTTTGCAGTAAATATCCTGCAATTCGTTTGATCGCAGAAAAGGTGGAAACCGAGGCGATGTATCTCGATTGCAAGCGGTTGGGCTACTCCTTTTTTCAAGGTTACTTTTTTGCGAAGCCCGAAATTATTGCTGGCCATAAACTTGAGCCCAAGGCCGCTGGAATATTGCGCCTTCTGCAAATTCTGCGACAGGAGCCCGAAATCAGCGAGCTCGAGGATGCTTTTAAGCGACAGCCCGAAGCCACCATAAACCTTTTGAAGTTCATCAATTCGGTGAGTATGGGGCTCAATCGCCGTGTAGACTCGATTCGACTAGCCATCACCATGATCGGCCACATAAAACTTCAGCAATGGCTTATGCTTATGCTGTTTGCAGGCGGAGGCGCCCCGACTGCTTCTAATTCGTCCACGCTATTCGACAATGCAGCGCAACGTTCTCGCTTCATGGAAAACCTTGCTCGCATTATTGACCCTCATGGCAATCTGCACGAACGCGCATTCTTGGCTGGCATGCTTAGTCGCATGGATGCATTATGCAAAGTCAACATCGAAACGATCCTCGCTGAATTTGATTTGGGCGAAGAAATGAATCGCGCTCTCCGCGAAAATACAGGGATCTTGGGCGACTTATTGAAGATCACCAAAGCTGTTGAAATCGATGAACTCGACGTGTCGTTAGGACTTTGCTTGTTGCATAAAATCGACACGGAACAAATGCTCAAGGCGCTCATGGAAAGCTGGGAATGGGTGGAAAGCGTGAAAGGGTAGGAGTCGAGTTGAAAATTGAGAATTGAAAGTTGAAAGAGGAACCGCCGATACTCACGTGGCGACACGGAGGGAGGTGAACAAGTTCCAGAGTTCCGGAGTGGAGAGTTTCAGAGTTCTATAGTGGAGAGTTGCGTCGCTTCATTTCTTATCGGTTAGAAGTCACAACTCTCCTCTCTCCACTAACCATGCGTTTGAGAATGACTAGTACGGATTCAATGTTGCAACTCTCCACTTTTTTATCTGTTCTCGATTTACATTATTCGTATGGCTGATGAAAAAAATCCTTCGATTATTGAAGCAGATTCCAATCGCATTCGACGCCAAGTACAATCTGCGCTAAGAGCACTTTCGCTCGATGCTTACCGCGAAGAATCTGCGCAAATTATTCGCTTGCTCGCGGGCTGGGACTTGTTGCAAAAGGCGCAAGTGGTCGCAGGGTTTCATCCATCGCGTAATGAGCCGCAAATTCAAACATTGTTACAGAGCATTGCAAATACGCGAACCTTACTGCTACCTCGTGTGCTGCCCCAAGCACTCATGGAGTTCGTGCAGATCCAAGACATCCATCGCGAGCTTCATAATGGGTCTTTTGGCCTTATGGAACCGCGCCTGTCGTTCAAAGCTTTTGTTGGGTCACCGATCGAACTTTTTTTTGTGCCGGGCATCGCTTTTGGAAAATATGGCGAACGCATTGGGCATGGCGGTGGCTATTATGACCGCTACTTGGCCAAATTCCCCAAGGCGATCAAGGTTGGCTTAGCCCTGAGCTGCCAGATTCTAAATCATGAAGTGCCACAGCTTCCACATGACATCAGAATGAGCTATATTGTGTCCCCGACCGGAATCATCCCCACTGGGACGTAGCCCGAAAAGTCCGAACTGGGTATAACCCAACGAAGACCCACTGAGCCTAAGCCCCAAGAACCTCAGGCCATCACCGACCGGAGAATCCTAAAAATGAAAGCAATCCTTGCCCTGGAAGACGGAAACACCTTCACAGGTATCGCTTTTGGCGCGCACACCGAATGTGGTGGCGAAATCGTATTTAACACCTCCATGACTGGCTACCAAGAGATCCTCTCGGACCCTTCTTACAATGGCCAAGTTGTGTGCATGACCTACCCAGAAATTGGCAATTATGGTATTGCCCCCGAAGACGTAGAATCGTCCAAGGTTCAGGTAAGCGGATTCATCGTGAAGAATCTCTGCCCCTACCCTTCGAACTGGCGCGGTGGAAAGCTCACTCTCGACGAATATTTAAAGCAAAACAATATTCCTGGTATTCAGGGAATTGACACTCGCAAACTGGTGCGCATTCTGCGGTCTAGTGGCGCTAAGCGCGGCGTGATCTGCATGGGCGATATCTCTGCAGAAGAAGCCGTCGCGCGTGCAAAGAAAATTCCTAGCATGGCCGGCTCAGACCTTGCGAAAGTGGTCACTTGCAATAAGCCTTCAGTATGGACAGAAGCTGCACACGTGTTGCAGCCAGCTGGCCAAACAAAGGGCGAGTTTAAAGTGGTCGCACTTGATTTTGGTGTGAAGTCCAATACGCTCCGTCGCTTGGTAGAACTGGGCGCACAGATCGATGTGGTTCCTGCGCAAACGACTGCAGAAGAAATTTTGGCACGCAAACCCGATGGCGTTTATTTGTCTAACGGCCCTGGCGATCCTGAGGCTGTGACCTACGCGATTGAAACAGTTCGCAAACTGATCGGTCAAGTGCCCATCTTTGGCATTTGCCTTGGCCATCAGATCCTTGGCCTTGCCATGGGTGGCAAGACTTTCAAGCTCAAGTTCGGACACCGCGGCGCCAATCATCCAATCAAGAATTTGGACACTGGCAAGGTTGAAATCACCTCGCAGAACCATGGTTTTGCAGTGCAGCCCGGCACCCTTCCCGAAAGCGTTGGCCGCGTAACACATGTGAACCTCAACGACAACACGATTGCTGGCATCCGCCACGTGAAATACCCAGTGTTCTCGATCCAATACCACCCCGAGGCTTCGCCCGGACCCCACGATTCCTATTACCTCTTCGAGGAGTTCGCAGCCCATGCCCGGACATTCAGAGCAACGCGGAAAGCCTAATTTCAGACAGGGTGACCGCCCACAAACGGATCGCCCTCGTCAAGATTTTTCACCTAAGCCCAACTACCCGCGCAACGACAACGACGCGCGGCCAAGGTTTGTGCAGGATTCTAGTTCAAGGCCCGACGTGGCTAAAACGGATTTCAACACTCCGCTTTCAAACCCACGCCCAGAGCGCGCCCCTAGGCGTTTCGAATCTATCCGTAAGCCTCAGGATCAAAACGAAGAGTATACCGAACCACAGACCGCGGTAGGCGGCATTGCTGAGGTTGAGGCTTTACTCAAGAACAAGCCTGGTTTAGTGCATCGCATCGCGATCCGCAAAGATTCTGGCGACAAGCGTCTTTACGAATTACAGAAACTTGTGAAGCACTTGCACATCCATTACCAACAGCTCGATGCAGCACAACTCGACGAACTTGTGCGCCCCAATCAAGGCGTGGTTGCGCTTTGCCATGAACGCGAAGTCACCACTTGGGATGACATTCGTCTCGAACTGTTCCTTGCCATCGAGAAAGACGAGCCAAAAACTGTCGCAGTCATTTGCAACATCGAAGACCCACGCAACTTGGGCGCTTGCCTGCGCTCTGCATTAGCCCTCGGAGTCGATGCTGTGCTTTTGCCCTCTAAGGGGATGTGTGGTTTGACTCCCCTCGCTGCACGCGCTTCTGCAGGTGCAATTTCGCAATTGAATCTGTGCCGCCCCGACAATCTTGAAGCAGCACTTGGTGAACTTGTCTTGGCTGGCTACGACTTGCTCGGACTCGATTCCGATACTCCTGATTCCATTCATGACACGCCATTTCGCAAGCACACGATTATCGCAGTGGGTGGTGAAGATCGCCCACTACCTCCGTTCATTCGCAAGCAATGCACCAAGGTGTTGCGCATTCCTATGATCGAAGCGGCGCATTCTTACAACGCATCAGTGGCACTTACGCTTGCACTCTACGAACGCGCGCGCAGCATCGCGTTCGTAGGCATGCTCACTCCCCCTGCATCTGCCGAACCTGCCGAAGAATAGTTTGTGCGCAATCTTTTGTGGCCTCTGGATTAGATCGATCCAGGGGCTTTTTATTTCGTAGAAAAAAGTCATCTGTCAATATGAACCGCTCGTCCAATTTTTTTGTTATGCATGAACGCAAACGTTAAAGCACATCGCATTTGGCTTGAAGTTACTGAAGGTACTCTCATGAAAGATGACATGAGCGGGATCATAGAAAATCTTCGCACCATGGGTTTTCACTTTTCTTTGGACGATCTTGAACCAGAGCAGAAGCCTCGGAATACATGCTGTAGTCGAAGGTATTGAGACCTATCGAACAGCTAAGAATCACGCAGGCCATGGGCGCAAACACGGTGCAGGGCTGGGTATTCGCCAAAGCAATGCCAGCCGAAGAATGCATCGAGTTCATTCAAAAATTCCGATTCCCCAATTAGCTACAGTCCAAGCCCAACAGTGAGTTTCGGACCAATAGCCATCATGACGCCAGGAGCATTCTCTGAGCTCGCGCCTTCGGCTGTAATTACGAATTCCAAGTTGAAACCAGAACGATGACGCCAGCCAAAACCGACGGAACCTTCTCCACCATAAGACACAGCAGACTTTTCAGAAACCACGGCATTATCCATGTGGCTGCTAGTTCCATAGGTTGTAATTACAGCGTAATTTGCTGCGATCAAAACCCCTGCGGTGCCGACAAAGTAAACGGTTCCTTTCGTGGTAATTTTTGGACCAATCGCTGTGCCCGCCCAATACAACTGACGATCTTCATCTTTGGTGTTGCCATTCACCGTGGTATTCGCGTAAGTGGCAAAACGACTCACCTGCAAAAAGTTGCGCAAGCCAAATTCCATTCCAGGAAAAGCACGCACCGGCACATGAAAATCAAAGTTCAATCCACCACCTGTCGCCACAACATTCAGCGCTGGCTGAGAAACTAAAAACGATCCGCCCGCAAGAAAGCTTGGACCATCGCCAGCCCAAGCAGCAGCACACAACGCAAAGGCTACGACGCATGTTTTCCCAAAATTCAAAGCCAATTTCAAAGCCATAGAATCCCATGTTTTTTTAATGACTGCTGCTTTATAAAATATGCCCAGAACCATTTTATGCACTTTGATTTTATCTGTGAAAACACCGCTTTCGTTCTCAACGATGAGAGCAGAAGACACCAATCGTTTCGCGTTTTCAAAAACCAATGTCAAGAATTAATGCGCAAAAACATCCACAAAGCAACGAGTTACTGTAAACGCCCAGGAAATTCCTTGCGAAATTTTGCCACCTTAGGTGCAATTATAAAGCGACAGTAGCCTTGCGTTGGGTGTTGTTTAAAATAATTGCGATGATATTCTTCGGCAGAATAGAAAGCATCGAAAGGCCGCAACTCAGTAACCAAAAGGTCGCTCCACAGCTTGGTTTGTTCCACCTCTGCCATGGCACGCAAGGCAATAGCCTTCTGTTCTTTGCTATTAAAAAATATCACGGAGCGATACTGTGTGCCCACATCATTTCCTTGCCGATTCAAAGTCGTTGGATCATGCACATGAAAGAATAACAGCAACAAATCATGCAAAGAAATTTCATTCGGATTGAAAACGATTTTCACCGCTTCAGCATGGCCTGTAGAGCCAGAGCAAACCTGCTCATAAGTGGGGTCTTTGACTTGTCCACCCGAATACCCAGACTCGACACTCACCACGCCTTTCACCTGCTGGAATATGGCTTCTAAGCACCAAAAACAACCGCCACCCAAAACAATTTCCTCGTGCGATGTAGTCATGTCGCACACTCCTTCTGCCCACAAGAGCATAACGCCAAGTAGCAATGATTTTCCCATGCTGACATTGTACGCAATCAGAGCAACGCCAAGGGTTCAGCGATCCACCTGAATCGGCGCTTGGTCAGGGAATGAATTCAAGTGGAAAGAGGAGAATTGTAACATCTAGCCCTTATGCAGCAAGACTTCGCAGTCATCATCACCTCTCCGCGTCATCACCGCTTTTCTGAGTCATCACCGCTTCTCCGCGTCATTGCCGTTTTTTTGAGTCATCACCGCTTGGCGGTGATCTCCTTGTATTCCCAAACGCATCCAATCTCGTTAGGCCTGAAAAAACAGCTTGCGCACTGGGACAAATTCCTTGGTAAATACAAATGGAGCAAGATTGCTTACCGTCCCTTACCATGCTTCGCTCGAAGAACTTCAAAAGAAGATGGGTTAAGATGGGTAATATCTTGAATAAATTGCCAATCGCAACCCTTCGCCAGCATTCCTTGAATCACCTCGATTTGCTTGAGTTCAAGTCCTTCAATAATGCCCTGTTCTATACCTTGCTCAATACCTTGCTCAACACCCTTCTGACGCTCCTCGCGGAGTTCTTGCGCAAAGGCGGATTGAGGATTGATCGCGTGGGCAAGTGCCATATTGAACCTCAGGGTGGAAAGGGATTCCTTTGGAAGCCTACTCTTGAAATGTAAATAAGTGATCGCGGCTTGGATAT
>Ga0302286_10002879_pt1 | contig 11808 bp, 11 predicted proteins | sample III_Fen_E2_3_FD_198765 | JGI IMG/M metagenome (GOLD analysis project Ga0302286, IMG submission 198765) | Peat permafrost microbial communities from Stordalen Mire near Abisko, Sweden - III_Fen_E2_3 | ecosystem: Environmental > Terrestrial > Soil > Wetlands > Permafrost | place: Sweden: Abisko...
GGAGGAGCGCAACGACCCGGCCCTGAAGCTGCACTACCCGCCCGATGCCAGCCGGTGCACCGTCGAGCTGGTGGCGGAAGACGCCCGCATGGTCTTCTCGGGCTGCGAGATGCGGTTCGTGGCCGACGGCAACCTGGACATCAGGAGCCTTGCGCGGGCACTGGTCCGAGGACACGAGCTGCTGGCCCCAAGCGGCATCGAGCCGTTCTCCGGTCGCTTCCCGACATGAGCCGGGGTTTCCTGCTGGTCCTCCTCTCGGCGCTGTGCTTCTCGACCAAGGCCATCTTCGCCAAGCTCGGCTACGCCTCCGGCGCCGACGCCCTGCAGATGCTCTCCCTGCGCATGGGCTTTGCCCTGCCGGTGTTCCTGCTGCTCCTGTGGCGCGAGGAGCGCCGCGCCGCCGCGCCCATCACCTTCCGGCAGTTCGGCGCCCTGGCGACCCTGGGCGTGCTGGGCTACTACCTCTCAAGCCTCCTGGACTTCCTGGGCCTGGAGATCATCTCCGCAAGCCTGGAGCGGCTGGTGCTCTTCCTCTACCCCACCCTGGCCGTGGCGCTGTCGGCCGCCATCGACCGGCGCTGGCCGCGCCCCGTGGCGTGGCTCTCCCTGGCCCTGTGCTACGGCGGCATGGCGGTGTCGCTGGGCGAGGTGCACGCCTCCAGCGGGCAGTGGCTCGGGATCCTCCTGGTGTTCGGCTCCACCCTCACCTATGCTGTCTACCTGACGGGCGTGGAGCGCTGGGTGCCCACCCTTGCCCCCTCGCGCATCACCGCCTGGGCCATGACCGTCTCGTGCCTGGCCATCCTCCTGCACGCAGGGCTGGGCGGGACCATCGGGAAATCCATGCCCCACGCCGCCATCGGCTGGGGAGCCGTCATGGCGGCCGTCTCCACCGTCGCGCCCTCGCTCCTGCTCTCCTTCGGGATCCGCCGCATCGGCGCCGGGGCCGCCGGCATCGCAAGCTCGCTGGGGCCCGTGTCCACCATCCTGCTGGCCAACCTCTTCCTGCACGAGCACCTCACGCCGCGCCAAGGCATCGGCGGCGCGCTTGTGATCGCAGGCGTGGCGGTGTTGGGCCTGCGCACCCAGGAAAAAGCCATCTAGGCCCTGGATCCCGCCCGACTCGCCTTCGGCTCGCCAAGCCTCCTCGGGCCGTTCCCTGAGTGGCGGCTCTGCCGCCGTATCGAAGGGCGGCCCTGCGGGGTCTTGGCCCTGCCGGGTGACGGTCGGGGGGAGGGCGCCGCTTGCCTACCGTCCTTGCTGGTGGCTGTCATGCGTCAATCAAAATTCATATCCCATTGAAAAATTCGCATCGACATTGAATGGCGCAAAAAATTCCCATGCTTGTCTACCAAACAAATCATAACCAGCGCCAACATTGAAATCAAATACACAATCATTACTGAGCCTTAGACCCGAATAAATCAAGACACTGGAAAAAACACCATCAAACGATTTGTTCGGCACCAAATAATTCCGATACCGTGAATATCCAAACAAAAGCGTGGGCTGCACATAAATGAAGCGATAAAAATATCTTTTCCCAACAAATCCGGAGATCTGAGTTCTATTGAAATCAGCCTCAACAGAATCATCACCATCAAACATCGAATACCTTGATTCGATGCTATGTTTTCGAAGATGTGTACCAGATATCTGCACCACGTATGACGACGTTGGATTCTTCTTCATTTCCAATGTCAATTTCCCGTATTGCAGCCCATAAGCAAACGGGTAGAGTAATACTGAAGGATTGACCGTTATCGCTGTGGTATCAGCGCCTGAGGCAGATTTGACCAGAATTCCCAAAACAACCATGAGAGCCATGCGAAAGAATGAGGCTCTTTGAGAACGATAACGAACAGCTTTCCCACCGCAGGGCTCCACCAATACACAATGCGAAACTGATATTTTTTTGAATTTCATGTTCTTACCTTCATCTTCATCAGCATCCGGTGCGGAAAGGATTTGCGGAAATCCTCAAGGTGCCACCTGCCACGGCCCACGCGCCATGGAGGCCACGGGAACCTACCCCTCAATTTAGCTCCATACCTGCACGAAGAGGTCTACCATGAGGCTGTGGTGGCCCCTCTCCGCCTCAAGAGCCACATGGAAAGCCTCAAGCCTACCGAGATCTCAAGCACGTTGAACGCGAGGGCCTTTCGGCCATCGGAGGAATGACCGATGCCAGCATCGCCCTTGCTTTTGTCATATTCACAATAACCCACCCGCAGAACATCCTGTGCGGGTCCTGGAAGCGCCATAATTTCAAGCCTCAGTGAATGGGCTTGGCGTTCAAACCAAGCCTGTGGTGTATCCGGCACCGACTCCAACATCCCCCTTGCTGGCGCACGTCTGTGCGCTTGCCGGGAATCCGTGCCTTGGTTCAATCCCAGGAGGTTCAACGTGCAAACGACCAGAATGCTATCCCTCGCCCTCTCCTTGGGCGCCCTCGCCCAAGCGCAGTCGGTCAATCTGACCGGAAAGATCACCAACCAAGCCGGCAAGGCCATCGCCAACGCGATCGTGGCCCTGACCCCGCTGGGCTTGAAGGACACCACGGGTGCCGACGGCTCGTACATGCTGGTCTCTGGCAGCACGGCCATCCAACCGTCGCAAAGCGCCCGCTCCATGGACTTCCGCAACGGCGTGCTGGAAATCAACTTGGGCCAGTCGGCCTCCGTGAAGGTCGAAGTCTTCGACACCAAGGGCGCTCGTCTGAGCAGCGACGTGTTCCAGAACACCGCCTCGGGCATCTACCGGATGGACTTCGCGAAGAGATCCATGGGCACCGGAATCCGCCTGATCAAGGTCACGGTCAACCAGAGCACGACCACCTTCCGCTACGCCCCCATGACCGGGTCGGCTCGGGTCGGCTCGAGCAGCTTCGACCCGCAGGGAGCCGTCTTGGCCCGCGTGGCTGCCGCCACCGACTCCATCAAGGTGACGGCCAGCGGATACAAACCCAAGACCGTGGTGGCCACCTCGCTCACCTCGATCATCAATGTCAGCTTGGACACCAACCTGTCCACCGACAGGTGGGGTGGCCTGAACAATGCCCCGATCAAGAGCGCGGGTTGCGGAAAGGCGCTGGGAGTCATCTCCAAATCCGGTACCTACCACATTTCCAGTGCTGGGGGCAGAGGAGACTACATCGTCGATGTTCCGACCAACTACGATAAAGACAAACCCTACCGCCTGATTTTCGGCAATCACTGCATGGGTGGCTCCGCCGCAAGAGTCGCGGAAGCCGAAAAGGGGACTGCGGGGGATGATCTGAGTGGATTCTATTCCATCAAGACCATGATGGCCAAAGACAATATCCCGGGCATCTATGTTGCTCTGCAGGGAAATGGAAACGGTACCTGGAATCTTCCAGATGACGCGAAATTCTGGAACGACGTACTCACTTTGGTTGAAACCAATATGTGTGTTGATACCACGCGTGTCTTCGTCACTGGTTTCAGTTTCGGAGCCATGTTCTCGTATGTGCTTTCCAACACCTATCCGGAAAAAATCCGAGCCGTGGCGACCTATGCTCCGGCCAACTACAATATGACTCAGCCAACCAACCGGCACATCCCGATCGCCTATTTCCAGACGACCGGTACCAACGATGGCACGTGCCCCTGGGTCAATAATGACGGGCAGAAAACGGGTGGAAAATACTGCCTCTTGCAGCATATGCAAGACAATGGGTGCACTTCCACGGCTTCAGATATCAAGCTTGCAACCAGTAGCACTCATGTCGTCAACGAGTTCAAGGGTTGCAAAGAAGGATATCCGGTGAAATTTAGTTCCTTTCAAGGCGGACACCAGGCCGTGCATACGGATCCTGGGACAAACTTCAGCTGGATCGAAAAAGAAGCCTGGTCGTTCTTCAAGCAATTCTAAAGCTTCGGTCGGCATGAATGAATGTCGGCCATCCCCCCGCTACGGCGGAATTGGATTGTCGAGTAGGCCGAGGGTGAAATTCAACCCCGGCCTTTTTCACAACCTTTCACAACCGCACGTACATGCGTATACACTCTCTAGATCTTGGAACTTTATCGAGAAACTTTAACGCAAGAACTATCGCATACACTCTTTTTTGTCACTGTATCAGTGAACACATAATAGAAGAAATAATTCCCAGCGGGCATATCTTTGCCTGCGCTATCTTTTCCATCCCAAAGCATCAAGATAGGCTTAATGGATGGTAGAGTATCTGACGTTATTGTTGAACTTACTTTCCCAACCAGATATCCGGATTGCGTATAGGTCATTACATCGACGATATAAACATTTCCCTTTGCACTAGTACCCGCCGGCACTGAATCTGTTCCAATTCGTGCTGCACCACTTTGTGAGCATGATGATATGAAGGCATTAGAAATGATGCGCTTATTATTATCACTTGTCGATTCTTCTGTGTTCGTTGACTTTTCACAAGCGGCCTGGAATATTGCAATTACGCATATCGCTAGCCATTTCTCAATTTTCATATCTTCTCACACTTTCGATTTATTGCTATTACAATAGATTTGACGACCGGACGTTTGTTCTGCACCCTCGGATGAGGCTCTAGCAAGGTACCATAGCAGCTTCAGTTGCAGGTATTGTAGCTGATACATAATCACTCTGCAGCATAAATTTAATTGCAGCATCAGCGTGTGCAATTAAATTTCATTGAGGATCGAATAATTTAAAATTCAAGAAGTCGCTCGAATTTCTTAAATTCTTGTCGTTTGTAAATATGGAAACAGAACATTCTACAGCGGACTGAGCAATCATCAAATCAGGCAAACCGATTCCATTAATCCCTTTTGACAGGCATTTCGTCTGTGCTTCAATGATTCCTTCCCAATTAACAAAAACAGGAAGTCGCTTTAACTTCCTTAGGTGACTAATTGTTTTCTGGTTCTTTGATAGATTTAAAGCTGGAATCAGTTCAGCCAAAATCACATCATTTATTACTAATCTATCAGATTCAAATAATTCTACTAATGTGTCTGAATATTCGTTTGCGCGAAAATATGAAATCCAAATATTTGTATCAGCGAGTACAGTTGCATTACTCAAAATCTTGATCTCGTAATGTTTAGATCAATATCAAGGTTTATTTTTCCCCCATATTCAAAAATCCCGCGGGCATGAGATTTATCAATGTATTCTTCAAGGAGTTTATGAATTATTCCTGTTTTTGTCTTTTCGCCACTAATTTTCATCGCATCTTGAAGCAGCTTTTCATTCAAATCAAGTGTTGTTCTCATGATTCCTCCATGCATATTGTTTGGTCATAATATATGCGCCAGATACTTAAAAGGCAAATATATTTTATCTTAGCTTGGTGAAAAACATCTTAACCCGCTTGTGGTTGTGTGTTTCACTGACCTTGCCGACAGAATCACATCGATTACTAATGCATTCTTTTCAAGATCGACCATGTATTGAAAAATCGAAAAAATTTGTGATGTATTGTCAGATTTAATCGCTTTCATCGAGTCCAAGGCTTATCTGTGTTTTGGTTGCTTATTTCCAGCCCCGCAGGTGTGCCATCGCGGTAGGGACATTCATTGCTGAATGCCACCCGCACAAAGCCCGGCGGGCGCAATTTACGCACCAGGCTTCCACCTTGGGTAATTGGCGGCAAAGCGTGCTTCGGGCCAGGGATGGAGGATGCGAGGGCGAGGCAGCCAGTCTTGTGCAATCTTACCGATGCGTTTCCAGGTGGTCCGGTCCTTCTGGCTTCGGTACCGTAGGGTACGTCTCCGTAGGCTGACCACCACACTTCGGAAGCTCCCCAGACTGGTGATGTTGGTCGGTACCGCATGGTAGGCGAAATAGCCTGTGACCACGCGGCACAGCCACTGCCCTTGCTCTGGAATCGGTTGGTGCATCCGGCGGTGAAGCTCCTCTTTGAGTTCCCTCAATTTAGCCTGCATACGGTCGCGGCGGGACTTCCGTTTGAGCTGAACGCCCGCTCGTCACCGGCCCGAAGGGTCGACATTACAACGAGGAGGTGCCGGTGGACGGCGATTGTTAGGGATATTCAATTGTGCTATTGTCCTATAAATTAGACACTGCGTGCGATACTAGCCTAGAATGGAGATCATTTGCGTCATTCGAAATAAAGAGGGGGATTTTGTATATTTTCGATAACTCAAATGCAAATGAGACTTCGGTTTCTTGCAATTTTTGCAAATTCATGATACTTATTTTCTCATTGTTGTTTTGGAAAATCGAATTCTCGCTAGACCATGGGTCTCGCAATAGGACCGAGATTGCTGATAACTTTAATCTTGCAATGTCATTGGGATTTAATTTTACGATCTTATTCTCTTTAAAAAGCGCTAAATGCCCATCAATCAGTACGATTCTATTTTGAAAATGGATTTTTTCAAGTCCATTTACAATCGTTTCTTGATTTTGATCGATTGATACTACCGATTGTTTTTTGCCAGTATATTTTAAAATTTCACTACATGTCACATGCGTGATATTCGAATTGGTTTCCGAAACATGCCGGCATAATGTACTTTTCCCCGCGCCATGGACTCCTGAAACCAATATTCTAGTTTGAATTATTGAATATACACGCTCAATTTGTTCATCGCTTAGGTAGCAAAACGATTGAGGTACTTTAATTCCGCAATAACTTGGTTTAGCCGCAATTGTCGGTGCTACTTTGCCTAATTTTATAGCGTAAGCAATATCGCAATCACGGAAGTATTCAGAATAACGATCAAAGCTGATTCCTGACGTCGCGCTTGTAATCTTCCATATTTCCTCTGGTTTTCCTGAAACTATTCCATCGACATTAACTATCGCTTTAATAACTCCTTCATTTCCTGATGAGTATATTACCATTTTTTCAATAGGGCCTTTAGGGATTTTCTTCCTGAATTCCCATGTTTTATTGCCAATCATGATTTGGTGGCAATATTCTGGCTTAATTGGAATGAAAATGATTTTTGACACGATATTCTTTCAAAATGTGTTCAAGGTGAATTCTATCGATTTTTCGGATGGTTTGTATCGCTCCAATAACCCCTATATTTGAGAGCGATTTTGATGATATAGCACTCTCAAAATGGCATATAACTTTAAATAATAGGACGAGAGTGTCCTTCTCACAAATTTTGTTGATATCATTTTCTGAATATATGGTCCTCTTACGAGTCAATTGAACTACGATTTTCGAGTCTTTTGTTCTTTCGCATTTTTCTACGATTCCGATGCTTGTAATACCTTTTACATCTCCGCTTCGATAAAATAACAATACATCACCACTATTTATAGATTTTATCTTTGAGTTCGATAGGTATGCTTGATTTATTGCATTTCCAGCCGTTATAGAATTTTCAAAAAGAGAAGATTGAACTTGGATTTCTGGGAATAGTTGCAGATGGTACCGTGGTTTAATTGGTACAATGTACGCTTTCGTACTTTGTTTTATTGTAAACCAAGGATAATATTTTATAGTAAAATCTAGAGTGTCATAAAACTCTGCCGTTACGGGTTTCATTGGCTTTGCTAAAACAAGATCATATTCACCATTTAATTGAAGACACTTCCCGAAAATTTCGAAGCCAAAATTTCCCAATAAATCGATTAAGTGTAATTGAGAATTTTCTCTGATAGTTAAATAAACCCAGTCGTAATTTCCTTCAAAGGCATAATTGAATGCCTTCTTTAATAAAAGTTCGCCGAACTTCCTTCCTTGACACAATTCACCAACTTTAAATGTGCATAATTTTAGCGATTTCCCCTTTAATCCCTTAGAATCATCAGTCACTATTGGACTTTCTTCGTCCTTGTAGATTATTATGGCCCCGATATCACTTTCGGCAGAAATAATCCAAGCTTTTCTACCACTCCGTTGGCATTTTTCAAACCAAGAATTGAATCCAGAATAGGAGCTGCGCAAGGAATCAAAGAAATGATTATTTGAGTCTATCTCGCTAAGGAATTTATTTGATATTCCCGGAAAAATGATAGTGTCACTTTTTGCGTCAATCCCAAACAAATTCCGCGCTTGCTGGATATATAAGACTCGGTCTGAAATTCCGGATCTTTTCGCTTTTCTATGAATTCCAATATCTTCTGATATTAAGAAGTCGGCACAATTGCAATACAGCGCATGTAATATTTCATTGTCGCAGGCATCATTCTCAGTGTTTGAATAACCAAACAGATGATCAATGTCACTCTTGTTACATGAATGTCCTTCAAGCTGGATGTATTTGTTAAGGCGCGATAATGAAATCTCTTTGCGTATCAGATTTGAATCTCTTTGGATATCTCGTATGGTCGCAGGGTGATACATTAATGTATGCCCTGATAATGTCGCTGATTTAATAAAGTGAGACAGTGGAGCCTCAAGAATTTTTGACGAGTCCTCAAGTGGAATAATAATATTTGTATCTAGAACAAAGCGCATATTACTTTTTCCCAAACTTTGCCGAAAGACTATCTTGAATTTTTGTAGTATCTTGCGCAATCACTTTTTTCCCAAAGCAGTTGTATTTCGATTCCCATATAAAATTTGAAATGAGGTTGATTGTGATACCAAGCGCGATGGTAATTAGAAGATATTTAATTATAACGCCAATATTTTTTGATTGAAAATTTGAACGAACAAAAAATGTCACTTCGCTCGTGTTTGTCAATTTCCAATAGTGTGCGCAAATCTTTGTATTTTTGGTTTCAAATGGCGTGTAATTGCTCCATATCTGTTCTTCTAAAAAACGCGTAGTATATGCCCCTTGATTCTGTGTTAGTATATCTTCATCAGATCGGAGCAAATAGAATAGATGAATCGACTCGAACGATAATAATCTATTATCTGTAGCTACCAATAAATCTTGTGGCAATGATCGCTTTGAGTTTACGCGAAAGTCTATTTCTCTATTCTTTGATATTATTGACTGTAGCCACGACCCGTAAGGCTTTGACTCCGAACAAAATGCACCATTCAAGGATGCACTTTTATTTATTCGTATCCTCAAATATCGATGTTTTGTTGTGCTTTCGCGAAGCTTGAGCGAAATGACGCATGCATTTGGCTCGCTTCGCGGGATAACTTCAATCAAATCTGGAGGAAATTGATATACTGATATCGCAGGTCTTAGGCCATTGAAATTTATATTGTAATAGTGCTCGTATGTTGTTGCGTCATCAATTGTACAAGCTTCATTGAATACTGCAGAGCAAAGTATCTTATCTTTTAGTTTATCAGATACACAAACAATATCAGACTTTTCTACGCTGAAAGGAAGGAATATTCTAATATTTGACTCGGGGCCTTTATCTAGTTCAATCCCGATATCTACTGCATGGGTTTCGTTTATCCAATAATTTATTTGCAGTCGCTTTCCTATGGCGCCATTTCCGGCCAGTATTGCAATGCTTTTTCCCATTATTTGACCTTCGAGTTATTGTTATGTCTCAGCATTATGTTATTGCCGTGGAAAATGAGGTGTTATGACAGACGGCCGGGTTAGGAGTATAGCCATAATATTTATGATTATTTGTTATTGATTGCATGTTTAGGAAAGATAATTTTTAATCTTGTTTTCAATTGCGTAATTTATGGATACAAGTGCAATAAGATGATCAACATTTTCTTCGCCTTCCGAAAGGATCTTCGCTACCGCTAGAAATTTTTCTGCTAAATCATTAGTGCTACATTCAGGCAAGAATCGTTGATGCAAGAACCTCTTCAATCCATATGTTTTTATAGTACATTTTCCTTTGTCTGTTTTTCCGTTGTACAGTAATCCAGCTTCGATAACATCAATGTGCTCGCTATATTTATCAAAATGCGGATGGATAATCACATATTGCCCAGTTTTTTTTGAATACTTGTCTTTGCGAGATCTAATCAATACTTTTTTATCTGATTTCTCTATGTTGCAATCTTTGCATGTTACACATAAATTTAACGGTTCAAAGCAAAAATTCGAATTTTCGTCACGAGAAACGATGTGTTCTATATCCCAAGCTGCAGCATGAGCAACTAAAATTCGCTGTTTACAAACGGCACATGTTGAATTTTGTTCTTTTAAATAATGTTTTTTTATCTTGATTTTTATTTCAGACAAACCTTTATGTTCCAGCGACCAAACACTCCCCGAAATAATGCCGTTAAATGGAGCGAGAATTGACTCGATAAATTTAGACTCTACCTCGCTATATACATATGCTTTCATTTTTTCTTACCAAGTGATTTTTCAATTAATGTTATAAGCTCAAATACAGGATCACTCGGGGATAGTTTCACTTTCAGCTTAATAAGATCAAAAATATGAAGCTGCCGCCTTGAATCGAGAGTTTTTCCTGCAGAAATTTCTCCAAGAGCAGTTAGAAGTTCGCGGAATAGATATTCATTCTTAAATCCTGGAGATTTAAATGCTTCAGCTAATTGAAAATCTGCGGACCGATTACGAAGCTCTTTTGAAGAAAAAATTTTTTGATCGGCCACATCAATAACAAAGCAATTTTTCTCAGGTAATTTCGCTATGATTTGTGGGGAATGTGTTGCTATCACAAAATGGCAGTTTTTGAAATTGCCAAAAGCAGCATGCAAGTTCAGAATGTATTTTTCTTGCCACTCTGGATGAAGACAGTTTTCAGGTTCATCGATACAGATCACACAATTATCTTTGATATATGTGGAGATGCTTAGGAAGGAAGAAAAAATACTTTGCTCACCCGAACTAGCTTTATTGATGCACAAATGGGAATTTGACTTGAAACGCTTTACATTTACATCTTTGAGCTGCATTATTCCATATTTCAAAAGTCTGGAATAATTAGTTTTGGTATGTTCTGTGGCTGAACATGATGATATTTTGTCTGATTCGACATTTACAAATATTGTCCTCCTAGTGTAATCATTCCGCAAGGTTATCACTTCTTTTTCGATCTCTTTTAGATCTCGGATAAAATCTTTAACGGAACGGAACCCTTCAAATGAATTTCGAATAAGCCATTTTTCTGCACGCAGTAATCCATTGCTGTCTTTAGATTTTATAGCTTGGCAAATTGCATAAAATTCAGCCATACTTTTCGAATACCGAAGCTCGCATTGTAGAAATGGCTTGTAGCCAAGGTACTCTAATGTCTCCATTATCCCATTAATTCTTTCCGGTTTTTCCTTAATTACGTCCAATAAATTTGCAATAATCCGAGATAGGTACGAAACAGATAAGTTATCATTTGGAATCCCTCTAACTCCTAGATAGCGGTAGCAGCGACCTTTTGATAAAAAGGCATCATCAATCGAGAATTTATCAAACGAGCTCATTGAAATCGCTAAAACTGATAAGCCTTGATTAGTGTCCGGCCTATTCTCTAATCGTTTTGCATTTTTTGACAGAGGTTTTCCTTTGTCATTCATTACTGCATCCATATAATGATCAGTTATCGTCCGCAGAATTCGACTTTTCCCAGATCCATTTTTTCCAATAAGTACAGAGAATAGACTTTGATTGCTAGTCGCTTCATTTGAAAAGAGAGGAATATCTTTATTATCGAATTCGATTTGATTTATCACTCTGATCCTTTTGGTGATTATGGCTACATTGAATTTTAGTCATCAATTTATTGGAATATATGTGTTAACTTGTTGCCGTTACCGCCCGGAGGGTCTCCCTAACCTACTATTAACCTTGATCTCTCTATGTAGATGACTAATTAGTCCTGTTCCTGTACGCACATTCTCCCCCAAGTCCACCGGCAGAGAATCGTTGAGCAGAGATCTAGCGAGGAACCTTCGCTCAATCGCATCCAAAGGCACCTTCTGCAAGAGATCCGGAGCGTCTG
>Ga0302286_10002883_pt1 | contig 11797 bp, 9 predicted proteins | sample III_Fen_E2_3_FD_198765 | JGI IMG/M metagenome (GOLD analysis project Ga0302286, IMG submission 198765) | Peat permafrost microbial communities from Stordalen Mire near Abisko, Sweden - III_Fen_E2_3 | ecosystem: Environmental > Terrestrial > Soil > Wetlands > Permafrost | place: Sweden: Abisko...
AATATTCAATGACAGCCTGAAAGCAAATGCTCCGTATTTCCACAAGCAAACAGCCCAACTGTTCTCGAAAAACAGGTTTATAGCCACGCAGTTTACAGCATTGCTTACCAACGATTTATGGCTCCGCATGGCAACCCAGTCAAATAAAATGGCTCAATTGCTCAATGCAAAGGTAAGCCAGCTTCCGGGGGTATGTGTTACCCGTAGTGTGGATGCCAATGCAGTTTTTGTTATTATCCCTGAACAGGCCATACTGCCTCTACGCACTGAATATCCTTTTTACGAATGGGATGCTGCAACACATGAACAACGTTGGATGTGTTCGTTCGATACCACGGAAGAAGACGTCAATAGCTTTGTGGAAACATTGAAAGGATTGGTATAGTGTTAAGTTAATTTAAAAATGAAATAATTTGAAAATTTGAAGATGCTATCAATCATTGATTTATAATTGGCTTAACATAACACTCTATTTATTCATTCACTTTTCAGAATAACTTTTTCATGCAGCATAGTTCTTTTTCTCAAACAATTCAGGTTACTGAAGACCAAACAGCAACATCATACGGCTCAGGGTTACTGCCTGTATTTGCCACCCCGGCTTTGATTGCCCTGATGGAGAATACCGCCATGCAATTAATTCCGCTTCCTGAAGGTAGTTCAAGTGTGGGGATATCTATCAACATGCAACATTTAAAGGCAAGTCCCGTAGGTGAACATATCCAATGCACAGCTACTGTTACTGCCATCGAAGGCAGGAAGTATACCTTCGAAGTAATTGCCACCGACAGCAACGCTGATATCGTTGGAAAAGCCATCCATGAACGGGTGGTAGTTGATATTCAAAAGTTCATGGGTAAACTCGGCTGAGACTGTCCAATCAAAATTTCAGATCCCTGTAAATATAAAAAAGCCCTTCGTCTTTAAACGAAGGGCTTTTTTATATATTACCCGAATGCATTATTTTATTGCCTGGTGGTAGAATACGGGTTCCTGTGAAGTGTTATACTACATACGTAGTGGATGCTGTATCTCCTCCTCTACCTGTCCAGTTGGTGTGGAAGAATTTACCACGTGGCTGGTCAATGCGTTCGTAGGTATGAGCACCAAAATAATCACGTTGGGCCTGTAAGAGGTTTGCAGGTAAATGTTCACTGCGTAAACCGTCGAAATAACATAGTGCTGAGGTCAATGCAGGAACAGGAACACCATTTGTCAACGCAGTTGCGCAAACACGACGCCAGCCTGCCTGAGCTTTCTCAACGATATCTTTGAAATGTGGATCCAGCAATAGATTTTCCAATCCAGGGTTCGTATCAAATGCTGTTTTAATATCAGCCAGGAATATTGACCGGATAATACAGCCACCACGCCACATCAGGGCAATGCCTCCGTAGTTCAGGTTCCATTTATATTCATTGGCAGCTTCCATCATCAGGTTATAACCTTGTGCATACGAAATGATCTTAGCTCCGAAAAGTGCATCTTTCAGGTCGGATATCATTTGTTTCTTATCCCCCGTAAAGTTAGCCTTAGGTCCTTGTAGCGCTTTAGAAGCAAGGACACGCATATCTTTTTGAGCAGACAGGCAACGGGCAAATACCGATTCTCCGATGAGAGTCAATGGAATACCAAAATCAAGCGCCGTCACTGCAGTCCATTTACCTGTTCCTTTCTGACCAGCGGTATCCAGGATCTTTTCAACCAATGGTTCCCCTTTTTCATCTTTGAAGCCCAGGATATCCCGTGTGATTTCAATCAGGTATGAATCAAGGTCTCCTTTATTCCATTCTTTAAATACTTCATGCATTTCGTCGGCACTCATGCCCAGCAATTCCTTCATCAATTGGTACGCTTCGCAGATTATCTGCATATCCCCATATTCAATGCCATTATGTACCATTTTTACAAAATGGCCGGCACCGCCTTCGCCTACCCAATCACAACAAGGAGTACCATCTTCTACTTTCGCCGATACTGCCTGGAAGATTTCCTTTACTGCCGGCCATGCTGCAGGAGAACCTCCGGGCATCATCGATGGTCCTAACAAAGCACCTTCTTCACCTCCTGAAACACCGGTTCCGATAAAGAGCAACCCTTTGCTTTCAACGTATTTGGTCCGGCGGATGGTATCCGGATAATGCGAGTTCCCACCATCAATAATAATATCTCCTGCCTCCAGATGAGGAATAATCTGTTCGATGAAATCATCAATCGGTTGGCCGGCCTTTACAAGCATCATCACTTTACGGGGCTTTTCGAGCGATGCACAAAGTTCTTCTATTGAATGGGCTCCTATGAAATTCTTACCTGCTCCACGTCCTGCAATAAATTCGTCAACACGTGCCACTGTACGGTTGAATACGCCAACAGTAAATCCCTTGCTTTCCATGTTCAGCACCAGGTTTTCGCCCATAACGGCCAACCCAATCAAACCAATATCTGCCAGTTTTTTCATAAATAAATGAATATAATTTAATGTTTATAATGTATGTTTCGATTTTCTATTCTTTTACTTGAAAGCCCAGATCCTTTAGGATCTCTATGACTGAGTTTCCAACCTGGGTTGGAATAATTGTAAATGCTGGGAATTCACGACGTGTAGGGTAATCACCCCTGAGTTGTTCGAAAAGAGCAGGATCATTCCTGAAAAGCAGATCATCATTCCGTATGTCATAGGTCGATAATATTGCAGTAGATATGATTTCCTGGTTACTCTTTCCTGTCCCATCCAGTTCAATGAAAGGATGACCCGGTAATTCAACCCCTTTTGGCTGCCAGTTGTTCAGTCCAAGGTCAAAATAATTACTGATTGCTTCTACGCTCATTCGTGTTCCAGTTGCTTTTCCGTCTTTTGAATATCCTGCTATGTGTGGAGTTGCCAGTTCAGTCATGCCTAATAGTTCAAGGTCTATATCCGGTTCATTTTCCCAACAATCACAGATAAATCCGGACAATTGCCCTGTTTTCACGGCTGACTTTACCGCACTGGTTTCAATGACTTCTCCCCTGCATGAATTAATAAGAACAGGTTTTCTTTTCAGGGATGCAAGGAAGGTATCATTCCCAAGATGAAAAGTAGCATCATCGCCCTTCATGTTTAATGGAACATGCAGTGTGATTATATCAGCCTCATCGACTATCCGTTGTAAGCTTACAAAAGCCTCCGATCCTTCTGCACGTTCACGGGGAGGGTCATTCAGCAGGACTTTCATTCCAAACAGGTTACATATGTGAGCCACCTTGCTTCCAACATTTCCTACTCCCACAACACCGATACACATGCCCTTAAGTTGAAGGTTTCTTCGTTCAGCCAATACCATAAGGGCTGAAGCAATGTACTGTTCCACCGATTTGGAATTACATCCCGGTGCATTGGTCCAGGCTATGCCTGCCTTATCACAGTATTCGGTATCAATGTGGTCGTATCCGATAGTGGCTGTAGCAATAAACTTCACGCTTGAACCGCTTAGTAGTTTCTCGTTGCAACTTGTGCGGGTACGTGTCACAATAGCATCAGCATCCTTCACTATTTCAGGGGTTGTTTTAGGACCCGGTAGATAGATTACTTCAGCTACCTTTTCAAATGCTCCTTGTATATATGGAATTTTATCGTCGATTATTATTTTCATAGGATTAAAAAAATTACCCCTAACCCCTTAAGGGGAACTGAAGTTAGTTTCGTCTTATAATTGTCTGTTATATTATTAATCTTAATATAAATTTAAAATAGTCATTGCAGATTTCAGTTTTCCTAAACGGGCTAGAGTCTTTTCTTTATCCCCCTTTAGGGGTTAGAGGTTAATATTCAAACCTGTCTTTAAATGCCCATAAACCCAATGCCGGATTGGAGATATAGAAGACTTCTTCTCCATCAGGCAGGGTATTATAGCCATCCCGCAGGTTACCTGCATCATACTTAGCTATTATCTCGTCAATGTCTGCATACCTGAATCCGACACTTTCTATTTCTGCCTTTGTGAGGTTATCCGGACCTTTACCCGGGCAATAGGTAATGCTGAACCGCCCTTCCGACGAACCATGTATCAGATGTGCGGCTGCACTCAGGTTATTCCGTAATTCCACATTCTCATCACAGGCTTTCAAGGTAGCCGGTGTACCGAAGTAACCGTACTTGCGAATCAACCTGTCTATTTCTTTGTCTTCCCCGAATTCCTTTAATGCAGGAGCCAGTACAATCAATTCTCCGTCATCATCAATTGCCATGCGGGTCCGGTAGATTGATTTATTCCCAAGCCAGGTGCTTTTAAATTCTGTCGGATCAAGATAAACCACTACCTTTTTCAATGGTTTATCCAGCATTTCAAAATTAACCAGAAGAGCCAGTTTTGCAGCTTTATCAAATACTTCAAAGTCATCGCCGATAAATAAGCCCCTGGTCTTAATCCTGCCATCTGTTTTATCCAGGCCAACAACCGTTTGCACGTACAAGATAGGCAAATTATTCGTAAAATGCTCGGAAGCATAATTAAAGATCCTGCGCACAGGTGTATCAGCATGTCCCATCATCCGTTCCATACCATAGGCTGCACCGACAAAGTGGCTTTTATTAATGCCTTCCACCCCACCGGTACCCACAAAGATATTCTTGTTGTAGTTAGCCATTCCTACCACTTCGTGCGGTACTACCTGGCCAATGGATAATATCAGGTCAAAGTTTCCTTCCAGCAAGAGCTTGTTCACCTGGGCTGGCCATGGAAACTCTACTGCTCCTTCCGATACTTCTTTTACAAACTCTGCAGGTACAATACCCACAGTGACTACATCATTCCGCCAGTCGTGTTCACGGATAAGAGAAGCCGGCATGTGGCCGAACATATGGCTGATCTGATGGCTGGTCATGGGTGAATGCGTTCCTAATGCAGGCAACACATCCGTCAATGCTTTACCATAATACTCCCAGGTAAACTCAGTAAGCTCACCGGCACGACTTGGCAGTCGGGTATAATCAGGCGGTATGGCAAGAACCTTATGCTTCTTACCTATTTTCCCCAATGCTTCGAACAATCCTTTTTTAAGGTCATCAGCATTGAGCTCCAGGTATGTTGAACCAATCTCGTAGTATAGCATAATATTTAATTCCTATTTTATCATTTTCTATTTACTATTTAGATTTAAAAGAATTGAATTAGCTTTTTTCTAATAACAATCATAACAGGTATTTTGCCTTTCTATTCGACAATTCTACAATTCCAGTTTTGTAGCAAAGACTTGTCTACGTGTTTGAATATAGTAATCCAAGTCTTCTCTACCTACTACCGATTACCTACTACCTACTACCTACTATCTTTTAACCCTTGCATTTCCTCCCCAGATACTCCAGATCATTTCTTCATCGGCTGGCTGTGCATAATCGGTCAGGAATGTAGTAGCCAAAGCTCCTGATGCCCAGCCAAACTGTGCCCATTTCTCTGAATCCCATCCTTTCAGGATAGCATACAGCATACCGCCCACGAATCCATCACCTCCACCTATACGGTCAAGGACATTGATTTTTCGGGGTTCAATCACATTCCATGTTTCTCCATCAAGCATGATAGCACCCCACAGGTGTTCGTTCGTACTGATTACCTGACGCAGGGTGGTAGCATATACCGATGCATTCGGGAATGCTTCCTTTACCCGGCCGATCATACCTTTAAATCCTTCGATTTGAGCATCGATTCCTTTTCCTCCTGCTTCTGGGCCTTCAATACCCAGGCAAAGCTGGAAATCTTCTTCATTCCCAATCAGTATATCGGATACTGAAGCTATTTCAGTAAATATCTCTCGTAACTCCTGGTCACGTCCTTTCCAGAATGAAGCCCTGTAGTTTAAGTCAAAAGAAATGCGGGTACCGTTCTTTTTGGCAAAGCGAGCCAGTTGCAAGCAGAAATTGCTGGTTTCCGGCGACAATGCCCCAATCAATCCCGACAGGTGAAGAATCTGCACCCCTTCTTTGGCAAATATACGATCAAGGTCGAAGTCTTTTACATTCAGTGTCCGTCCTACTTCTCCTGCACGATCGTTCAATACACGTGGTCCCCTGGAACCAAAACCGCTATCCGCTATGTTGAATTGATGACGGTATCCCCATGGATCTCCCTGTGGTACTTCAGGACCTTCAAAGTCCATATTCCGGCTTTTCAGGTTGCTTTTAATCATTTGTGCTATCGGGCTGTCTTTTACAAAGGTAGTCAGCACCTTCACCGGTAATCCTAAATAGGAAGCTATGCTGGCTACATTGGTCTCAGCACTGGAGACTTCCATTTCAAACAATTTGCTGCTATGAACAGGTTGCCCGTTCACCGGTGTTATGCGAACTCCCATGCTCGTAGCTACTAATAGGGAGTATGCGCAATCTTTTTTTAGCTCAATGCTCATGATTTTGATTTTAGACCCCTAACCCCTAAAGGGGAATAGGTTAGTGTTGATTAATAATTTCCTAATAAATAATACTTTATACAGTTGGTACTAATTCAGCTCCCCTTTAGGGGTTGGGGGTTAAATTAGAACAGGGTTCTTGATATCCCCATTTCCAATCCTCTTAATTCGGCCATTCCACGAAGCATTCCAATGCAGGAATATCCGGGATTAGTCTTTTTGTGCAAATCGTCTATCATCTGATGACCGTGGTCAGGACGCATGGGGATATTCCGTTTAAAGGTATATTCCACCACCAGCAGTGCTTTCATGGCTTCATACATGTCCACATCCCCTTCCAGGTGATTGTCTTCGTAAAAATCACCTTCGGCATCACGTTTGGTGCTCCTGAAATGTACATAGTACAGGCGTTCTCCGAATTCGCGTAACATAGCAGTCAGGTCATTGACCGATGATACGCCAAATGAACCGGTACACAGGCATATTCCGTTAGCAAGGCTTGGTACGGCTGCAAAGAGCTTCCGTACATCTTCAGCTGTACTGAGTATGCGCGGCAATCCTAATATAGAGCGCGGTGGATCATCAGGATGGATTGCCATCTGAACCCCAACCTGATCGGCTACCGTGGTTATTTCGTTTATGAAATAGAATAAATTATTCCGTAAGTTATCTTCTGTAATTCCGGCATAAGTATCCAGTGCAGCCTGAAATTGTTCCAGGGTGAAACTTTCTTCCGCACCTGGCAATCCGGCAATGATATTTCGTGTAAGTATTTCTTTCTCCTGGTCACTCATGTTTTCAAAGCGGGCTTTGGCTTTGGCAATTTGTGCTAGTGTATAGTCCTTTTCAGCATTCGGGCGTTTTAGGAGGAATAAATCAAATGCAACAAATGCAGCCATCTCAAAACGCAAGGCTTTTGAACCATCTGGCATCGTATAAGCCAGGTCTGTTCGTGTCCAGTCAAGGATAGGCATGAAATTATAGGTTACGATAAAGATGCCGCATTCAGCCAGGTTACGCACTGATTGCTTATAATTCTCGATGTACAACTTATAATTTCCACTGCGCTTTTTGATATCTTCGTGTACCGGAACGCTTTCCACTACCGACCATACAAGACCTGCATCGGCTACTATTTTTTTACGCTCTACAATAGCTTCTACAGGCCATACTTCGCCGTTTGGAATCTGGTGTAATGCCGTTACGATATCTGTTGCTCCGGCTTGTCGAATGTCGGAGAGGGATACCGGGTCATTCGGACCATACCATCTCCAGGATTGTTTACATAAATACATGTTGAATTTGAATTTTGAAGTGATCCTGCATCCTGACCCCATACCAAAAGGGCGAAATAAGGCATCACTCTAGTTAATTAATCATTTATCTTTTTTAAATTGCCCATAACCCCTCCCGATTTATCGGGAGGGGTTAGGGGTTATTTTTATATACAGAAAGCATCAAACCCGCCATCAATAACCGTAAGCGTACCGGTCACAAATTTTGATGCATCACTTGCCAGCCAGTGCAATGTTCCCAGCAATTCTTCCGGTTCACCAAAGCGTCCAAAAGGTGTATGGGCAAGGATTGTATTTCCACGGGCTGTAAATGTACCATCAGGGTTTGTCAGCAACGTACGGTTTTGTTCTGAAATAAAGAATCCGGGTGCCATAGCATTGACACGTAATCCTTCACCGTATTTTGTTGCCAGCTCGATGGCCAGGTATTTGGTGAAATTAGTAACAGCTGCTTTGGCAGCACCATATCCTACCACGCGAGTCAATGGACGTAGTGCCGATTCGGAGGAGATATTGATAATATTCCCTTGTTTTTGTTCAGTCATTACCTTGGCAAAAACCATGGTAGGAATCACTGTTCCAAACAGGTTCAAATCAACCACGGTGCGAAATGCTTCTACATCCAGGTCGAATATTGTCTTGTCAGGTCCTATGGTAGCACCCGGCATATTTCCACCGGCTCCATTTATTAAAACATCAATCCGTTTATACTTTGCCAGGATGTCTTTTGCATTCTGTTCCAGTATTTCCTTGTTGTTGACATCCGATTTCAGAAACATGGCTTCATGACCTTTTGATACAATGCCATCTACTACTTTCTTTCCATGTTCTTCATTCCGGGCCAGGATTACTACTTTTGCACCCTGTTCAGCCAGGTATTCGGCCATGCAACTTCCTAAAACACCGGTTCCCCCAGTGATTATCACTACTTTGTTTTTAATGTCAAATAAGTTTTTCATCTTTTATGTATGAATTACACGAATTATTTACGAATTACACGAATTTAAGACGTGAATGATTTTTTATGTTGGTTATAACCAGGTTTTATAATTGACTGTTTATAAATTGATTCAACGAAAACGGGTATTCATGATCTGTATTGCCGTTTCGGTTGAATCAACTTATTATGTAATATCAGCAATCTCTTTTGTTTCTGATGATTGCCAGCCTGTGATCCTATAAATTGAAAAGACGTTTTAGGTGACGGTCGTAGATATTTTCCTCTACGCAGTTACCAATCACATCCGAGTATTTTTCCAACAGGTTGGTATAATTGGCACCCATTTCGGCAGCTACCTTGTATGCTACATGTACCAACTGGCGAAAATTAGGATTATAATCGGGATGTCCCGGGATATGACGCAACGTGTTGGCATATTTTTCACTGCTCCAGGTATTTACTTCTTCTACAGAAGGAAGCTTGCTGTCGTCAATATCAATTACATCAGCATACGGGGCGCACAGTTCATCCTTACGACCCAACGAATGGGCATAAATGTATTTTGCTGCCACTAGTCCTTCACCACCTGCAACTGCTAATCCGATAACTTCTTCCAGCCAGGTAGTTCCTGCGGTTTTTACATGCAGGCCTTTGTCGTATTTCTTAATCACCTTGGCCATTACCGGATAGATCGAGAATTTATCACTTCCTGAATGGATACTTAACTTAAGTTCTTCGGGCAGGCCAAATTCTTTCACTGCAAAATCAATCACCAGCACATCTTCTTCAAACTCCTTGGCAAACTGATCCACATTGCCTGTATAGTCTACCCCTTTATTGAAACGACCTGTAAATTTAGGTGCAATAGTCTGAACAGGCACTCCCTTTGAGGCAAGCATTTTCAGGATAAACAACAATTCTATCGGTGTTTGCGGGCTTTCCACTTCATCCATGGAAACTTCCGTGATAAAATTACCTTCTCCTTTTGCTGTTTTCAGAAAGTTATATATTTCAGCTGCTTGTTGGGTGGCAGCTAAAAACTTAGCAGCTATCTTTCTCAACAGGCCTACCGTTACAACCAACGGTTCGTCAAAACCGGGTATAGCCAGTTTCCCCATATATTTTTCACACGAAGCTACAAAAGCTGCAATATCTGCTTCACTGCTTTCTTTTCCAATAAATGCGGCAACATCCAACGTGAAGAAATTTGCTGTTTCAACAAACGGGCCTACATTTCCCAGATTAATATGATCGGCATCAACAAAGTATTTTCCTTTGAATCCCAGCGCTTTTACAGCTGCATCAGCTTCTATACGCACATCAGTCGGCTGTGAATGAACATATTGATGTTCACGATTCGACTTATTCCAAACCGGACTAATGTCCAAACCTGATTGATTCGCTTTCACTATGGCACGTAACTGTGCAACACCCTGATGCGAAAAACGGTCACCTGTTCCAATACTAAATTTTCCTAATTTCATGTTTAATAGAATTTAATGGTTTAATATATTGTGAGTTGGTTCTTGAGATTCTTGTTTCTTATTGGTTGATTTGTTGATTAGTTAATTCGTTGATTAGTTAAATTGTTAATTCGTTGATTTCATCCTTAATAATGAATATTTATCAAAATCTCTTCATCTTAAATAGTAAATAGTAAATGACAAAATTGTAAATGAATTAAATAGTAAATGACTTAAATAGTAAATTGTAAATGAAAAAATGGTAAATGATTTAGATCGTAAATTCCAGATAGTCTTCAATGTTTTCTTTCAACAGGATATCGATGGGGACATAATTTATTCTCTTGATTTCCTGCCTGAAGATAAGCTCTTTGCACATATCCCTGACTGAATAATAGGCTTGTTTATCGGGGCGCTGGGCTATCAGGTAGTTGATGACACCCTGTTGCAGGTATGTAACATTTTGTTCCAGCAAATCGTAGCCAATTAAACGAACATTAGTATGATTTAACGCATCCAGGTGCATGGCCAGCCGGTATACCTTTGAATTAAACGTAATGGCAGCCTTAATATTCGAATGTGTTGAAAATACATCCCGCAGGATTTCCCTGTTGGCATCTTCATCCTCATTATTAAATTCTACATTGATGATTTCAAGTCGCTCATTCAGGTTATTTTCCCGGATATATTCCATAAATCCCTTGTGCCGGATAACAGTCTGGTTTGATACCGATCCTTTTCGCTGGGTACGCCCTATAATAATCTGAGTCCCATCAGTCATCGAACTTAGTAACAGTTTGGCAGCTATATACCCGCTTTTGAATGAATTCTGCCCGTAATACGTCACAAAACCTGCTTCTTCAATCACTGAGTCAATAAATGAAAACGGGATATGAAGTTCGGTCAACTCCCGGGTAAAAGCCAGTGTTTCTTCCCTGAATATCGGGGCAATAAAGACAGCATCCGGTGCATCCAACAGGATGGATTTCCAACCATCAATATATGACTGGGTATCATACTGGTTAAAATAGTGCTTTTCGATGTGGACGTTGTGATGCAGGAAATCAAGTGCAGCCGTGTCGAAGCCCTTATCTATTTCCTCCCAGTAATTGCCTGCCTGATGCGCCGGAAACAGGCATACAAAACGGTATTGCTTCTTTGACGCCAGTGAACGTGCGAACAGGTTCGGTGAATAGTTCATTTCCTCCAAACCTTGGTAACTGCCTCCCGGCTCTTTGCCGATACATCTCCCCTGTTGTGCAACACCCTGTCCACGGTTCCTTCCGATACCCCGGCCAGTACAGCGATGTCTTTTATACGAATTTTATGATTTGTTTCTTGCATGAATGTGAAAAATCTGTATTCCGTGTTCGTACACAGAATATATTTCACACAAAAATACGAATTATTTTGAATAAACAAAATATATTTTGCTTTCGTGTGCGGACACGGAAGCCTGATAAACAGGTCATATTACAGATAAACAGCCTATTTACAACAAGATAAATGATTTCGTTGTGATATTTTAGAATTGAATTAGCTGCTAAATATTTATAAAGTAAGGTTCTGTTGGATTTAATCCTGAAGTCAATTCTTTCAACATAGCATACGATTCGATAAAAATGATCTTGTTTTTCTCCATTACCTGGTTATACTTGGTAGGGGGTTGGTAGGGGGTTGGTAGGGGGTTGACAGGGGGTTCATAGGGGGTTTAG
>Ga0302286_10002884_pt1 | contig 11797 bp, 8 predicted proteins | sample III_Fen_E2_3_FD_198765 | JGI IMG/M metagenome (GOLD analysis project Ga0302286, IMG submission 198765) | Peat permafrost microbial communities from Stordalen Mire near Abisko, Sweden - III_Fen_E2_3 | ecosystem: Environmental > Terrestrial > Soil > Wetlands > Permafrost | place: Sweden: Abisko...
TCGCCCATGATCTTGATTTGACAATTCCTGTCATGGGCTCACCAAGCCTCCTCGCCTGCGGCTGCGGGGTCTTGGCCCTGTCGGGTGACGGTCGGGGGGAGGTCATTGTTTGCTTTTTCTGTCCTTGCAAGCGGCTTTTCTAGTTGTTTGGTGAATACGGATTTTCTTTTAAACCGTTGCTCTGGACCCTCCCGGTCCAGGCCAGGGCCCAAGGGAGACTGGCCTCCCTTGGAGAACCGCCACCAGCCGTTCCGCCGGCTGGGCCACGGACTTCGCACTCTTGTGCCGTGCCCAGCTCATTCCCCGATCAGCAACCTAGCGCGGGAAGTGGTGGCAGTGCACCCCACAGCGAGCAAGCTCGCAAAATGGGGCCCCATATCAAATTCAAAAGCTGTCATAACAAGTACACGCATTCCCCTCGTATGTGCCCCCTGATGAAATTTTTTCCATCAGCCGTTTTATTCGTATACGACTCAATACTCCACGACCATTCCGGAAAATGTAGCGTCCAAGGTTATCAACCATAAATACATCATTATTTTTATCCCGCACAAGAAGCCTAACATTACTTTCATCAAAATCACCTTTAGTGATGTTTCTTGATTTAATCGCGACATTAATCGCGCTATCAACAATCACAGATGATCGACAAAAACTCATCCCTCCTCGCATTGCATATTCGTGAATATTCGACAACCCAAGTGCAACAGGGGTTTCCAAGCCAATTCGCACATAGTCAACCGAGTATTGCGGATCACACACGAATACACCAAAGAACATGCAAAGCACAGAAATCATTATCAATCCCCCATGTATGTATTCATGTAGCTGGTCCGTATCGGGTATCCCAATTCAACCCTAACGGGATTTTCATTTGCAATTACATTATTCATTCTTCGATCACCGTCATCTCTTACCCCAAGCAAATGTCCCATTTCATGAGCTAGCAATATCTCTGAAGATATTGCTTCTGGCCCCTTGGAGGTAGAAACGACCGGATGCCAATCTGGATCAATCATAATAATCCTACCAGAGTAATCAGCTCCTCCATATCTGGATGCCGGAATTATATCATAGGTATTTTTGCATTTTTGAAGCTTTTCAACCATTCCATTTCCATGAGAACTCCCCTGAATCTTTGAAATCATCAGGTTTACTTTTTCTTTAAAAACATCATCACCGCCGATTCGGATTATCAAGCCACTAGGATCTACAAAATCGACAGGATCTCCTGTTGTGTACTCCTGAAGATTATTCGTTCCACCCTTGAACCCAATCGGATCCTTCGCCGTCCACCTCCCCACGTGCGGATCGTAATCCCGTGCGCCAAACCGCACCAATCCCGTCGCGTCATCCCGCAGCCCACCCGCGAACCCAAACGGCTGGAAGCTCAGGCTGTCGGCGTGGGTCACCTGCCCCCACACGTCGTAATCGATCCGGCTCACCGTTTCGCCTGTGGTTGCGTTCACTACTAGCCGCACGCTGCCCAAATGATCGGTAACCAAGCGGTACTTCACCCCCGATTTGATCATGTAGTCCGGCACATGCGGACGGCTGCCGTACACCAAGCGACTCACCTTTGGCCCTGATCCCGCCCTATTCGCCAATGCCATTATGACAAATCTTGTCCATTGGCTCACCAAGCCTCCTCGGGCCGTTCCCCGAGTGGCGGCTCTGCCGCTGTATCGAAGGGCGGCCCTGCGGGGTCTTGGCCCTGTCGGGTGACGGTCGGGGGGAGATCATGGTTTACGTTTTTCTGTCCTTGCGGGCGGCTTTTCTAGTTGTTTGGTGAATACGGATTTTCTTTTAAGCCGTTGCTCTGGGCATCCTGCCCAGGCCTGGCCCAAGGTGGTCCGGGCCACCTTGGAGAACCCCCGCCAGCCGTTCCGCCGGCTGGGCCACGGACTTCGCACTCCAGTGCCGTGCTCCGCTCATTCTCCGGTCAGCAACCTTGCGCGGGAAGCAGTGGCAGTGCGCCCCACAGCGAGCAAGCTCGCAAAATGGGGGCCCATATTTGGGAAGTACAGTTGGCTACTTTTAAATTTCCAAAGCAATCAAGACCCCAGCACGCCATGCGGCAGTAATAGTGCAACAACCATTCCCGATATCACCTCTAATACATATCCCACTTTCATAGCACGGTAATATCCTGCACAGATTGCCACTATTGATCCAACGCCCATAGAAATCGCTGTACCCAAAATTACAGTTCCTCTCAAGCCAATTTCGTCAACGCGAATAGCCCCAATCAATATCGCAACCAATACTGAAACCACAGGCATCACAAGATACTTCGGTTCATCAGGTATCCACCGAAACGCCACACTAAGTATGGCGAGAAATGGACCTAATAGGATTGCTGCAGAATAGAAAAAAGCATACGCAATCAAGTTCAGCAGCAAAAAAACATGACACACCAACATTACTTTTCGCATTCAAAATCCACTTTCCGAAAGAAATTCTGCCGTCGAAAGAAGATTCCACGCCTCAGACTTACAGTTTTTCGCTATCAGTCCATTCGCATGATTAAATGCCGGATTAATCAGCAAATGAAACGCCTTATCTACATATCCATCCATTTCATCATCACCCATCTTAATGGATCCCCACCAATGGCTTTGAGCAGAGTTCGCTGCACGCATATCTTCAGGCTGATCTAAGTTCCAGCCATTCAGGTTTGCCGTATTCCCCCAACTATACGTATGCTTTACTGATCCATTAGCATTTGTCGTATAAACAAATGTATGTGTCAAAATGAGGCCAGCAGGCAGTACAGGGCCACCTCCCAGCATTCTATTGACCAAGTACGGAGCCTTTCCCGTTACATCAACAAAGTTAACTGGATCACCATTGGAATACTGTTCCAAATTAGTTTGGTTGCCATCGAATCCCCATGGATCCTTCCCCGTCCACCTTCCCACATGCGGATCGTAGTCCCGCGCTCCGAATCGCACCAATCCCGTCGCGTCATCGCGCAGCCCACCCGCGAAACCGAACGGCTGGAAGCTCAGGTTCGTCGCTGCCGTCACCTGGCCCCATACGTCGTAATCAATGCGGCTCACGGTCTCGCCTGTGGTTGCGTTCACCACCAGCCGCACGCTGCCCAGATGGTCCGTCACCAAGCGGTATTTCACCCCCGACTTGATCATGTAGTCCGGTACGTGTGGGCGGCTGCCGTACACGAAGCGGCTCACCACTTTGTTCGAACCGTCCAGCTCCGCCACCGGCTCCAACTGGTCGCCGTACAGGAAGCCCTGCACCAGTGCGCCGTTCACCTTGCGGCCCACCCGGCGGCCTCGGGCATCCACCACGTAGTCGATGGTTTGCGTGCCCTTGCTGGCCGATAGCAGATTCCACAAGGCGTCGTAGTGGAAGTCCCAAACACCACGATTGTCCGTCCGGCGCTTCAAGTGGCCGATTGCGTCGTACTCCCAGTGCGCATCGTCCTGCGTCACCAAGCGGTCTTGTGCGTCCACCGTCGCGTGCAAGCGGTTGCCGTTGCTGTCCCACGCGTAGGTCGCTTCCGTGACACCGTTCTTCAGTACCGTCGTCAGGCGGCCGTTCGTGTAGCCGTATTGCCAGCGCGTCGAGTCGATGCTCGTGGAGATCCCTGAACGACTCCAGACAAATTCTGTTTTATTGTCGATCCGGCCACTGGCGTCGTAGCCCAAGCGATTTCTCTTTGGCCCTGATCCCGCCCTATTCGCCCATGATCTTGATTTGACAATTCCTGTCATGGGCTCACCAAGCCTCCTCGCCTGCGGCTGCGGGGTCTTGGCCCTGTCGGGTGACGGTCGGGGGGAGGTCATTGTTTGCTTTTTCTGTCCTTGTGGACGGCTTCCTCGTTGTTCTTACCGTTCGTGCTGAGCTTGTCGAAGCATGAAGATTTCTTCAAACTGTATTTCTTTTAAAACCGTTGCTCTGGGCTGCGCGCCCAGACGGCGCCCAAGGTGGTCCGGGCCACCTTGGAGAACCCCCGCCAGCCGTTCCGCCGGCTGGGCCACGGACTTCGCACTCTGGTGCCGTGCCCCGCTCATTCTCCGATCAGCAACCTGGCGCGGGAAGCTGTGGCAGTGCGCCCCACGCGAGCAAGCTCGCAAAATGGGGCCCCAGGAAGGGAGACATAGATTAATGCCCGCACTCGATCGTATCTGAAACCAAATGAATCTTATTTTTTTCAGCAGAATACTCCACCAAATCAATAACAGCCCAAATCCTGAATTTCCGTTGATTCATCTCATAATAATCGCTTAACCGCAATCTCTGCCCCCCAATAGTCATAGGATACAAACGTAATGTATCCCACCTCCCCATTGGTGACACTCTCACCTCTCGATCAACAAAACACTCCGCACAATCCGAGAAAAATTGCACACCATAATCTGCTGGACCAAATTGTGCACGCACATTTACTTGCCGCCGCCCATCGTTCCGAACCAAAACATCCACCAAATTGCACGAATTCCCGACTTTGGCGAGGCTTGTAACAAGTTTAAATTCACCATTTCCACACATCGCAGTCAAAAAACAAGCAACAGCTGCAATCATTTCACAACAAACCAATCGCACGCATCAATTTCCCACACATTCGATCGTATCCGTTGCCACATGAATTACATCTTTCCCTCGAGAGAGATTCTTAACAGAAAGGAGTGCCCACAGTCGAAATTTCTCACCACTCAATTTGTAATACCTATTCAAGTTGATTTTATATCCATATAGCATTGCAGGATACAATCTCAATGTATCACCACGCGCCAAGGGCGTCACATCTAATTTTCGATCAATCAAGCACATTTTGCAATCCGTACTAAATTCAACGCCATATTTTGCTGGCCCAAGATAAGAAGGAACATCAACGAACCAATTCCCCACATTGTACACCAGCAAGTCAACCTCGCTGCAATGAACATTACCGGCTACTATCTTTGAAACCAAATTCGGATCTGACTGTATCAATCTCCCCCACAGGAAGATCAAAGTCATCACATTATTTATCATGGCTTTTGAACTCCGCCATAGACATCTGTTTCATACATCTCCCCATATTCTATGGTACTCGAAGAAATCCCGTTCTTGTATGCGAAATAATGCGTCAATTCATGTTCAGCGGTAGCATCAAAATATAAATCCGAAAATTCGCTAAACTGATATCGTTCAAGGAGTTGTGCATCTATTTGGATCGCATAAGGCCTATCGTGATCAAACCATCCGGCCAAAGGATCCAGAGGACTTGCAATAACATTAGGACCACTTCCATCTTTCAAAGCAGCATTGACATCTCGCGTACATGCACCTCCCCATTTCGAAAATGCATCATACTGCTTTTGAGAAATCCTCAAAGAAAGGCTCTTGAGCCGCCGATATGCTTTCGGATATTGACTGATGAACTCCCTGCTGAAAATGAACTTTCCGGTAGGATCAATTCCATTGACTGGATCCGAGCCAACATATCCGTATAGGTCTCCTTCACTTCCACCAAATCCAATCGGATCCTTCGCCGTCCACCTCCCCACATGCGGATCGTAATCCCGTGCTCCAAACCGCACCAATCCTGTCGCGTCATCCCGCAATCCGCCCGCAAACCCAAACGGCTGGAAGCTCAGACTATCGGCGTGGGTCACTTGGCCCCACACGTCGTAATCGATGCGGCTCACCGTTTCGCCTGTGGTTGCGTTCACTACTAGCCGCACACTGCCTAAGTGATCCGTGACCAAGCGATACTTCACACCCGCTTTGATCATGTAGTCCGGTACATGCGGACGACTGCCGTACACGAAGCGGCTCACCACTTGGCTGGAGCCGTCCAGCTCTGCCACCGGCTCCAATTGGTCGCCGTACAGGAAGCCCTGCACCAGTGCGCCGTTCACCTTGCGGCCTACCCGACGACCACGCGCGTCTACCACATAGTCGATGGTCTGCGTGCCTTTGGCCGATAGCAGATTCCACAAAGCGTCGTAATGGAAGTCCCACACCCCACGATTGTCGATGCGCCGCTTCAAATGGCCGATTGCATCGTATGACCATTGAGCATCATCCTGTAACACCAAACGGTCTTGTGCATCCACCGACGAATGCAGGCGATTGCCGTTGCTGTCCCACGCGTAGGTCGCTTCCGTGACACCGTTCTTCAGAACCGTCGTCAGGCGGCCGTTCGTGTAGCCGTATTGCCAGCGCGTCGAGTCGATGCTCGTGGAGATCCCTGAACGAATCCAGACAAATTCTGTTTTATTGTCGATTCGACCAGATGCATCATAGCCCAAACGTTGGGCGTACAGTGGCAAGTTCTGGTAACGCAGCGTGTCGGCGATCAATGGGCCGAAGCCGGATTGGTCGTAGCTGAGATCGGTCTTGAGATCGCCCAGATCGATCCGGCGCAGTCGCGCATACAATGGATCCTGCTGGTAGGTCGCATCACCCGCCTGCAGCAAATGGCCATCCAAGCCCCAAGCGTAATTGACGCGATCCCCGTTGACGCTCAAGCCACCCAACGTCTGGTTCACCGTCCAAGTTCGTTCGACAGATCCTGCCACAGCGCCCGACCAAGTCTCACCATCGATGCGCGAGCCGTTGAGCTTCAGAGCCAATCCTTGGCTAGTACCACCCGGCAAGCTGCGCGTGGCCGAAGTGAACAGCGGGTTGTCGCCGGTGTAGGTGTAGTCCACCGAGCCATCCTTCAACGTCAAATTCGACCAGCGGCTCTTGTTGTCAAAGCTTGCCACCACCGAATCCGCATCCGAATACCGAACCGTCTTGAGACGCCCCTTCTCGTCGTAGCTGTAACCCACCTGCCCATCTTTGCCACCGACTACAGGAGGAATGTACAGCGAGTCTCCGCCCCAGGAGTTGTACAGGAACTGGTGCTCCCCTTTGCCCCAGGGAGTCAAGCCAACCAAGCGCCCGCGATCATCCCAGCGCAAGCCCACCTGACCACCACCCGATTGCGGAATGGCCGTGGGTTGATTGTCCGCATCGCGGATGTAGCGAAGCCTCTCGCCATCTGCCCCCTGTACGCTGTCGATCTGTCCATTGGCATTGCGCCAAACCTTGGTGATCACCCCACTGCGTATCCACGTTTCCAAACCAGTGGTGTCGTTGTAGCTGGCTGTCTGTACCGTGGAATCACCCACCTTGACTTCGACCACGCGATCCAATTTGTCGTAACGGGTCGTGGTGGCCACGCCGCTGGGTCCCTTGTCCACGCGAGTACGGGTAGCTGTCGTCCATTCAGAAACGTAAACTGCACTTCCGACAACTGTCGTATCGGCCCGGAACACCAGCGTCAATCGATTTTTTTCATCGAGCAACTGAATGGATGCACCACGGTGTATTGTCTGCTTCGTTCCATCTGGTAAGCAACGAATTTCATCGTAAAGAGGATGGGCAGTTCCCCACTGTGGATCTTGATGCGGGATATATTCTTCTACACTGCTATCGGGATGAATGATCTTGCGATAGCCATTTGCTAGAGTCTTGGTGATCTGCCTCACTCCATCCATCTCTGTAGAACGAATCGTGGTGTCCCCTGAAGACCATTTGGCATAGCTCTTTCTGACACCGGCAGCGTCGGTGCGCGTCACAGTTCGAACACCACTCACAGTTGTTTCCGTGATACGCTGGGCACCTCCCCCCACAACTGAATCCGAAATCAATTGCCCGTCTTCATCGTACGTGAATACGTTCTTTGCACCGTTGGGCTTGACAAACTCCGTCAAAAGCCCGCCCTTTCCATAGCCCATCGTGTAAAAGCGACCATCGGGCAGAATTGCCTTCGTCACATTGCCTTCTGCATCTTTTTCAAGGCGAGTGGCCAAACTTCCGGTTCGCTTCGGACCTTTGACAACTAATGCCCCCGATTCACGACTGTAAACAATGCTATCACCATTACGTTCAATGATTGCACGAAGCTGGAGCGAATCGTCGTAGCGGAAGGAACGCAATGTATCTCCAGCCAATGGCGACTCAATATACATTAAACGCCCAAGGATATCGAATGACCCCAAGTTTCCGTCATCAAGCATCCTTTTTTTATACGTATTTGCATTAAATCCGTGGCTATCAAGAATCACTAGGCTTCCATTATTGTTATAATTTGGGTCATAATTCCATACATGATTCTCTAAAACAAACATCATACCAAATTGATCAAAATCAAATCCACACGGATAGAACATAGAAAACCATGCAGCAGGAAAATAGATAGACCCATCCTCCTTATTAACGCAGCGAATCGCATCAAATCCGTCCGACCAGCATAAATCTCCATTTTCCTTTTCTACTATTTTTCGAACAACATCCAGTTTCACATCACGGCCTTGAAGGCCTGCATTTTTCTCATCTTCCACAACACCACCGCCAGCAATTCGCCTACAACAGTAATTCTTATCTATTTTCCAAATTCCACAACCTTGATGCCAATATGTTGCTATGTAAAATGCATCATCTTTTCCGCAAGCCAGACCAACAATATCATTCCACCCTGTATGCAACGCGTCACCAATCGTATCATAGTCATTCTTTCCATTCCCATTTCCAGCAACAACTTCAACCTTTCCTCCCAGAGTCATCCTTAGCACTTTAAGGCCTACGTTGAAATATATTCTTTTTCGCTGATCAACCGCAACCGCATAAATACCACCTTCATAACGGCCGGATCTAAACAGTTCTTCAATTGTTCCATCGCTATGAATCCTATAAACCTTATGCACTCCCAAAGAATCCCCCCCAACGACAATCGCGCCATCATCATACGCAGCGACATTAAGTACGTAACCGAAAGAATGTATCGATATGACATTTCCAGATGGAGACAAATGATGAACGTTCGCAGAATCATTGGACCTCCTGGATACCCAATAGCTTCCATCTTTTGCTAGAGAAAAAACCTCCGCATACCTTAATGAATCAATCAGCTTTCGTCCGATCCAATCGCTTCGTAAAATAGGTGCAGAGTATTTTACCCCTCCAGCTGCTGACGTAACAGCATCACTACCTGAAGCACTTTCATACATTCCAAGCGCGCCCCAAACATCAGTTTTAACACTACCAACGCTTATATTTAATTGATTTGCAAAACTAAACTCTTCCGCACCACGATTGCCTTCAATTTTCGCACCATTCCCATTGTAACCAAATTTTGGCACTGACTGGTATGAAGCTTTGTAAACATTTCTAACTGTGATTTTGGCATTGGAGTTTGAGACAGCTCGCCCATACCCATCTTTTCCATCCCAAAAAAAGTATCAGTTTGATTAGGACTAGGAGCAAATTCTTTAGTTCGATATTGACCCGACACATTAATACTCAATTCAATTCGTTTCAAACTATTAGCAACAGAATCTCCAGACACTCGCACAACAATTCTATGATTTGAAATATGACCATCAGCACGAATTGACGAATATATCAGCGAATTTTCCATTCCAGGTAAATCAATAGATTCTCCAAGTCGGCGATCCTGCACACCAACGATGGAGCCGCATTCTTCCGTACATTCATCATCCTGTTGTTTTGTTTCAACTACAGGAGTGGGTATAACAGCGTCCTCAGGGGGAAAGATACCCCAATTGCAATCCCACGCTGAGAAGTGCTCGATCTGCACCCTCCAAAAACTGGAACCGACCGGATAGCGCCCTGCAATTTCGACCAGTTCCTCACTGGTGATTCCTAACGCCACCAATGAATCATTCCCAGCCGCCTGAAAAGAGCCATCAATGTCTAATAAGGCTTTGCCACTTTGAACACCTAAAATACGAAGCACATGTCCCGAATTGGCAGCCACCCAAACACCACGAGTGCGGTCGTACCAGCCCAGCGGAACGGCATTGCCAACAGGAAACCCAGGGAAATTCTCCACATATAGGGACAGAGGACGATCAAAGCGAACATGTTGTGCCCCAGCGGCGACCGCTTCATCTGCCGACAGCTCAACTGCATACGTGTAGGCGACGCCTTGGGGAAGATCACCCGGCATGCGGGCCACACCCTTTTCACCCACGGTATATTCTGTCGCACGCACAGAAAGGGACGAGACAGGTACTGTCGTTCCGTTTGGAAGCTCCAACCACGCCTTTGTTCCAGCCGGAGTCACGACAACGGCAGTGCGCGTACCGTCGACATCGGTCTGGGGTGTCCCCACGATTACTTGCTGCACCGTTGATCCCCCGGAAAAATCGACCGATGTTACTTTCGCGTCGAACGGGACCAAGCGAATTTCCTCGACATGAACATATTCTCCGGCCATCGGGATGACTCGGCGCTGACTGGGGCAGAATCCGTCTTTCTGGACATCCACAACTACCGACTGCCCATAATTGGCCCCTAGATCAAACCAGCCGTCAGTCCTGGACAGAGTGTATCCCCACTCCGGATGCCCAAGGAGAGTGATCTTGGCGCCGGCCACAGGCTTGCCCGACTCGTCCTGCACCACGCCACGCAGAACAGAGACACGAAGCGTATCAAGGCTTCCAGGCAGTACACCCTTTTGAATCGCGCTGTCACCCTGCCACAGGAATCCCACTTGCCAGGAAAATGGAGGCGATGGAACCTTCGGAATCGGTGGAGCTTTTAGCATCCCAGGCAACACGACTACAGGCTTGCTGTAGATAACCGAGATGGTCGCCTCAGATTGATTGCCCGCCGAATCCTTGCCTACACGACGGATTTGATTCACGCCCTCCGCTAGACTTGCACTGTCCTGTCGCAAGACACCATCGACCGTCCAACTGACAGCCACACGATCTTGTCTCAGCGTGTCGCCGTCCTTGGGTGAAACAAAAGCAATCACAGGAGGCTTGGTGTCCAGGCGAACCACGATCGAGGCCGTACCGGTATTTCCCGCTTTTGAAGTGAATCTGCGGGTCAAGACATTTGTCCCTTCGACAAGAGGCACCGTTACAGAAGGCTGTTCGACGCCATCGACGCTGTAGCGAAGCGTCTGGCTGGCTGCATTGGTCAGGAAACCGTCTACGGGTGACAGGATCTTCACCACGGGGATATGGGTGTCCAAGCTTACATGGATCGTTGCCGACCCGGTATTCCCTGCGGAATCTCTCGCTGAACGAGTGAGCGTACTGGAGCCTTCAGGCAGCGTGATCGTTTCCTTCTGTTGGATGGAATCCACCGACCAGACCAGTTCCGTGCTTGCCTTGTTCGTGATCCACTCATCCGCTGGGGACAAGATCTTCACCACTGGGGCTGTGCGGTCCACATTCACGGTGATCTGCACGCAGACATTTCCCGAGCACCGGCGAATGACCTTGGGGCCTTCGATGGGAAGGGACTCGACATCATTGTGTGCGATGCCATTGACGGTCCACTTCACGGCAAGCGATGTGGCATTTGTCCAGGAATTGTCTTGAGGAGAAACCATTCTTACATCGTCGGCCACCACCTCACCATGCGCCAAAGACGCCGCATAGATCAGTTTCGTGTCGTAACCGACGGCGATCTTTATTGCCGAAAGCACTCCGGTAAGCGACACTCGATCCCCAAGCGTGATTGCATTGACAGCGTAGAACTGACCACCCACATACAGATCATTGTCAAGCTGCAGATTCCCGGCCACCACCGTCAAAGCCTGTGCGGAACGAAGCGCGCCTCCACTACGAACCGCTCCGATGCCAACGGTCACGCGATCCATCAGATGGACAGAATTTGTCACATCCAAAGAAACCGTGCCGGAATCTCCTAGGCTTGCCGAATCCAGCACCAAGTGGGCATCCCACTCCAAGGCAAGCGAAGACATCCTGAAATGCCCTTTGGGCAAGACCAAGGTCGCGCCTGAGCGAACCAGGAC
>Ga0302286_10002885_pt1 | contig 11794 bp, 15 predicted proteins | sample III_Fen_E2_3_FD_198765 | JGI IMG/M metagenome (GOLD analysis project Ga0302286, IMG submission 198765) | Peat permafrost microbial communities from Stordalen Mire near Abisko, Sweden - III_Fen_E2_3 | ecosystem: Environmental > Terrestrial > Soil > Wetlands > Permafrost | place: Sweden: Abisko...
CATGTGCATGAGTTTTAATACCTCATCAGAGACGACAAAGACAAAGATGACGATGATCCCTATAATCTAATTGTCGCTGACTACAAGGATATCAAGACAAGAGAGAAAGCAGGCACATTGAAAGAGTTCTACACAATTTCCAAGAAAGGACTGACTCACTACATCAATGGGAAGCCCATCGAGTTCATAGGTCTAGCCGTTTGGATGAAAGAAAGAGAGCATTATGATTAAATCAAGAGCTTAAAGTTCTTTACGAAGTTCAGAAAATGGAAAACACTCAAAATGTGGCGAAAAAATGTTATTAAACATAAAACTGCAACTTGTGCTAAGGCGTTGAATGAGAAGCTATTTTTGCTGAACAAGACATTCCGAGACACATTACTTCAATTCAGATCTAATACCTATGATATGATGGAGAGCTAGAGGTTTATTAGTGTTGAAAACAATGCGTACACTGGTGCTGAAGCAACTTATTCTCTCGATGAATTCAAGAATCTGCAGGAATCGACAAGGAAGAAAATCACGGATAAGATTCAAGAGTATTCGAAGAAATGCAGAACGATTGTGAAGGGCGGATTCGATGAGTCACTGAATGAATTACGTAAGAATGTCTACATGGCGAATACAGAAGAAGACTACTAGAATTCAAGGAAACAGAATTAGAATTTCTTCAGGTTGAAGGAATCAGCTTACGAGAATCTTGGGTTCTCAGATAATATGAACTACGAGTAGAGATCTGAACTGAGGAAAGTTTGCACGAAGTTCTTGAGATTCTCTTATTTAGTTGATTTTTTGGCAATGGAATCACTCAGCAATATTTTCAAGTACAGTGTTGCCGAATTGGAGAATAAACTAACTTGCCTTGTGGATGAAGACTACTACTATCGCTAGATGAGTCTGAAAGGAAACCAGAATATGAATAACGATCCATTGTTTTTGGTTGAAATAGCGCCAAACTTCGAGCCAATTCCAGAGGAATATATTGTAATTGAGCCTGTGAAGGAATTTATGCCAAAACCGTTTGGTGATCATACGGAGAAAGATTTTAATATTCTGCATCACGTGAGGCTCAAAGAACCCAAGAAAAAGACAGAAGAGTAGCAAGCAGCTGCAAAACAAAAGAAAGAACATCATAGCGGAGAAGAAGGCGATGTAAAAGATGGTGATGATGACGATGACGATGAAGGGTTTATTCCTGATGAAAACAAAACATATCCGAGGAAAGTTGTCCCAACAATCACAGAAAGATGGTTGAAAGTCTCCCCTGATAGAGAAACGATTATTTCGGATATTCTCAGGTGCATCGCAGAAGGAACAAACTCCATATAAGCATTTGAGAGATGGAGCAGACATGACGATATGACTATGTAAATAATAAAAAGGAAAAGTAGTTCAAATTATTTTTTAACTTTGTTTAAAATTTAAAATAAGTTATGTGAGCGTGCTTGAGGAGTGGGATGACATGGTAGGTGATGATTGGGAGCATCCCGATACAAATTACCTCAACCCTTAGGACTGGATCGATGGAGGGTCTCCTTAAGATTCGTTTTAGAAGAATTTCCGGAATCTGATCACTGAAGCATTCAACAAATGCGATGATTACATAAAATCGAAATTTCATCAATTCCTCATGGAATACTGGGAGAACTAGAAGATAGACATCGAACTGTTTAGAAACGAGAAGCTATTAAACCCAGGTGAGTCCTTTAATTGGACACTCAAGAAGCTAACTGACTAGAAGGAGTTCTACGAGAAAGAAATCCCCGAAAGCAAAGATCTTGGATTGCTTCGGATAGACTCTAAATAAATCAGAAAGAAAATTGTGACTTTCCCTTCCGAAATCATTAAGGCATTCTATCTCTTCATGCCAGATATGATCAAGAAGAGAAACCTTGAAGTCAAAGAATGGTAACAACAATAATAAAGTTAGTAAAAGATATTTTGTTAACATTGCTATTTTTTTTCACAAGGATGAATAATGCTGCAAATCTCCTCAAAGGAAGTGGTGCTAACATCGACGAGTTTGTCAAGAGAAGCAACAATCTTAAGATTGTTCAGAAGCAGCTACCGAGATATAAATTGAAGTTCAGTGACATCTAGCATATTAGAAATATCGTGATTGAGAATAAATTCGAAATGAAGAAAGAAGACGTCTCTGCGATTATTGATACGTAGAACGTTTAGAAACGGTTGGAATAGACCATCATGAGTGCTGAAGAACTCGCTGAGCGCAACCAAGAGAAGTATGATTTGGATTTTGCATACAAAACTATTATTTTAAACTGAACATTTTAGAAATTAAATATGATTTTGATTCGCTTTCACTTTTCTCAAAAAATAGTTACATTCGTGATGTAAAAGACGAGTTAATCCCGAAATTAATCAAAGCTGTCAGCGAGTTGGATTCCTTGGTTCAAAACAAGAAGTATTTGTCTGAAGAGGTAGATATGGAAACGGCAATAAAAGAACTTGAGGAGCTAAATAACGAATCCAAAAAATTAGAGGAAAACAGTAAACTCTACAATCATTACGAGCAGACTCTTGGGCTACCTACCAGCAGATTTGAAGATCTCGAGATACTCATTCAAGACGCCAACTTACGATATTTAATGTGGAAGTCCTTAAAAGAATGGAAGGGGCTGATCAGCGGGTGGGTTGATGGAAAATTCAATGCCATCGACACTGAAGAAATCAAACAAAAAGCTGAGTATTATTCGAAGATCATGAGCAGATGCGACAAAAAGCTACCAGCAAATGCGATCCTAACTGAACTCAAGAAACTTGTCACTGATTTCAGGAACACCATGCCCGTTGTGCTTTCTCTAAGAAACAAACACTTGAAAGACTATCATTGGGCTGAAATCAAGCGAATTATCGGGTAGGAATTCGAAATAACTGAGGAGTTCACGTTGAAGAATCTCATTGACATGAATGTCGTCGAACACATGGAGGAAATTCAAGAAGTTGCAACTTAAGCTACTCAAGAAGCAGTTCTGGAGAAACAATATCAAGAAATCAAGGAAAAGTGGGACAAACAAGAATTTGAATTAGCTGAATACAAACATTATTAGCCTAGAACTAAAGATGCTTATGTGCTTGATGGCATCGATGATTTGTTCGCTGCGATCGACGAATACCTCGCAAATCTTAACAACATTCTCGGTTCGCGATATCTCAAAAAACTCCGAGAGGAAGTTGAAAAGCTACAAAAAACAGTGCTGTACTGCTAGGAAACCATCGATGATATGCTCGCTGTGCAGAAGAATTGGATCTATTTAGAGAATATCTTTTCTTCGAACGAAATCAAGAGCAAACTTAGAGAAGAAACGTAATTATTCGATGCTGTGGATAAATATTTCAAGTAGTTCATGGGCAAAGCGAACAAAATCAAATACATCAATAAGTGCATCAACTAAAAGGATACTCTAAAACACTGGAGAAAGCACAAGGAAACATTGAATAACATTCAAAAGGCGTTAGACGATTATCTTGAAGACAAGCGTGGAGAATTCCCGAGATTCTATTTCTTATCGAATGATGAGCTCATTGAGATTCTCGCAAAAGCTGGAGATATTGAAGCTATTCAGAGGAATTTAAAGAAATGTTTTGATGGAATTCATAGGCTAAACATTGATTCATCCAATTTAATCAGAGGGATGATATCACCGGAAGGAGAGTAGATCGAGTTTATCAAGCCACTAGCTGCAAAGGGAGAAGTCGAGAAGTGGTTGCTGTAAGTGTAAGACTAAATGAGGGAGAGTCTAAAGAGAAGTATAAAAAGAGGTAAAGTTGATTTCGAGGCTAGAGAGAGAAAAGAATGGGTTTTATAACACCCCGCACAAGTTGTTGCAACTGTGTCTAATATTATGTGGACATCGTACACGTAGATTTATATTGAACAGCAAGGAGACTAAGAAGCTGATAATCCACTTTTCAATTGGTATTTACTGAGTTTATCATAATTAGAAGAACTCACTAAGCTCATCACAACGGGTTTAGATCCTTTGAAGCATCGCTCGATCGTTGCACTTATTACTCAAGACGTCCATGCGAGAGACATCCTCGAAGGACTCTGCGAAGAAGCAGTTAGTTCCATCAACGATTTTGCTTGGTAGAAGTAGTTGAGATATTACTACTAAGAAGAGGAAAATGAAGTCAATGTCCGATAAGTCAATGCGAAAATCAAATATGGAAACGAATATCTCGGTGCAACTACAAGACTTGTTATTACTCCACTGACTGATCGATGCTGGATAACGATTACAGGTGCGTTGAATATTAAATTAGGTGCTGCTCCTGCTGGACCTGCTGGTACAGGGAAGACAGAATCGACGAAGGATCTCGCAAAAGCACTGGGTGTGTTCTGTGTGGTGTTTAACTGCTCTGATTAGATTGAGTATTAGATGATGGGGAGGTTATTCTCTGGGTTAGCTTAGCAAGGTGCGTGGTCTTGTTTAGATGAATTCAATAGAATCGATATTGAAGTACTTTCTGTCATAGCATAGCAGTTGCTGACAATCCGCTAGGCATTAATGAGAGGGATCAAAGACGATGAGAGATTCTTATTCGTAGACAGAATGATTCCCTTGAAATCGGATGGATATGGTGTTTTCATTACCATGAATCCAGGATATGCTGGAAGAACTGAATTACCTGATAACTTGAAAGTCTAATTCCGTCCAGTGAGCATGATGATTCCCGATTACAGATTGATAGCAGAAATTATGCTTTTCGCTGAAGGGTTCGAGAATGCTAAGCCTTTATCGAAGAAAATGGTTTAGCTTTACAAGTTGTCTTCAGAGTAGCTATCATAGCAAGACCATTATGATTTCGGTATGAGAGCAGTCAAGAGTGTGTTAGTCATGGCTGGTGCGTTAAAACGTGCACAACCTGATCTTAAAGAAGACGTCGTTTTGATCAGAGCCATGAGAGATTCCAATGTACCAAAATTCCTTAAAGACGATCTCCCACTGTTTTCTGCACTCATTTAAGATCTTTTCCCGAATGAAGTCATTCCTGACCCTGATTACGGTGAGCTACCTGCTTAAATCGATGAGTCCTTCGAACGACTCAATTTATAGAAAGTTGAGAATCTCAAAGAAAAAATCATTTAACTTTTCGATACCTTCAATGTTCGATTTGGAGTCATGCTTGTTGGAGCAACCACATCTGGGAAAACAGCTTGCTACAAAGGGCTTTAGGATGCTATGACTGAGATGAGAAAAAAAGGATCAAAAGATGCGAGATATCAAGAAGTCAGAACTCATGTTTTGAACCCTAAATGTATTGCTATGGGTGAGCTCTACGGAGAAGTAAATCCATTTACTTAAGAATGGTAGGATGGTTTAGCATCTTAGATCATGAGAGATCAAGCAGCCGATGAAACTAATGTGAGATAATGGGTAGTTTTTGATGGTCCAGTTGATGCGTTGTGGATTGAGAATATGAACACAGTACTAGATGATAATATGATGTTGTGTCTAGCAAATGGATAGAGAATTAAGCTAAGAAATCAAATGAGAATGCTGTTTGAAGTGCAAGATCTTCGTGTGGCTTCCCCAGCTACAGTTTCTAGGTGCGGTATGGTGTATTTAATGTATGAGAATCTTGGCTGGAGACCATATGTGCAGTCTTGGATTGAGAGTAAATTCAATATTAAAAATGATGGAAAAGAGCTACCTGAAGAAGAATTAGTGCTGAATAAAGACTTGAGAGCTCATTTATACAATCTTTTCGATGAAAAAGTTGATTTTTTCATCGATCATGTCAGGAAAATGAAAGAACCTATTAGCACATGCGATCTTTAATTAGTTTGTTCACTTTGCAATCTCATCGAGTGCTTCGTGAGTGATGACTATGGTTTCAAGAAATCAGAAAAACCAGACTTCAAAAAGAGATACCTTGACCACGCATTTGCGTTTGCTTTCATTTGGAGTTTATGCTGCACAGTGCATGAATCCAACTTCGATAAGGTAACCACAAAAAATAGCTCAAATTTATCTTCTTTCTCCTTATTCTTTTCTGTACTTTTTTTAACAGTTTGACACTTTGATTCGAGATAAATTCCCTATGTGCATCTTCCCGAATCAAGGCTAAGTGTATTCGTTCTTCTTGGATGTGGGCACAGCTTAACATAGCGATTTGACATTCCGTCACTGGAACGATAAAACCCCTGAGTTTGTGTATGATAAAGAACTCCCGTATTTCAATTTATTAGTTCCAACAGTAGACACAGTGAGATACAGCTTTTTCACAGAATGGCTTCTGTCGTTTAAGAAGCATATGTATTTGACAGGAATGAGTGGAACAGGGAAATCCGTTATTTTGTCTACTCTTTTGACGCAGATTCAAGAGACAAGAAACGTTGATCATTTTAGTCTTATTTTCTCAGCTCAAACTTCCTCTTATGTTACTTAACTTACGATTGAAGGTAATATTAATTTATTTTGATTGTGTTAGAAGAGATTTATTTAAATCGGTTTATCCCTTTGATATTTTGAAGGTAAATTGGAGAAAATCAAGAAGACTTTGTTGGGAGCTAAACCAAATCGAAAAACAGCTATCTTCATCGATGATATCAACATGCCTTCTGTCGAGGAGTATGGAGCACAACCACCCATAGAACTCCTGAGATTCTTGATTGACAAAGGAGGGCTATATGATCGAAAAGAGAGATTCTGGAAGGATATCTAAGACACAATTCTTTGTATTTGTTCTGCTCCTCCTGGTGGTGGAAGAAGTGTATTAACCCCTAGATTCACGAGGCATTTTAACTTGATCTGCATGCCTCAGCCAACAAGGGAGATTCTGTTTAAAATATTTGAATCTTTGCTAACCGGTTTCTTGAATACTGGTTTCCCTGATGCAGTCAAGAGAATGGCAACTGCAGTCGTTGACGGAACGATCGATGTGTACCACTAAATCGCCATCGAATTAAAAGCGAAACCATCGAAATTCCATTACACCTTCAACTTGCGAGATGTATCGAAGGTATTCCAAGGCATTATGATGACGACACCGTTCGGCGGAGTGCGTGATGAGAATACAATTACAAGACTCTGGATTCATGAAGTTTCTCGAGTTTTTCATGATCGTCTGATAAATGATGAAGATCGTGAGTGGTTCTATGAGTTCGTGATGCAGCTACTTGCTAGACATTTTAAATCTCGCTTGGAAAAGCCGTAGATCTTTGGGTAGCAGTAGATTGTTTTCAGTGACATTTTGCGATTAGAACAAGAGAAGAAAGAATATGAAGATGTCACAGATAAAATGGCAAAAGTTATGAAAATGCTCGACGACAAATAAGACGATTATAATTCAGAAAATTCAAATAAAATGAATTTAGTGTTCTTCGATGCCTGCGTGTACCATATTCTGCGAATCCTTAGAGTCTTGCGATAACCTAGAGGCAATGCAATGCTCATCGGAGTAGGTGGCAGTGGAAAGCAGTCCCTGACAAGGCTAGCTTCGTTTATGCTTACGTATTAACTCGTCCAAGTGGAAATCACTAAGGGATTTGACACTGACAAGTTCAGGGATTTCATTAAGGATATCATGAAACTATCAGGAGTCGAAGGAAAAGGCATCACATTTATCTTCACGGACAATCAAATTCTCTATGAATCGTTCCTCGAAGACATCAACAACATTCTGAATTCAGGTGAAGTACCTAATTTATGGTAACCCGATGAAAAAGATGCTATTCTGAACGATGTTAGACCGATTAACAGTAAGCTAAAAAGATCGGAAGATCCCGATACGATTTACAAGACATTTGTGGAACGCGTCAGAAACTTACTGCACATTGTGCTTTGCATGAGTCCTGTGGGAGACGCGCTGAGAGTGCGACACAGAAAGTTTCCTTCTTTAGTTGATTGCTGTGCTCTTGATTGGTTCTCAGCTTGGCCAAGTGAAGCCCTCATCAGTGTAGCTACGACTATTTTACAAAATGATCCAAATTTCCCGACACCTGCAACGATTTCGAAAGATAATCTCATAGAATCAGTAGCGTTCATGTGTAAGGAAGTACATCAGTAAGCAAGTCATTAAGCAGAAATCTTCGAGTAGCAGCTGAAGAGAAAAGTCTATAACACACCTAAATCGTATTTGGATTTGATTAAACTCTATCAGAATGCACTTGCTGATAAAAGAGGAGAACTCATGGGAAATCAGCAGCGACTTTCATCGGGTTTGACTAAATTAGAGCAAGCTAACAAGCAAGTAGCGTAGCTTGAAATCGATTTAACTTTGCTGAAACCTTAATTGGAAGAAAAGACGGTTATGGTTAACTTAAAACTAGAGGAAGTCAACAAAGATTCATAAATCGCTTCCGAAAAGGAAGTTGTTGTCTCAGAGGAAGCAGAGAAAGTACAGAAATAAGCAGATCGTATTTAAATGATATCCGATGAAGCAAATGCGGAGCTAGATAAAGTTATGCCAGAGTTGAATCAAGCAATGTTAGCTGTTCAAAATCTCGATAAAGCAGCACTCAGCACACTTAAAACAATGACCAATCCTCCACAATAAGCACCTGTGACATTCGAAGCAGTCTGTGCGCTACTTGGGTACATAATTTAGATTCACCAATTACATTATTACCAGACTTATTTTATTAATAATTTCTCAAAAAAAAAGTTAAGAAATATTTTCATATTTTTTACTAAAATCTTGTTTGCTTATGTTAAGAGAAAAGAAATCCGATTGGCCATCAGCAAGAGTGCTACTCAATGATGTGCCTAAGTTCATCGATAAAATGGTAAACTTCGATAAAGACAACATCCCTGATGATAGACTCAAGAAACTCAACAAAGTGCTAATCAAACCAGAATTTAATCTAGAAGATATCAAGAAGAATTTAAGTTACGCGTATGGTCTGGCATCATTCTGTTAAGCCATGAAAACCTACGCTGATGTTAACTCTAAGGTTAAACCCAAGAAAATGGAAGTTGCAAGACTCGATGCAGAATTAAACACAGTTAAAAAGCAGCTCGATGAAAAAGTTGGAGAACTAAACAAAGTCAAAGCAAAAGTCTAGAAACTCCGAGATGAAACACAAGCGATGGTCTAACAGCGTGATGAATTAGAAGCAAATAAAGAGCTGACTGAATAGAGACTAGATAGAGCATCGAAATTAATTGTGCTCACTGCAGGAGAAGCGATTCGTTGGAAGGAGACAGTCTCGAGATTAGCAGGTGAAATCGAGAATCTCTTTGGAGATGTATTCTTATCTACAGCTTAGATTTCATATAACGGTCCATTCACAGGACTCTACAGGCATGAACTCATCGAAAACTGGCTTAGTCTTATCAAAGATCATACCATACCAACTTCAGAACATTACAGTTTAGTGAAAACTATGGGTGATCCCATGCTGTTAAGAGAATGGATCATGCAAGGATTGCCAAGTGATCAAGTGTCGCAAGATAATTCGATATTCGTTACCAAAGGATATAGATGGCCTCTGCTGATCGATCCTTAACTCTAAGCGAACAAATGGATCAAAAACAGAGAGAAAATGAATAAATTATCGATTTTGAAATTCAACAACCCGAAATTCCTGAATATTATTTAGTCGCAAGTTTCCAATGGCTATCCTGTGCTGATTGAAGATGTTGATGATAGTTTAGATCCCGCTATTGATACAGTTTTAGCAAAAGCATACTATGAAGCAGATGGTCGATTGTTGATAAAATTAGGAGACAAAGAAGTTGGTTATCACACTGCATTTTAACTTTACATGACAACGAAGAAGCCTAATCCTAATTATTTACCTGAGATTTTCATCAAAGTTACAGTCATCAATTTCACTGCGACATTCGAGGGATTAGAAGATTAGCTTCTCGCTGATGTCGTGAAAAACGAAAAACCCGAAGTCGAACAATAAAGGGATGAGAATGTTCTCAATCTCGCAACGTATAAGAAAAAAATAATCTAATCTGAAAAAGATATTCTGCGATTACTTGCGGAAGCAAAAGCTGAGAAGATTCTCGACGATGTGAATCTGATTGTGACACTGCAATCAGCGAAAGAAATGGCTGAAGAAATCAATAAGTAAATTATTAAATCTATGGAAATTGAAAAGGATATTGAAGAAATACGTAATTCTTATCGAAGTGTCTCGATTAGAGGATCAATTTTGTTCTTTGTCATCAAAGATCTGTCCCTAATCGATCCAATGTATTAGTATTCTTTGCAATACATCTCGAAGCTATTCAATCTTGCAATGTAGAACACCAAGAAAGCAGATGATTTCACAACTCGATTGACATATCTAATAGATACAATTACTAAGACAATCTACACAAACGTTACAAGAGGACTGTTTGAAAAAGATAAATTAATCTACTCATTCTTGATCAGCGTATCAATCAACAAACATGCAAGTATTTTAGATGAAACTCTCTGGGGATTGTTCCTAAGAGGAGCGGGTGTGTTTGATAAATCAAAACAACCTGCGAACCCTGATAAAACATTCATACAGCCGCTATCATGGGATCTAGCTTATTGTTTAGAACTGAATTTCCCAGAAATCTTCAAGGGATTCACGAAGCATATTTCAACGAAAGTTGCACTTTGGAAAGACTACTTCTCCAGTGAAGATCCCAACAATGAGAAACTACCTGAAGAATGGAACACCAAGGTACGCATTTTAGTGAAATTATTCAAAATTTTACAAATAATTGCTGATTGTAGTACCTTGATTTTTAATAATTGATTTATTCTCTTTTTTTTGTAGTTGGATGAATTCTAGAAGATGGTAGTCTTGAAGCTCTTCCGTCCTGAGAAAGTAATGTTTGCAGTTAGCAATTACGTACAGAGCTATTTAGGCAAATTCTACGTAGAACAGCCAAGTGTCACAATGGAAATCATCCATGCAGATTCTGACATTTAGACTCCTATTATTTTTGTGCTGTCTCAAGGTGCAGATCCAACTACTTAGATTTTGAGTTTTTCAGCATAGCGAGAGATGAATGACAGATTGAAAATTATCTCCTTGGGTTAAGGCTAGGGAGTTAAAGCTGCTGCGTTAATTGAGGAAGCTAAAAAAGACGGAAATTGGATTTGTCTTCTGAATTGCCATCTTGCTAGAACTTGGATGCCTGATCTTGAAGTAATTGTTGATAATATTCCAGAATGCGAAAATATCCATACTGATTTCAGATTATTCCTCACATCCATGCCTGCTAGCTATTTCCCTGTGTCGATCCTACAAAACGGTATTAAAATCACAACTGAACCTCCTCGAGGTCTCAAAGCGAACCTTAAAAGATCTTGGGAATCAATTTCAGATGAATTCCTAAATGGTTGCACTAAACCTAATGTATTCCATAAACTCACATGGGGACTTACATTCTTCCATGCTATTGTGTAAGAACGAAGGAAATTTGGTCCTTTAGGTTGGAATATTCGATATGAGTTCAATGATTCTGATCTGGAGACATCAACTACAGTTATGAAAATGCTGCTCAATGAATAAGAACAAATCCCATGGGATGCATTGCTGTTTGTCACAGGTGAAATTAATTACGGAGGTAGAGTCACTGATGATTGGGACAGACGATGCCTCAAGACTATTCTCAAGAAATTCTATGTCAAAGAAGCACTTGAAGGAGAATTCACGTAACAAACGAATATTTTTTAATTTAAACTCAAAAAGTATTTATGAAAATTTTCTTTTTTGCTTTTGTTCAGATTCTCTGATTCACCAGTCTACAAGCTGCCACTAGTTGCCGATGTGAATACGTACAAAGAATATATTGAAAGTCTCCCTTTAAATGAAGATCCTTCAGTCTTT
>Ga0302286_10002886_pt1 | contig 11794 bp, 10 predicted proteins | sample III_Fen_E2_3_FD_198765 | JGI IMG/M metagenome (GOLD analysis project Ga0302286, IMG submission 198765) | Peat permafrost microbial communities from Stordalen Mire near Abisko, Sweden - III_Fen_E2_3 | ecosystem: Environmental > Terrestrial > Soil > Wetlands > Permafrost | place: Sweden: Abisko...
CCTTCGTGAAGCAGAACCAACTGCTTATATTCCGGTATTGATACTTACTGCAAAACATATTACAAAGGAGGAGCTCAAATTTCTGAAACGAAACAATATTCACGAATTGATTCAGAAAGGTGATGTTAATCGTATAGATCTGCAAAATGCAGTGGCATCGATGGTGTTTCCTGAACCCGTTGAAACACTGAAAATAGAACCGGTATTGCCAATTATCACCGGCAAACCTGTGGTATTGGTTGTTGAGGATAACCCCGACAATTTACTGACCGTTAAAGCGGTTCTTGCTGATGATTATATCGTTATTGAGGCAACAGATGGCGTTTCCGGTATTGAAATGGCCAAAATTCACCGGCCGGATCTTATTTTAATGGACATTGGACTCCCGGGAATGGACGGAATTGAAGCATTTAAAGTGATCCGAAAAGATATAAAGCTCGAACATATTCCGGTTATTGCTTTAACTGCAAGTGCCATGACTTTTGACCGCGAAGCCATTCTTGCCAGTGGTGTGGATGCCTATATTCCGAAACCAATCGACGAAAAAGTATTTTTCAATACAATAAATGAAGTGCTTTATGGAAAATAAGAAAATTAAAATCCTTGCAATCGACGATAACCCGGATAACCTGATCACGATAAAGGCGCTAATTATGGAAGCATTTTCGGATGCTATTGTACTGACTTCTTTAACAGGTGAAAAAGGTTTTGAATTGGCGGCCACCGAAGACCCCGATGTAATCCTGCTCGATATTGTTATGCCCGTTATGGATGGTTTTGAAGTATGCAAAAAACTAAAAGCCGACGAGAAGCTTAGTAATATCCCCGTGGTTTTTGTTACTGCAATCAGAGACGACAAAGAGTGCCGCATCATGGCGCTTGAATGTGGTGCAGAAGCCTTCCTTACAAAGCCAATTGATGAAAGTGAGCTCACGGCCCAGATTCGTGCGATGGTAAAGATTAAAACGGCTAATATTGATAAGTATACAGAAAAAGAACGGCTTGCGGCTTTGGTGAACGAACAGACCCGCGAGCTAAAGATAGTCAATCAGGCAACCTTAAACCTGCTGGAGGATTTGAGAAAAGAGAATGTAGTGCGGCTGAAAAGTGAAGAAAAATACCGAATGTTTATTGATCTTGCTTCTGATGCTTTTTTCCAGGGTGATAAGGTTGGAAATTTTATTGAAGCAAATAATTCAGCAGTTGAACTTACCGGCTATAATCGCGATGAACTGCTAAGGATGAATATGAAAGATCTGTTGTCATTGGATGATTTAAAAAAATCAATACCGTTAAGGTATGATTTGCTTGATAATGGCGATACAATAAAAAATGAACGGAAACTTATAAGGAAAGATAAGCAGATTGTATTTGTTGAGATGAATTCTAAAAAAATGACCGATGGCACCTATCAGTCATTTATCAGGGATATTACCGATCGCAAGCGGACGGAAGAGAAACTCCGTAATGTTGCACGTCTGTATGCCCTTCAAAGCGAAATTAATCGGTCGATTGTTAAAATTAGGGAACGGGATGAACTTTTTCGTACAATTTGTCAGGTGGCCATCAAATTCGGACAGTTTCGCATGGCATGGATCGGATTATTTGATAAAACCAATAACACGATTAGATCAGTTACACATGCGGGCTTTGAGGAAAAGTACTTGAATTTGCTTAATATCAAAACAGACGATTTAGCCTTTTCAAAAGGCCCTTCAGTATCGGCCTTAAAATTGGGAAAAATCGTAATTTGCAATGATATAAAAACTGATCCGCGAATGCTTCCATGGCGGAAGGAGGCACTTAAGCGCGGATACCGGTCATCAGTCGCTGTCCCCTTCATGAGTAAAGGCAAATCCGCAGGAATATTAAACCTATATGCATCAGAGGTCGGCTTTTTTACTGAAGATGAACGATTGCTTTTAAAAAAAATTGGTGAAAACATCTCCTTTGCGCTTGATGCGATGGACTCAGAAAAAGAGCGTAAAGATGCCGAACTTCTTCTCCGGGTAATCAATGAAGAGTTGATCCAAACGAATGAAGAACTCGTTATTGCCAAAGAACATGCCGAAGAGAGCGACCGTCTAAAATCAGCTTTTCTTGCCAATATGAGCCACGAAATTCGTACACCGATGAACGGAATTCTAGGTTTTGCCGGGTTGCTAAAAGAACCAAAACTAACCGGTGAAGAGCAAAAGGAATATATTGCGATTATCGAGAAAAGTGGTACCAGAATGCTCAATATCATCAACGATATTATTACGATTTCAAAAGTAGAATCGGGACAAATGAATGTTCTTGTTTCAGAGACGAATGTAAATGAGCAGATTGAATTCGTATATACTTTCTTTAAGCCTGAAGCAGAGCAAAAGGGGCTTCAGCTTAACTTTAAAAACTCCTTAACCTCAAAAGAGGCGCTTATAAAAACAGACAAGGAAAAGGTCTATTCAATTCTGACAAATCTTGTTAAAAATGCGATAAAATACAGCGATAATGGCACCATTGAAATAGGGTATAATCTGGTAGGGACGCAGGTAGAGACGCAAAATATTGCGTCTCTGCAACCCCAACCCCAACCCCAACAATTAAAATTCTACGTAAAAGACACAGGTATTGGAATTCCTGTCGATCGTCAGGAGGCTGTTTTCGATCGTTTTGTGCAGGCTGACATTGGTGATAAAAGAGCGTTTCAGGGAGCCGGATTAGGTTTGTCCATTTCTAAAGCCTATGTCGAAATGCTTGGTGGCAAAATTTGGCTGGAAAGTGAAGAGGGGAAAGGCTCGACATTTTATTTTACGATTCCTTACAATGGCGAACATCATGCAAAAAAGGTCGTTGAATCTACAGTGAAAGATGATGCCGCCAAAATCCAGACTAAAAGCCTTAAAATTTTAGTTGCCGAAGACGACGAAACATCCGGAATGCTCATCGAAATAGCAATTAGGCCAATAAGCAAAGAGATTTTAAAAGCCAAAACCGGGACAGAAGCCGTTGAAGTTTGCCGTAATCACCCGGATATCGATTTTGTTCTGATGGATATTAAAATGCCCGGTATTGACGGATATGAAGCAGCCAAACAAATACGAAAATTTAACCGTGATGTGGTAATTATTGCACAAACTGCTTATGCCTTACTTGGTGATAGCGAAAAGGCCCTTGAAGCCGGATGCAATGATTATCTTGCAAAACCCTTCGGACGGTCTACACTAACTGCAATTATAGAAAAGCATTTAAAAAAACAGATAGCTTAACCGGTTAATTCATAAGCCCTGACAGGGTTCCAAACCCTGTCAGGGCTTATAATTTCCAATTTGTCTAATTTTTATAAATATGCTGAATAACTAACCCCGCCAGTGTAAAACCATAAATCGCAGTAATATGGGCGACTGTCCCATTGATGACAGCTTTCTGACTGCACCATTCATGATCATCCAAATCAGGATCTCCAATTCCATTCTTTATTTTTGGACAAAGACATCTATCTGTACCACAAGATGATCCTGAACCACGGTTTTCGAGTAGCTCTTCACTGTAGATACACATAAATTCTTTGGCTGGGAGGTCCCCTTTGCGGATATATTTTCTGATTTTTGATCCAAACGGGCACCCTTTGACTTTCCAGAATTCGGCTACCTTAATCTGTGTTGGGTCGAGTTTCAGCGAAGCACCCAACGATGAAAATAGTATGGCATTGGTTCTGGTTGCCATTCTGATCAGATGAACTTTGCTTCCCAGACTGTCGATGGCGTCAATAATGTAATCGTACGATTCAAGATTAAACTGATCGTGACTGGCCGCATTGTAGATTTTTTGAATATCAGTGATTTCGGCATCCGGATTGATTTCGAGTAACCGCTTTTTCAACGCATCGGTTTTAACTTCACCAACAGTCTGCATCGTGGCATGTAATTGCCTGTTTATATTGGTAATACAGATCCTGTCGGAATCAACGATTGTCAGAAAATGGATACCCGATCGGATCAGACTTTCAGCACACCAGCTGCCAACTCCCCCAATGCCAAAGATAATCACCTTTTTACTGGCAATCTCCTCCATCTTCTCTTTCCCAATTAACAGCTCGGTTCGCTGAAATATTCCTTTAGTTTTACTCATAGCTCAAATATCCGGCAAAAGTAGAAGAAAATATCAAAATTAAATGTCGTAAACATACGTCGTATTAATATTTGACGTATATTTACGCCATAATTAAAAACAAAAGAAATGGTCGTTTCAAAAAAAGATTTATTCGATGAAGTTTTTCAGGAACGGGCGAACCTGTTTAAGACGTTAGCCCACCCGGCACGATTGCAGATTCTCCATTTTCTGGCCGAAACAAAAACCTGTATATCAGGTGATATCTCCGAAGAGTTACCGCTCAGTCGAACAACGGTGAATCAACATCTGAAAGAATTAAAAGATGCCGGATTGATTCGGGGAACGGTTGAGGGAGTAAAGACAAATTATTGTCTCGATTACGTTAAAGTGGATGAGATGAAAAAAATCCTGATCGGCTTTCTACATGAGATTGAGTTCCCGGAAGGGTTTTGCTGTAAGTAATTTCATTTCTGATGAAAATTCTTAATCCATAAAAATGCCACAAAGACACCAAGACACTAAGTTACACAAAGTGTTGTCTTCGTGAAATCTTAGAGCCTTCGAGTCTTTGTGGCAAAAAACTTTCTGAATAGGGACTTTAAATCAAATTTTAGTACCATTTCATCTTTTGCAAATTAAACTATTAGCATATTAACACATTAGCATATTAAATATGAAAGTTTTAATCCTTTGCACCGGAAATAGTTGCCGCAGCCAGATGGCACACGGCTTCTTGCAATCGTTCGATCCGAACCTTATTGTTTGTTCAGCAGGGACAGAAGCTTCGGGCAAATTAAACCCAAAAGCTGTTGCCGTCATGAAAGAAGCGGGCATCGATATCAGTCACCACACTTCTGACTCAGTTGATTTATACCTGGGTGAAGAGTGGGATTACGTAATAACAGTCTGTGGCGGAGCCAACGAAGCTTGTCCGGCATTTATTGGAAAAGTAAAACATCGCCTGCATATTGGCTTTGATGATCCTTCGCATGCAATGGGCTCTGATGATTTTATTTGGAGCGAATTTATTCGCGTCAGGGATGAAATTAGAGCTAAGTTTTATGAATTTTATAAAAATGAGCTAATGTGTTAATATGCCAATTTGCTAATTTAATAAATCTCAATTTACTAATACTGTTTAAAATGGAAAATAAAAATGTAATAATGGAAAAGAGTTTTGCTTTTGCTCTTCAGATAATTGAATATACTGAAGAAATGGAATCGCAAAAAAAATATGTTCTGAGTCGTCAGCTTTTAAGATCAGGAACATCGATTGGTGCAAATATTCGCGAAGCACAATCATGCGAAAGTAGGGCCGATTTTATTCATAAGCTAAAGATTTCTGCCAAGGAAGCAGATGAAACGGAATACTGGTTGTTTTTGTGTAAGAATTCAAAGTCCTATCCCTGGAATGAATCACTTTTACCATTGCTCGAAGAAATTCAAAAACTGCTAACGAGAATAATATCCTCAGCGAAGAAAAACAATTAGCATATTAACTCATTAGCATATTAGCACATAAAATAATATGAACCTTTCAGTTGATTTTAAATCATTCAGACCATTAGCATTAACTCTTCCAACGGTTTCAACAAAATTGAACCGGAAGGATTATTGGGGTGCTATCAAAGTCCGTTGGGGAATAGGTCGCGATCAATACAGGGTGACGCCGGGTATTTACAAAGTCGGAAATCCAAACAATGAATCTGATGTGTTTGTCTCAGCTAATTACAAACTGTCGTTCGATGCCTTGCGTAAGAATCTCGGTTCGTTGAATGCCTGGATTCTTGTTATCGATACTAAAGGTGTCAATGTTTGGTGTGCTGCCGGGAAAGGAACCTTCGGAACCGATAACATCGTAAAGAGCATTAAAATCTCATCGTTGGAAAGCATTGTGAAACATCGCACCATCATTGTCCCGCAATTGGGTGCCGTTGGAGTTGCAGCACACATTGTAAAGAAAATGAGTGGATTTAGGGTTGTCTATGGCCCAATCCATGCAAATGATATCAAACCATTTATTCAGGCAGGATACAACGCAACGCCCGAAATGCGCGAAATGAAGTTCCCCATACGAGAACGGGCAAAACTGATTCCGGTCGATCTGTTGTACGGAAAATATAAGCTGTTGATTGCAATGGCAGTGCTGATTTTCTTCTCTGGTCTCGACCGAACAGGATTCCTCTTTTCAAAAATGTTTGAAACCAGTTTGTTTCCACTTCTCAATGTCGTTTGCGCATATCTTGCGGGAATCGTTATCGCTCCGCTATTATTACCCTGGATTCCATTTCGTTCCTTCGCACTCAAAGGCGCTTTCTGGGCAATGGTAATTACCATGGTTCTGAACCTGTTCTTTAATGTTCCACTCCTTGAAAGTATCGCATTGGGACTCATAAATCTTAGTCTTGCTTCATTTATGACGATGAATTTTACCGGTTCTTCGACTTATACATCCCTTTCGGGCGTGAGTAAAGAGATGAAATGGGCCGTTCCTTCCCAGATAATTTTTGCAGCTGTTGGACTTATCTTATTTATCATTTCAAAATTAGTTTGATATGAAGACGATGCAATACCTGAAAAATGTAGTCACCTTAAAGCTCGATACAGATCTTTGTACAGGATGCGGATTGTGTGTAATGGTTTGTCCACATGCAGTTTTTGAAATCAATAACCGAAAAGCACGAATTATTGATATTGACGATTGTATGGAATGTGGGGCGTGTGCCCGGAATTGCCAGTTTGGTGCAATCAGTGTAAAAACAGGCGTTGGCTGTGCGGCTGCCATCATTAACGGCATCCTCACCAATTCAGAACCTTCGTGCGATTGCTCCAATACAAAATCAACGAAATGCCAAAGTTCTCAGAACTAATATTCTATCCCTGTTCATTTTTAAATTAGCACATTAACTCATTAGCATATTTGCACATTAAAATCTTCCATGAAACTCAGTAATTTTAATTCAAATACATCACAATTAAAAGGAAATATCTGGCTCAAAGGCTTATTTGGCGTTGAGAAGGAGAATATTCGCGTCGACAAACATGGAATGATCTCTCAAACTCCTCATCCTGAAATTTTTGGTGATAAGCTCAATCATCCTTTTATCACTACCGACTTTTCGGAAAGTCAGGTTGAAATGATTACACCGCCATTGCCAACGATCGCGCAGACTTTGGGTTTCCTTGAAACGATTCATGATATCGTGAGTCTCGAACTTGTCGATGAATACCTCTGGCCGCAAAGTATTCCCCCGATCCTTCCCGACGAGGAACAAATACCCATTGCCCATTATGCAAAGCGAGGGCGCAAAGAAGAGGAATACAGAAAGAAGTTGGCGCTGAAATATGGGAGAAAAAAACAGGCAGTTTCGGGAATTCATTTCAATTTGTCGCTGGACGAAACTTTACTGACAATGCTCTATCAGGGTACTTCACAAGATCTTTCAATGGATGAATTTCGCGATGAAGTCTATCTGAAAATCACGCGACAGTTATTACGCTTCCGGTGGCTTTATGTATTGATTTTTGGAGGTAGTCCCATCGTCGATCCTACATTTGAACTAAAATGCCGCGATCTTCCAATCTTTTTTAATTCCAAAACACGCGCCTTATCGCTTCGAAACAGTTGTTTTGGTTATGGAAACATTGTGGAACTTTATCCCGATTATCAATCAGTTGAAGGATACCTCCATAGTGTTGCGCAAATGGTGAAGGAAGGGACACTTTCGGCTTCGAAAGAGCTTTATGCATCTGTCAGACCTAAATTCATTAATAATTCCGATTCAATTTCATATGTAGAAGCCCGTTTTCTTGATATCAACCCGCTCAGTAAGATTGGTCTTACCACCGAAATGATAGGTTTCATTCATTGGTTAGCCATTTATGGCCTTCTTTCAGACGAGTCAAATGATTTTAATTCAGAATTTCAAGCCATTGCAAATTCAAATCATGATAATATTTCACTTTACGGATTAAATAGTGCGATTCAGATTATGGCGGAGGATGGTTCATCAAAAAATGCCTGGGATGAATCCAAAAGATTGATCGGCGAAATGATCGGTTTATATTCAAAACTGGAAATTGATCATAGCGACTATTTTAATTCTTTGCAATACGTTCAGGAAATAGCCAATCATCCCGAACGAAGAATCGTTCATCAAATACTGAACGAAACCGATCAGAAAGGATTCATTCCTTTTCATCTTGAGAAGGCTCGTGAATATTTACAGGAAAGTAAACAAAATGTCTTCAACTTCAAGGGGCTGGAGGATATGGAGCTTTCGACACAATTGTTGCTGCGCGAAGCCGTTCGCCGGGGAGTTGCATTTGATATTCTTGACAGAGGTGAAAATTTCATCCGGCTAAAGCGCGATGAAAACATCCAATATGTCAGGCAGGCCACAAAAACTTCGCTCGATAATTATGCAAGCATTCTGGCGATGGAGAACAAGGTGATCACCAAACTAATTCTTGAAGAGCATGGAATCAGCGTTCCCAAAGGTTTGGATTATGCTGATAAAATAAGTGCAAAAGCCGGCTTCCAATATTTCAAAGGTCGTGCAGTCGTGATAAAACCTAAGAATACCAATTTTGGATTAGGTATTACGATCCTAAAAACTAATATTGATTCAACAATATTTGAAAGAGCCGTTGACATCGCGTTTGACTTCGATTCGGGTATTCTTATTGAAGAATTTATTGAAGGAAAAGAGTTCCGTGTGTTTGTAATGGCCGATGAAGTGGTGGGTATTCTGCATCGCGTCCCGGCCAATGTGACCGGAAATGGAATGCAAACAATTCGGGAACTTGTTGTGGAGAAAAACAAAGATCCGTTGCGGGGAAAAGGTTATCGGACACCATTGGAAAAAATACATTTGGGCGAAGCCGAACTGATGTTTCTGACAGCTCAAGGCAAAGATTTTGATTACGTCCCCGGAAATAATGAAACGGTATTCCTGCGCGAGAACTCTAACATCAGTACGGGGGGCGATAGTATTGATTTCACCGATGAAATTCCCGAATCGTATAAGAAAATTGCCGTAAAAGCTGCGAAAGCGCTTGATGTGAAAATCACCGGACTCGATATGATTATTCCTGATTACAAGCAGGAGGCGACTGATGATAATTATGCGATTATCGAGTTGAATTTCAATCCGGCCATCCATATACATTGTCATCCATACAAGGGAAAGAACCGAAGGTTGAACGAAAAACTAATGGATGTACTTGGCTTCCCGATTATAAAAGAGATTGGAACAGCAACTCACCGAAGAAGAATTTGTCTAAGGTTGGAATGCTGTGAATTAATTAAAAACTAATAAAGTACACCAGCCAATAGGTTGAATCATTTTCAAATCTTCAAATTGTCTCATTTTCAAATTTAATTTATGAAAACACGACTCAAATTTTTTGACCGATATTTAACCCTCTGGATCTTCCTTGCCATGTTGGTCGGCGTTGTTGCAGGATGGAGTTCTCCAAAAGTTGCTGAATTCTGGAACAGCTTTTCAAGCGGAACAACCAATATTCCGATTGCCATCGGATTGATTGTGATGATGTATCCCCCTTTGGCAAAAGTAAAATATGAAGAATTGGGCGATGTATTCAAAAACACACGAATACTTGGACTTTCATTGATTCAGAACTGGGTGATCGGACCGATTTTAATGTTTGGTCTTGCCGTTTTGTTCCTGAAATTCAACATCGATTATATGTACGGACTGATATTGATCGGACTTGCCCGTTGCATTGCAATGGTGATTGTCTGGAACGATTTGGCAAAGGGCGATACACAATATGCAGCTGGTTTAGTGGCGTTTAATTCGATCTTTCAGGTGCTGTTCTTCTCCGTTTATGCCTGGTTTTTTATCGCTGTCCTTCCGGGTTGGTTTGGATTGCCGGTTAATGATGCCGTTTCGCGGATTACCATCGGACAAATTGCCCAAAGTGTATTTATTTACCTGGGAATCCCATTTATTGCGGGTTTTCTAACGCGATTTATTTTGATCCGTGTTAAAAGTAAGGTCTGGTATCACACGAAATTCATTCCAAAGATCAGTCCGTTGACATTGATTGCGCTGCTTTTCACCATTGTGGTGATGTTTTCGTTGAAAGGGGCGTACATTATCCGGATTCCGCTCGATGTATTAAGGATCGCAATTCCCTTATTGATCTATTTTGTGATTATGTTTATCCTTTCGTTCTGGATGAGTAAAAAAGCCGGAGCGAATTACGAACAATCGACAACACTTTCATTCACCGCCGCAAGTAATAATTTCGAATTAGCCATTGCGGTTGCGATCGCTGTCTTCGGAATCAATTCCGGTGAAGCATTTACAGCCGTTGTTGGTCCGCTTGTTGAAGTTCCGGTGATGATTGCACTGGTGAATGTGGCGTTTTATTTCAAACGGAAATTTTATACCAACAAATCAGCTGTTTAAATCGATAACGATTACTTTTGCAACTATGGAAAATCAGGAACCCAAACATATCCGCCGCGTACGATACAAAGGAACACACCCCAAATCGTTTAAGGAGAAATACAAGGAACTTCAGCCAGATATTTATGCCGATGATGTTGCAAAGGTGATGGATCAGGGGCGGACTCCGGCTGGGATGCATCGTTCGATTTGCGTCGACGAAATAATGGATCTCCTTAAAGTCCTTCCGGGACAGATTGGTCTCGATGCAACGATGGGATATGGCGGACATAGTCAGGAACTGCTTAAACGGCTGCAACCTGGTGGTCGCCTCTATGCGATTGATGTTGATCCGTATGAATTGCCACGGACTCAGGAACGTTTGCGGTCATTGGGTTACGAACCGGATGTATTGGTGATTCAGAAACTGAATTTCTCCGATATCGACCGGCTTATTGCTGAAACAGGACCGCTTGATTTTGTATTGGCCGATTTGGGTGTCTCTTCGATGCAAATAGACAATCCCGAAAGGGGATTTTCATTTAAAGTGGAGGGTCCGTTAGATTTAAGATTGAATCCAAAAAGCGGAAAACCGGCTTCGACTCTTTTAAAAACGATTTCACAAGACAGATTAGAAGAGATATTGGTCGAAAATGCCGACGAACCTCATTTCGAACCCATCGCGAATGCGATAAAGACCCATCTTTCGAAAGGATTGGTCATCGAAACAACGACGCAGCTGCAAAAGATCATTGCAGAAGCCCTGGAATTTCTTCTGCAGCCTGATCGAAAAGAAGATATTAAGAAATCGTGCCAGCGTTGCTTCCAGGCATTGCGAATTGCAGTGAATGATGAGTTTGGTGTCCTGGATAAATTCCTGGAGAAGCTTCCCGATGCACTTTCTTCCGGCGGACGTGTAGCGATCCTTTCATTTCATTCGGGAGAAGACCGTCGTGTTAAGAAATCTTTTCAGCGCTTCTTTCGTGAAGGTGTTTACAGCGAAATAGCACCCGATCCGATCCGCCCTTCAGTACAGGAATGTAATACCAATCCCCGTGCACGTTCTGCAAAATTAAGGTGGGCGGTAAAAGCGTAAAGGGTCTAATATTGAAATCTCCTAAAAAAATCCCTCAAGACTTCTAAAACCTTGAGGGATTGTAAAATGTGTGACAATTCAATATTTACCCCGGCAATAATGCATTACACTTCCCTGTTCTGCGAAGTCTGCTTATGCTTGTTGTTAATCAATTAGTTTTGATATCACATCGAAAATATTCTTC
>Ga0302286_10002888_pt1 | contig 11790 bp, 13 predicted proteins | sample III_Fen_E2_3_FD_198765 | JGI IMG/M metagenome (GOLD analysis project Ga0302286, IMG submission 198765) | Peat permafrost microbial communities from Stordalen Mire near Abisko, Sweden - III_Fen_E2_3 | ecosystem: Environmental > Terrestrial > Soil > Wetlands > Permafrost | place: Sweden: Abisko...
AGTTTTGGCAATAATTTCTGCTTTCCCATCACCATTGAAATCTGCAACTAAAACGGGAGCTGTCATTGACGATATATAGGTATCTACATTTGGTCCAAGATTAATTTTCCATTTAAAAACACCATTATTATCGTAACACTCCAGTAAAATATAATTGTATGTTGCATCTTGTGGTACACGTTTGACGATATAATCAAAATCACCATCGCCATCTATATCTCCCACATATACATGCAACACATCATAAACGGCAGTTCCTGTTGACTGAAGCGAAATGGGGAAAAATTGTCGAAATGTGGCATTTACTTCGGGGGTAAAGGTTTCGCTAGTTTCAAGCTCAACACCGTCGACCACCGATCGAACAAAATATGAATTAACTTTTGTTACAGCTACTTTGGAATCGGTAAAGTTGGTCGAATTGGTAATTGGTGTTGCATTGAGTTTAACTGCAGCAGCACCATCGGTAATTCTATAGATGTTGAAACCCATTGTCCAATCATCTTTGGCTAGTAATCGCCATCCAATATATGCACTTGTTGCATTTGGATAAATTACTATTAGTCCACGGTTCAATGCCTCGACTTGTCGTTGTGCAAATAGTATATTTATACAAAAGAAAAGTATTAGTATAAATGGTATTTCCTTTTTCATTATTTTTATGAAGATAAATTAAAAAACTGATTTCTAGGATTTAAATTAATAATTGGATACAATATATTGTTGATAAATTTAAGTACAATGTTCGGTATTAACAATACTTTTCTTATATTCAGTTGGAGTCATTAAATACTTTTGTTTAAATCGTCTAGAGAAATATTTTGAATCAGAAAACCCGACTTCAAAAGCCACTTCTTTTATTACACTCTCTGATTCTTCAATCTTCTTTTTTGCTATTCCCAATCGAATATCTTCAATGAATTCTTGTGGACTACACTGACAGTGGTTCATAATTTTCCGATAAATAGATGCTCGACTTACTCGAATAAAGTAACATAATTTATTGACATTAAAATCTGGGTCGTGAAAATTATTTTCAACAAGTTTCTTTACTTCGGTTATTAGCTGTTTACTCTTTATCATAACTTAATATGTTTTAAAATCTATTTTTCCATAAAATAACCTTTACCCGGTTCAATATTTTGGATCGAATTTGTTGTTTCATTTGGCTTCCAGAAACCATCAAAATTTTTTATTGACGAACAATTTGTTGTGGTAAAATAATTTGAAAAGGGTGTAACTGTTTGAAAAGAGCATCCAATTAATTGCCAACCTGTTTTAATGGTAAATGGAGGATTTTTTATAGATAATTGTGTACCACTGACTTTTAACGTTCCTACTGTATTCATATTCACTAAATAGCCATTGCCTGAAGTTATAGACTTTAGTGAATTGAATACTTCATTTTGATTTTTTCGCCAGTATGCATCCATTGTTTTTATTTCTTGTACATCCATAACAGAAAAAAGAGTTGAAATAATTGAATCGTTTGGGTTTACATTTATTGAAATCAAATTCCACCCTTTAGCTAATACAATTGTTTGTTGTATGGTAGGTATAGATATTACAGGAACTACCGCAATACTAATGTTAGTAGTATATGTTGTATTATCGTTTCCTATAACGGTAAATGAAAAACGTGCCATTCCAAAGAAATTAACCGTAGGTGTATATCGAACAGTATGTCCATTACTTTGAACAATGGCTGTGCCATTTACAGCATTTTTTGTAACATACGTTGGCGATACTTTCGAAAAGCCAGTAGTATATTGAGCTAAATCGATATCGATATAACTATTTTGATTAACGGTAGCATGCAATTCACCAAGCCAATTAGCATAACGTTCAATATTGGTGTAACCATCGGGACCAATTGTCATTGCTTCATTTGTGTTACTATTTAAACTATTGGTTTTCTCCCAAAAATCGGGCAGTCCGTCGTTATCTTTATCGGTTTGTTTTGTTCCACTTTCAATAGTTCCATAACCATTATTTCCCAAACCAGTTTCAGTTTGAGATGTATATAGGCCACTTCCAGGACCACGCAATCCGACACCCAATCCAGTTGTTCCACTTCCTAGGGTATAAACTTGCGACAAAATTAATTGATCTAATTCATCGTAAGGAATTGTTCCTGCCATTGACGAGACAAAGCGGTATGCAGTTGCTGCACTATAAATAGGTAAACTTGTTGTAATTGTAGACCAAGGAGCTGAAAGTATGGTTGGTGTTCCCTGATAAAAATATGGTATCGTTTCTGATCCGTTCAATACTCCATCTAGTGATTTGTCTTTCATGTTTCCACTATAATAAATTGACTGATTTTTATCCATCTGAAACCAAGTGTTATCAGTACCTGTTGATGCTGGGCCAAAAATAAAATAGTTATTTACAATATCATGTTTAAAGCTTGTACTAGTAGTGTGCGTTGTATAGGCTGCCGAATTATTATATTCAACATTATTTACAAAAACATTATTAATTTTTGCTAATGGATTTCGATTATGACTATTGGCAAAAACATTATAGAAAAATGACCATTCACTGTTTACCGACTCACAATGTGCTCCAAACGGTTGTCCTGTAGGGTAGGGTGTCCAATATGTTGTTCCCATTTCATCCTGCTTTTTTAAATTGCATTGTACGCAATTGCACAAGATTTGGAGACAAGTTTTTCTTTGCCCAAATATCTATTTCCCCAATACGTTTGTCTTCTAAAGCAATTTTAAAGTCAAACCTTTGAGTTTGTTTTTCATTGATTAATCGTGCGTAAATTGGTACAAATAAGACATATGGAGTTACACCATTCAATTTATTCATAGACTTACGAGCTTTATATCTGCCAAAGATAGATTCAATAATATCTGAAGAGTTGTTGTGTGCAACCACATTTGATTTTATCAGCATTATTTCTTCTCTAAGAAATTCAATAATACATTTCCCTAATTCAATCATTCGCAAGTTGCCACGCAAGAGATATTTTTCTATTTCTTTTTGACATTGGCTGATTGTTATTTTTGACAATCCATTGTGCTTACAAATATGTTCAATGCTCCCTATACATTTTGTAACATCTGACAACTCATCTATCAGAGAAGCATTTGCAGGTATAAAGGAAAATACTTTTCGTTCAACATCATTCAGCGTATGATAAATATCAAGCATTTTAGATGACCATTTAACCCAACTCGAAAGGTTGATAAAACGAGCAATAGTACGCTGAGTGGGAGGAAGCAAGTAAGCTATTTTCTTCATATTGTACTTAAACTTAGACTCAGTCATTAACCTAACATATTCCTTAAAATCAGGCATTTCCTTATATGCTCTCTCCAAATACATACCTAAAGAGTGGCTAATGTCGTGCTGATGATTCATTTCGGCACATCTTACCCCTTTTTTTCATGATTGAAGCATTATCGCTTATTACATATCGTGGGTTGTGTCCAGCCTTCTCACTGGCTTTACGAAGCTGTGTTGCAACGCCCTCTCCGTTCCAACTATCTGCTAGTGCGATATCAAGAACACAGACATCCCCGCAATTCAATGGTCGACCTATGTTCAGCAGGTACTCCAAGGGTAAGAAGCAACTTCTCACTGCCTATCATCATACTTTCATCAATAACTCCAGCATAATCAACATTTTTCAATGAGACTCCAGCCGTTTCATAAACTTTCAACCCACACTTTTTAACCCAATTCTCGATTGAGTTATAACAAGGAATTGTACCTAAAAGTCCATCAAAGGTGTCGTTTATCACACTTAGAATTTCCACAACTGAACGCAATCCACAATTAACACGAGTGTAAAGTAAAGTGCTTAATCTGACAGTAAGCTCAGAATATTTATGTCGCTCGATAGGTTCGAAAGTGATTGTTCTTGTTCTTTGTTCAATATGATTGTCCGTGCGTCGTTTTTTTTTAATTCTTTTTGCAATTCTGTCTTTTTAGATTGTGAGTTCTCTAATTTCTGAGATAGATTCTTATTCTCTTTTTTCAATATCGTAATTTCTGCTTTTAATCTTGCATTTTCATTTTGAATATTTATCCTTTTCATCGTTTTTGTTTTATATGAATACGGCATAAATATACATATATCAACAATATAACCAAATTTATTGACGTGATTTCCGTAACTAGAAATGAAGTGAAAATATAGTTATTAGTCTTAAAAAATGTAAAATTCTTATTCGTTTTTTAGAACAACATATTGGACACCCTACCTGTAGGGTCGGCAATAAGACAATTTTGAAAAGTGATATTGGTTACCAAATAGCCTGTAGAATTGTCGCCAACTCCATCAATATTATTCCAAGGAGCAAACTCGATTGAGCAATGATCAAAAATAGCATTATGAGCAAGATAGATACTTAAAGCATCATCGGTTGAACTTGCCGTTTCGCTACCTGGACGAATTCGTATTCCTCTACATATAATATTCGATTGCTTGGCAAATGAAATTTCCCCACCACAAAATTCTATTCCTCCACCTGGAGCCGTTTGACCTAAAATTGTTATATTACTTTTACATGAAACGGCTGTTAGCAAAGTTATATATCCACCAACATCGAACACAACAATACGATTCGAAACACTTACTGCATCACGAAATGAGCCAGTTCCACTATCGTTTAAATTAGTAACATGATAAACCGCTCCTGTTCGACCACCTGTTGCAAAACGTCCGAATCCTAAAGCTTCGGGGAACGAAAGTGTTTGGGTAAATGAATTAACAATGCAAATCAGAATTAGACATGTAGTTGACAGTATATTTTTTATTGTTTTCATTTTTTAAATTTTATGTTAGTTGATTTATAGACCTCGGTGGTTTCGTTAACTACCGAAGTTTGATAAACCAGCGACTAAAATCGTACCTGCAGTCTTTATACTTACCCAATGACATCTCCAGAATTTATTATTTTTAAGAAATTAGACATATTATTTTGACCATTTTTCCAAAATGTTAAATAAGTACTTTTTAGATCAACTGAAGTAAATGGACGTTTCGACATTACAACTCCTGTTACCGACTTTCCACAAGTATCTGAAATATCGATTAATGAAAATGCGTAAGATCCTGGATCATCTAAAGTATTAAGAAAAGTTATTAACGAATTGGTATCTTTTGTTAAGTCAGATATTGTCAACTATATTTGAGCATTAAAGTCAGCAAAATCTTCAAACACGCCATAGCATATTAATCGAGCATAGTCAGGTGCTTGAATTCCTGCTCTATACCTTTTTGCTCGCAATGCACTTCTATTACCTCCTAGCATTTTAATAGTAAATGTAATATAATTCACTATTTTAGAGTTTGAAATAAGATTGTCGGGAATCAATGGAGTATAATTGGGATCGTTACAGTCTAATTCTGAGCGTCCACTCTTATTTAATAAGACTATATCAAATGGTGATTGAGCAAAAATGATATTACTAATTAGAAAAAATAAAAGGAAAACTATTTCATAGAGAAGTATTCCTGAAACAATTTCTTTGGTTTTCAATTCTGTTATCTTCATTACAATTAACGAATATTTTAAAAATTAGATTTACAAATTCCATAAAATGAAACTACTCTATTTATAGTGTAAAAATAACAAAAACTAAGGACGATAAAATAAATAACAAAAAAAGAATACTTTTGTTTCATCTAAAAAAACAATTTGATTAATCGTTAGTATGCCAGTAAGGATAAACAGAAGCTACAAGCAATCTATCAAAAATTGAGTTTAAATTCCGTCTATTAAGCTTATAAACAAACTCATCCAGATAGTTTTGCAAATATTCTCCTTTAATTTTATGATACACACCTAATAAATTCCTTTTGGCATTGCTAATTGCAATATGAACCCATTTAAGCGTTTCAGACGTTGTTTCTTTTGATGATTTTTCAGCCAGATGAGCCTCTATATAATCAGACATATGAACATAACTTTTACTTTTATCAGAAAAAACAAAGGTTTTAGAATTAATAGATTCTGTAATCACTTTTTTTATCTCATCATATTTGTGATTGCTTATCACTTTCATTTTGAAATACCTGCAATGTCTTGAAACCTTTCCCGTTTCTATATCCTCCAAAGGTGTTGATTCTGCCATAACAGCCACATTGGATTGACGTTGACTTCCTTTTCCTCGCTTAAGTATCGACTTTGTTTGTTTTGACACTTCCTTCTCAAAATATCCTTCATCAAATTCAACCATATCAGTTAATTGATACAATGCATCTCGTTTACCCATGACAATTTGCAGTCTGTGCATTATATCCCAAATAGTATTATAGCGTTTATAGCCAAGTTGACGTTGTAATTCACATGCTGAAATACCTTTCTTTGTCCCTGTCATATAGAGCATTATTAAAAACCATGTGCGGTATGGTAATCGTTAATTCTCCATAACCGTTCCACTTCTCAAGGTCATTCTAAAATCACATTTCGAGCATTGAAATTGCCATTTACTGGATAACCAATAATGCATCTTACATCCACATTTTTTACACGTAACTCCTTCTTTCATACGAATATTTCTAAAATATTCTTTGCATTTTTGTTCTTCTGCAAACTTTGTTATAAATTCTAATAGCATCATACTTTCATTATTTTCAAACAAAAGTACTTTGCAGTTACGCCAATCTATGTCTTAGTGGCAAACAAGCGACTAAGCAATAAAAATAATTAACACATAAACAACCAATTTTCTTATATATACAAATTAAAGTATTTCACCTTTTGTCACTTTAAACCAATGTCGTTTATTTAAAGTCATCTAAAAATTCGATTAATACTTTCGTCAAAAGGATATACAAAAACATCGTCGTAACCAATTTGTTTAAAATTGTTTAAGATAGTAGTATCGTTTGAAATTGAGATTAATTTTGAATTGTTGTGAACTGTTTTTATTTGCTCCAATAAATCCGATCCTTTACAATCGGGTAAATGATGATCGAGAAAAATATAATGATATGAATTCGTTTCGAGTAAATCGAGTGCAGATTCACCACATTCGGCAACATCATACATTGAAATAAACTTAGATATATATTTCTCAATCAACTTTATTTTCAAAAGATTGTCATCAATTATGATTGCAGACATAATACTTTAGTATACTAATTAATCATTACAGATTTCGATTTCGAACAGTTGTTTGATGTCAATACAAAAAAGTACAAACCTTGTGGCATTCCATCAACAGAGATTGATGATTCTTTATTTGTAAGGATTTCGGACTTTACTTTTAGTCCAAGTACATTATAAATATCGAGTACTGTTTCGGAGTTCGATTCTAATTTACAAACGGTAATCTTTGCATGAGCAGGATTTGGATATATATTTAATTCATCATTTTCATATTGATTAACAGAAGTTAATGCAGAGTCCTGGACGAGAACGAATTTATCGACAGTAAATGTTGTTTTAGATGTTGCTGTAATTTTAAAAGTTAGTATTTGAATTCCTGTATCGAAAGAAAGATTATATGTTGAACTTACTGCTAAAGTGGTTGAATCGCCTGTTTTAGGAACTATTTTAGTTAATGTTGTTAATGTCCCCATTATAAAACTATACTTCCCTCCTCCATTGGTTGATGCTGTATAAGTATCAATTCGGTATTTGCCAGCTTGTTTTACATTTACAGAATATTGAATCCATTCGCCAGTAGCAACATATCCAATTTGGAAACCATTATCTGGGCGAGCCTCAATATCTACAGCTTCATTTAATCGATACGTTTGACCAAGATTTGAAGCAGTTAAATCATGAAACGATTGTCCTTCACCACCTAAGTCGAAATCTTCGGCTTGAATAGTTCCTGGTACCGATGCAGGTGAACCTAAGTATGGTTTTCGTATTCCCACAGTTTTAACCGATGTTGGGTACGAATATAAATCTATTGAATCGAGAAGATTTGTACGAATTCTATAATAATACAATGTATTTTTATTGAGAGCAGAGTCTTTGAATTGAGTTGCTGTTGGACTTATTTTAGCAATCGGAACAAACTCAGTATTTGCAGTTCTCCTATCTATATATATACTATCATTTAATGTTGTTCTATTTGTCCACGATAAGGTAATAGTAGTATCTACAACTACCGTTTTTAATTTTGTAGGAGATTCTTTATAGGTATGAATAATAACATCTTTCAGATCGTTCCATTTTCGTGAATTCCGTATATAAACCTGAAAATTACCATTGTCATCCCAAACATTTACTGCTACATTATTATTTAATGCTTGTTCAACAACAGTTGCATAATATATCATTCTTGAATTATAATCGCAGGCTCCTATTGTTCCAAATTCATCGAGAATTACTGGTATTTGATTTGTTTTCGACCATTTTGCAACTTTAGTAAAAATGGCTGCAGTTGAACCAATATCGCTCGTTGTTCCGTAAGTTCCTTTAGCTAAACCTGCAAAGTTCCAAGGATCATATGAGTGAAAATAACCCATCAGATATTTATCATTTGAATCGGGTATTTTTGCTGCAATAAGCTTATCGACACCAGTATAATCTGTACCTGAAAATATCACAATTCGAGTTGGATTTGTTTTGCGGATTATTCCTAATGCTCTTACATTAAATGCATCGACAGTTGTTTGAGTTAATATTTGAGGTTCATTCAAAATTTCAAAAAATAAATGATCCGATTTATCTTTGAAATGTATAGCAATTTGACTCCAAAGACTATCATACTTGGCAATCATGGTAGCTTTTGCAACTTGATTTTTCATGGTATCAATTTGCTTTAAACCTTCTTCATGATGGAGATTAATAATGATATACAATCCCTTGTTTAAACCCCATGTAACAATAGAATCAACTCGGTTTAACCATGTTTGATTAATGGTAAATGGAGATGTATTCGAAATATGGTCTTTCCAAGTAATAGGAATTCGTATACTGGTAAACCCAGCATTTGCATAATCGTCGAAATAATACTTTTGAATAAGAGGATTGCCCCAACTTGTTTCTGTTGGATTTGCATCTAATGAGTTACCAATGTTTATTCCTCGTTTTATTTTCGTAATTGCATCTTGCGGTGTTAATTGTGCTTGCACAGTAACTGTCATGCAAATTAGTACTCCGACTAAACAGATTATTTTGGAAAATATTTTCATAATAGTATGGTTTAAAATTATGAAGCAAAATTCCAATTATTTAAACTTTTCATATTTACAAAAACGGTAAAAGACTTAACAAAAAAGTAAAAAGTGCATTATTCAAGACTTTGGATATATTCAGAAGGATTTTTCCCTGTAATATTTTTAAAAACTCTATTAAAATTATTGGGACTACTAAAGCCGACAGAATAGGCAATCTCACGTATATTTAAATCCGATTCTTTAAGCAATCTTTGAGCTTCTGAAATTCGAATTTGATTTATATAGGTTTAAAATTACAGCCAAAGTGTTCCGAAATTGAATCGGAGACTTACAATAGATATCCATCTTTCCCCTATTTACCGTTCAATAAATATCCTTTTCCAACTTCTAAATTACTTATACTATTTGTCGTTCCATTAAGTATCAAAAAACCATCGAAATTCTTTATTGAAATACAATTATTTGAGTTGAAATATGTTGATAATAATGTATTGGTTTGAAATGGACAACCTATTAGTTGCCAACCTGTTTTAATCGTTGAAGGATATATTACATTTGAAAAGACAAAACCATTTATAGTTAAAATACCATCAACATTCATATTGACTAAATATCCATTTCCTGTAGTAATTTTTGTCAATTTATTAAATATTGGATTTTGATCTTTTCGCCAAAATGCATCCATCGTTTTTATTTCTTGAACATCTAAACCAGCAAAAAGTGTTGAAATGCTACTATCGGTTGGTATGACATTGGTCGAGATAAGATTCCACCCGGCATTAAGTACAATTGTTTGTTTAATAAATGCAGGCTTAACAATAACATCTATTTGAGCACGAGGACTTTCGCATGCTTTTATTGTTTGCGACACAAAATACTTAATTGTGCCAATGTTCGCTGTACTTGGAATAGGTGCATTGGTTAATGCAGTTCCAGCTAAAGCTACCGTATACCATAAAAGTGAAGTTCCAGTTGCAGTTAATGCTAAGGCAGTAGCATTTTGATTATAAGAAATAGGACTTACAACTGTTGGAGCAGATGGAATAGCATTCATCGTAATATTTATTGTAGCTACCGATGATACTACATTGGTATTGCTCGTTGCTATTGCACGAATCGTTTTTGAACCAGCAGTCGCACTTGTCCACGCAAGGGTATATGGACTGGTATTATCTGTCCCTATTAAAGTATTTCCGTCATAAAAATCTACCTTACTTATGCTACCAGACGAAATTGAAGCATTGGCATTAATATTAATTGTTGAATTTGAGCAGAATATTGCATTTGCTGTTGGGCTAGTGATTGAAACTGTTGGCGTGGGATTAGTAACTTGGTCAATAGGGACTGTTCCTGTGAATCCTGTTTGACCCGCTTTTGAAAGAACAAGTACAAGATAACCATCTTTCACCAAAGCGTTATTGGGATCAAAATCGGTTAAATTTTCTCCAAATGTCCAATTAGCCTTCGACCACTGAGAAGTATTAAACGTGTTAAAATCATCAGTCCAATTTAGCGTAAAGTCGGCTCCATTGTTTCCTGTGCCAGGGGTGTACGTGGAGTATTTAATCCAGTTCACGAATTGATAAGCTGGCAATGCATTAACATCAAATGCACCAACCCAACTTGTAATATTTGCAGCCCAAAGATTAAAGCGAAAAGATTCGGTATTAGTTAATTCACTTACTTGACCTCCTATTGTTTTTCTCATTAGAACTCCATCAATAAACCACGCAACGTAATTAGGAGTCCACTCTAAGGTATAGGTATGATATGCATCGCCCATAGAATATCCAGGAGTATGGACTTCCTCCGAAGTCTTTTTGGGATTGTTGGTGATGATATTTGATTGAAATGATTCTGCATTGTTCTTGCCAAATACTTCAATATCGACTTCTTCCCAAAATGCCCCAGAGACTTCTGATCCATTTTTATAGGTGAAAAATGTAGATAGTATTCCACTGCCTTTTGCCATTCGCATTCTCATTTCAACTTTACCATACTTCCAACTTTGGTTGGAGTATACTTCTGCTCCTTTATAATTTTTTTGAGCTAGCATACAAAAAGAAATAGCAGAAAGGATGATTGTAATAATTGTTTTCATGATTATAGAGTTTTAGGGTTATGTGTGGCTTTATTTCCAATTTAATACAGATTCTTTTCGTTGGTTTAATAGTTTGGATATAATTAAAAAGTATAGCAATAAAACTATTGATTTTGAATGATTTGTTTAGGTGATTTGTAAGTTCAAATAATCAATTCAAGATTTAAAATATGATCTTTCCAAGTTATAGGAATTCGAATACTGATAAAACCAGCATTTGCAGAATCGTCGAAATAATACTTTTGTATAAGTGGAATATTGGGGGAAATACTTTCATAATAGTACCGTTTTAAATTATGAAGCATATTTCCGATTATTTCATCTTTTACTATTTACAAAAACGGTAAAAGACTTAACAAAAATGTAAAAAGTGTATTATTCAAGGCTTTGGAGATATTCGGATGGATTTTGCCCTGTAATATTTTTAAATACTCTATTGAAATTATTGGGGCTACTAAAACCGACAGAATAGGCAATCTCACTTATATTTAAATCCGATTCTTTAAGCAATCTTTGAGCCTCTGAAATTCGAATTTGATTAATATAGGTCTTAAAATTACAGCCAAATTGTTCTGAAATAGAATCGGAT
>Ga0302286_10002893_pt1 | contig 11772 bp, 12 predicted proteins | sample III_Fen_E2_3_FD_198765 | JGI IMG/M metagenome (GOLD analysis project Ga0302286, IMG submission 198765) | Peat permafrost microbial communities from Stordalen Mire near Abisko, Sweden - III_Fen_E2_3 | ecosystem: Environmental > Terrestrial > Soil > Wetlands > Permafrost | place: Sweden: Abisko...
CTGATGCGCGTGCTGCTGGACGAGCATGCCTTCACCTGGGACGAGGCCTGGGCCATCGTGACCAAGGTGTTCGCCTACACCAACCACACGCTCCTTCCCGAGGCCCTCGAGAAGTGGCCGGTGGACATGTTCGGCAAGCTCCTGCCGCGCCACCTCCAGATCATCTACGAGATCAACTACCGCTTCCTGCGGCAGGTGGCCTTCCGCTACCCCGGCGACAACGCCCGCCTGGCCCGCATGTCGATCATCGAGGAAGGCCCGGTCCAGAAGATCCGCATGGCCCACCTGTGCGTGGTGGCCGCCCACTCCGTCAACGGCGTGGCCGCGCTGCACTCGGACCTCCTGAAGCAGTTCGTGCTCAAGGACTTCTACGAGCTCTACCCGACCAAGTTCAAGAACGTCACCAACGGCATCACTCCGCGCCGCTGGCTGGTCAAGTGCAACCCGCTGGCCACCAAGCTCATCGAGTCCAAGATCGGTTCCGACTGGAAGGTGGAGCTCTCCAAGCTCAAGGGCCTGGAGAAGTACGCCACCGACAAGACCTTCCGCGCCGAGTGGATCAAGGTCAAGACGGCCAACAAGGAGAAGCTGGCGGACTTCGTGATGAAGGAGATGGGCGTGCGCCTGGATCCGACCGCCTTGTTCGACGTCCAGGTCAAGCGCCTGCACGAGTACAAGCGCCAGCACCTGAACATCCTGCACGTCATCCACCTGTACAACACCATCAAGGCCAACCCCAAGGCCGAGTTCGTGCCGCGCGTGTTCCTGTTCGGCGCCAAGGCCGCCCCGGGATACTTCCTGGCCAAGCTCATCATCAAGCTCATCAACGCGGTGGCGACGGTGGTGAACAACGACCCGGACGTGGCGGGCCGCCTCAAGGTGCTCTTCCTGCCCAACTACCGCGTGTCCCTGGCCGAGAAGATCATCCCGGCAGCGGACCTGTCGGAGCAGATCTCGACGGCAGGCTACGAGGCCTCGGGCACCGGCAACATGAAGCTCTCGCTCAACGGCGCATTGACCATCGGCACCTGGGACGGCGCCAACGTGGAGATCGCCGAGGAAGTGGGCGAGGAGAACTGCTTCCTGTTCGGGCTCAAGTCCGACGAGGTGATCGCGCTCAAGGAGAAGGGCTACCGCCCCGCCGACTACGTCGAGTCGAGCCCCGACCTCAAGAAGGTGGTCGAGCTGATCCGCTCGGGCTTCTTCTCCCCGGAGAAGAGCAACATGTTCGACCCGGTGCTGGATTCCATCCTGGGCAAGGACACCTACCTGGTGTGCGCCGACTTCGAAGCCTACAAGAAGGCCCACGAGGCGGCAGCCCAGGCGTACAAGGACCCCGAGGAATGGGCGCGCCTGTCGATCCTGAACACCGCCCGCATGGGCAAGTTCAGCTCCGACCGCTCGATCGAGGACTACGCCAAGAACATCTGGGGCGTGGAGCCGAAGAAGCGCTGACCTGCCTGGCTCCGCTTGCGGGGCCGGCCGATTCCGTCAAAGACCCCGTTCTCCGATCCGGAGGGCGGGGTCTTTCTTGTTCAGGCCTTTGGCGACGGAAAGCGGATGCCTGACCTCAGATGGGGCAGGAACGCGTCTGAAGCCCGCTGTCGAGCTTCTGCAGATGGCAGAGCTCCCTCCGGAGAGTGATTGAGACACTCAGGAGAGTCTCCGAGATACTCCGGAGAGTGATTGAGACACTCGGGAGAGTCTCCGAGACACTCCGGAGAGTGACTGAGATACTCGGGAGAGTCTCCGAGACACTCCGGAGAGTGATTGAGACACTCGGGAGAGTCTCCGAGATACTCCGGAGAGTGATTGAGACACTCGGGAGAGTCTCCGAGATACTCCGGAGAGTGATTGAGACACTCGGGAGAGTCTCCGAGACACTCAGGAGAGTGACTGAGATACTCAGGAGAGTCTCCGAGACACTCCGGAGAGTCTCCGAGACATTCCGGAGAGTGACCGAGACACTCAGGTAGAGTTTCCGGGACACTCTGGAGAGTGACTGAGATACTCAGGAGTGTCTCCAAGACACTCCGGCGAACGGTGGAGTCTGTGAGGATTGGTTCTGCGGAACGGCAGTATGCAGAACTATTCTTGACACATGGCTCCCCGATTGCCTAAGACGCGCTTCGCACGAAGCAGGATGGCGGCCTCGCCACCGCAGGAGGCTTGTAGCGGGAGATCGGTGAACGCCGATTCGGTCCGAGCCGTCGCGATCCTCGTCTCGGACGTCTACCGTTCCGGTGTCTGGAAACGGAAGCAAACACACATGACGGCCGACAACAACGACAAGAGCTCCCTGCGGTGGTTGTTTTCGGGTACGATTGAGCGAATGTTCGTCGCTAGAACTCTGCCAAGTGAGTCCGCGCCCGCAGACTTGAGGGAGAACGTATGTGCGCTGTGATTGCGCATACAAGCGCAAGACTAATTAGCCGTCTACACAGAGAGATCAAGGTTAATAGTTGGTTAGGGAGACCCTCCGGGCGGATGAAAGGCTGCCAAAAGAATGCATATAATCAAAAAGAATTAAGCTTTGCAACGAATACCAACTCAAATCGATGCATCTTAATGTAATTAATCACTCAGAACATTAAACACTAATGAATTGCGATTTTAACCGAAAAGTGTTACATTTAGCAGTCAACTGAAAGGTCATCGCATGGTCGAGCAGGAGATTCGAGAAATTGATATTCGCGATCTCGTCTTGTGGAGTGAAAATCCCCGAGATCCGATCGGCCAATCTTCGAGCGAGCAAGAAATCGCTGATGCGGCATTAGGAATTCATAGTTCAAAGTGGAATTTAAGCCGTTTAGCGACAGAAATGGGCAAGCTGTTTGATTACAGCGAAATACCTACAGTTGTATTTCATGGCAAAAAGCCAATTGTGTATGATGGAAATCGAAGAGTAATTTTAGCCAAGATTTACCATGGTCTTATTGACTCAAATGGATTGATCGATATTGCAAGACTTCCAAATTTCCCCAATCAAATCCCGTGCAATGTTTGCCAAAAAAACGTCGCTTTACAGAATATCTACAGAAAGCATGCTGACTCTGGTTCGTGGCAACCCCTCGAACGCGATATTTTTCTATCAACTCACATGCGAAGGCCGAAATCTGCATTTCAGCTACTTGACGAAGAAACTGGATTAATATCCAAACACAAATTTCTAAACCAGAGGTTCGTCAAAGAGGAAATTTTTGACGAGGATACTTTGCAAAAGCTTGGCATCGAATTCTGCGATGGTTATGTGAGAAGTAAGCACAGCAAAGAAGAAACGGCCGAAATCATTCGCGACATCGTTGAAAAAGTTGAAGCCAAAGTTATTACTACTAGAAAAAATCGCGGAGAAGTGATTTCCGTTTTAGCTCCTGAGAATAGAAAGCATATAAGTGAGCACGCAAAGAACAAAGCTACGAAAATTCGCTTAATTGAATCCGAAATTGATTCCCCTTCTTTGAGCAAAGTATCTGATGAGAGTACATCATCTGATCGCCGCACTGTTCGGAAAAGAAAAAGCCTTCCTGAAGTATTCGGGAGCAGACTCATTCTGAAAACAGGTGAAGTTGGCAATATGTATAGAGATATTGTGGACTTAAACTTGTTCTATCAGGCAAATAAAGGCAGCCTTTCAGACTTGTTTCCCAGTATGATCAGAATGTCACTTAGGCTAATCTGTGAAATCGCGGCAAGAGACGAAAATCAAACTCTAGATGTGTACATAAAAAGTAGGTTTAATGCTGCAAAAGCACAATTAGACCAAGATAAACAAACTTTGATCTCTAACCATAATGTCAAAGACGGCTCTATAATCCAGCTACTTCACACTGGAGCTCACTCTTATACCTCGTCTTCAAACATCGAGCAAACACTTGCACTTTCTTTGGTAGTTGGGAAAATCCTTGAAAGCTCACATGGGAAATGATTACCTCAAGACCGCATATTGTTCGCCACTTCGATATCCGGGTGGTAAGAACTTAATATTCGACTTCATTTCAGCGACAATCAGAAATAACGGCCTTATCGGAATCGATTATGCTGAGCCGTATGCTGGTGGAGCAGGACTCGCACTTAGGCTGCTTTTCAATGAGTATGTTAGCAAAATATTCATAAATGATCTCGATCCAGCGATTTATTCGCTTTGGAAAATCATCCTTGATGAGCCAGATCGATTTTGTTCTTGGATTGAAGATGTCCCATTAACAATAGAAGAATGGAAAAAACACAAGCAAATTCAATCAGAAATTAACAAGCACTCGCTTGACGAGATAGCTAAATCCACATTCTACCTGAATCGGACAAATGTATCTGGCGTGATTAAAGGAGGCGTTATCGGTGGCCTTGATCAAAAGGGGAAGTACAAAATTAATGCGCGTTTTAATCGGTCATCCTTAATCTCAAAGGTTCAAGATATTTCTAACTATCGATCGAGGATAACATTATCAAATCTAGACGGCATAAAATTTGTTGAAAAAATGAACAGAAGATCAAAGCAAACGCTCATCTATTTGGATCCCCCGTATTATCAAAAGGGGTCAAGATTATACATGAACTATTATATCGACAAAGATCATGCCAAGCTCGCAGAAAAGATTAAGACATTGTCAGCACCGTGGATTACATCTTACGACAATCACGAATTCATAAAATCGCTGTATCCAAGTTTTAAGAAGTACTCATACAAAATTTCTCAAAACACATCTAATCGGATCGGCGACGAAATTCTTATTTTTTCTAACAAAATCCAGCCAGACGATTCTATTTGCTACTTAGATAGCGCATTGGCGATTTAAGCTTGCATAACTGTTTTTTGCCTCGCTTTGCCGGGTGCCATAATTTGGATAGCTCAATCCACACCGCAACAAGGACACGAAATGCCGAAGCGATATATTTCATATGATATAAAAGCAGAAAACGACTACGCCAGACTTTATGCCCTATTAGAAGAATGGGGCGCAAAAAAGGTTACAGAATCAACTTATGTAGTTCAAGTGGATGTAAAGTTAGACGAGTTTTGTAATATGATTGAGAAGGCCACCGCTAAAGGTGATTCAGTTGTTGTGATATTCAAAACCGATACCGGATTGACGCACAAGAAAATTCGGTGAATATTAAACTGTAACAATAACGCAAATTTCCCTAACACCCGTATTCCACCTAGATCGCGCCTCGTTGTTTTGCCGATGTGCGCGACTAGGTGAACAGCGACCGTTAGGCCGACCCACAACAAAATGATCGACGTTATGCTTGGCCCCAAAAACGAAAAGCACAGAAAAATAAATGGACTCAATCACCCCATATGCCATTCCTGAAAACAGAGAGATCAGCGAAGTTGAATGGGAATTAATTCGAGCAATGATATCTTTAGAAAACACGATACCGCTTGAAGATATAGACGATTACAAAGTTATAGGTAGGTGTGGCTGTGGCAGTTGCCCAACAATATTTATTGGCCATGATGGAGATTTTGAAAAAATTGGGAAAAGCAAAGGAATCCTAATTGACGCAATAGGCGAAACAAAAAATGGCCACTCCGTTTTCGCAACATTCTATTTGCACGAAGCTGAAATTATTGAATTTGAAATTAATTATTACACTGGATTAGGAGAGTACGAGCTACCGATGCCATCGTCATTGAATATCGCCAAATAACATATATAGCAGGTCTATTTTGCGTGCGGGCGACGAGGGCGGCCGAAGGCCGTCAAATCGAAAGGAAACCAATGAAGAAGCTAGTCAAGATACTTCCATTTACTATTGCACTATTAGCATGCAATAATGAACAAGTAACCTGTAATTGCGCAGACCCTAGCACTTTGGATTTTATCACCAATTTTTCAATTACTAAGGATACAACATATGTCGATGTCAATGATGATATAGCGTTATACCCAAAAATTGACTCATTAAGCAATGGACAACTCCAAATCCAACAAGTTGTCCAAGTGAGTTGTGGCTATCCAAAGTTTTCAATTTCATCTAGCCGTGACACATTGATTGTCTACGCAAATCCAGACACAACACAAGCATGTGTGGATTGGACTGCCAAATTCAGATATAAAGCAAGCATTTCCATTTATGGAAAATGCAAATACGTACATTTCATCAATTCAGTAAAATTCTCAACCAGCAGTTTTGACACAGTTATTAAGAAATGATTTCTGCGTCCTAACGGGACTGTCTTGGAGTCAAGCGACTTTGGCGAAAAAGTTTGGGTCATAGGCTACATCCTTTGTAACCAAAGCGTGCATTTGCCGTAGCAATTTGCACATGATAGCGACAATGATAATTTTTCCATGTTTTTTCTCAGCTTTAAGCCGATCCCACATCGCTTTGCATTGTGGATTGTAAGTCTTGGCAACCACAGCGCACATGTAGAGTGCACCACGTATTCTGTTGCCTCCCATTCGGCTGATATGACCTTTGGAATGGATGCTGGTTCCGGATTGTTGCGTCAAGGGACTCAGCCCAGCAAAGGAAATCAGCTGCCGGCTGGTGGGAAAACGTCGGAAGTCACCTATGGCTGAAGCCACGCGGATGGCCGTCTTGCGACCGATGCCTTCGATGCTCTCCAAGAGCTCGATCTCACGTGCCAGGACGGACTCAGCAAGTTTCTCCATCTCGGCCATGACCACGGCGCGCCGCTTGCGCAGGTCCTTGATGATGGTGAGGCACTCTCGGATCACCTTGGGGCTTGAGATCTCGGCACGCTTGAAGGCGTGGACCTGGTTGGTGTACTGGGTAATCTGGTGCGTGATCAGGTCGTAGAGGCTTTGAAACTGCTGAATTTGGAAGGTTTCGCGCTTCACCGGCACCCAGGCAGAGGGCTCCTTTTCCTTGCCGAACTGGGCGATGCTGTAGGCATCGGCCTTGTCGCTCTTGGTCCGTCGCAGGTCGCAGTTCATGTGGCTTTTGATGCGGAAAGGGTTCACCACAGCCACATAGCGTCCCTGCTCGTGCAGGTGGAGAGCTAGATTGAGGTAGTAGGTTCCCGTGGCCTCCATGACGAAGTGAGCGTCCGGGGGAACCTGCTTGAGGATCTCCGCGAACCCTTTCTGAGTGTTGGGTACCTTCTGATGAAACTTGCGTCCATCAACGGTCAAACCAAAATCCAGAGTGTCCTTGGATACATCGATTCCAACCCAGATTGCCATTGTGATCTCCTTGGATTGATGCATGAATAGAGGTCCCTGCCCAAATCACATTGTCCTGGATACGGCTTTCAAAGCCAAGGGACTGTGCGTGTCAAGGGCCGGGAAAAAGAGTGGCACAATCGTTAGGCACGAGATCAGCGTCTCAAATCCCCTTAGTGGTTGCCACTCTTCTCTTACTTAAGAACGCGCTTACCGATAATATCAATGATCGCGCATTATTTATGAAGGGAATTGATGTGAGCTATTACTACGAAGGTTATAGCGAGTTCAAAATAAACGAATTGTGACCGCATAGAACAAAGGCAACAAGAAGATATGAATCCAAATCTAGGATCAAGAAGATTAAGATGGGTCGCAGTTGTCATCGATGGGACTGTAATTAATTGTGTTTTTACGACGTTGCCTGAAATCTTCAACGGTCTATCGGTTGAAAGGATATATTATTCTGGCGCACCCGTAATGGCATATATAATATATGCAACGCTCATGGAATACAAGTATCAAGCGACTCTAGGAAAAGCGATTTGTAAAATCTGCATTGAAGGTCGCGACGGGCTAAAGCCAACATTATTTCAGGCATTTCTTCGAAATGCATCAAAATTTATTCCGTTTGAAATTGTGAGTGGCCTTTGGGGGCGTGATAAGCTTCTTCACGATATCATTGCTAACACAAATGTAATCAAAACGCCGCGTGGAAATATATGATGCGTCCCCAGCGATAGGATGGAAGCGCTATTCTTGGTTTGGATAAACGTGGGATATGTGAGAAATGAAGGCCTTTGACTCGATGCTATGTCAATAAGGAATTCATGAATGATCCTGCAAACCGCTTTCAGGTGACCTTGCGGCAGGCTGTGGAGTCACGGCGTCTCCTTCCATAGACTGCCCTGTTCGCTGGTGACCCAGGCGGGGATGCGCAGGGCCTGGAGGCGTTCCATGGTGGTGCTGGCGGGGTGGCCGTAGCGTTGTTCTTGCCGCACTGGACCACGGCCAGGTGCTGTTCCCCGGCGGAATCGAGGTCCCCCGCGACCAGGACGCTGCCCTTTTTCAGGCGTGGGCCAGCACCAAGAGTTTTGAAGCGATGACCGCTGAGGATGACAAGGACAAGTCCGATCCTCCCTCGTCTGGGCCTGGGCCGGGTGCTCCTGCCAAGGGCAAGGATGTGATCCGTGACTTCAAGGGGCAGACCTTCAGCAACGCGACCCATCGCTCCAAGACCGATCCTGATGCGCGTCTTGCTCGCAAATCCAATGCGGCCCCGGCCAAGCCCAGCTACTTGGCCAACGCCATGATCGAGAATCGAAACGGCTTGGTGGTGGAGGGTGAAGTGCGTCGGGCGGCCGGTGATGGCGGAGAAACAGGTGCAGCTGTGGCCATGCTGGAGCGGATCGAATGGAGCCATCAAGTGACCCTCGGCGCCGACAAGGGATACGACAGCCAGGACTTCATCAAGGAGATCGAGCATCTGGTGACCACGCCCCATGTGGCTCGCAATGCCATCGCCGATCCTTCGTGCCCGACGATGTCGCCGCACATTTCAGCATCCTGCTAGGGCTGCACCCAAGAACATCTCGCATAAATGCATCGAAAAATAAGTTGCGAAGATCGCCCAAATGTCTATATTTAGATACTCCACGTTCTGCTTTTTGAATCGTAGAGACTAAAGACAGAGCATAGCATTTAAGTCACATCATCAATAATGACTTGATCTAGGCGTTCCCGCAGAATCAATAGGAGTCAATAATGTTTTTGAAGAAAATGAGCGCAGCATTGGGACTAGTATTCGCGATTTCGAGTGCTAGCTATGCTATCGAGTCACCAAAAGAAAAGGTGATAAGAGTCACCACGCAGTTGGATGGAGGCATTTTTTTTAGAACAACGTATTCTACACTTCGAAAATCGGATGGAGCAAATCTGGATGCTCAGCTCTTCTCGCCTGATCCTGAATTGCTAAAGAAAATGTATGCAACGCTTTTGTTAGCTAAGTCCCAAGATTCTTACGTAATTTTTAATTGGGATCCGCGAGATGTTGATGCAGATCAGAAAATAACGGGCCCATGCAAAATGCCTATGAGCATTAGCATTGTCGAATAATGCATATAGACACATGCCGTTTTGATAAATTCTAACATCGTACCTGCTGAAAGATATGGCACACCCGCGAAGCTTCCTCTCATTTTTGATATAGTTTTGTCGTTGCCCGTTTCCATTCGTTGGGGAGGCGTTGCTCTCTATCGGTGACCTTTGATTGGAGTGTGTATGAAATGGATTTCCTTTCGAGTGCTCGTACCACTTTTTTTCCTAATGTTTGGTGCGCGTGATGCGTTTTCTGGAATGAAAGTGCGAGAAACCGTTGTACTAAAAATGAATTCTGACTTATTGAACTCTCAGCTTCGCGAAGCTGTGCGAAAAGATGTGGATCTTGGCGTAATCAATGTTTATGATGGCGCGTCTTGGAAAAATGGACCGGCATCGATTCATTTTAACAAAGCCGAAGTATCTCTCCTTGACAAGATCGTAAATGTCAGTCTTAGTGCGACTGTAACTTCGGCGCTTGGGCGGAAGACCATTGTTGTGACAAAGGCATTGGATGCATCCTCATTAACTGCTGAAATGGATATCAATGGCATTTGTAGAATCGTATCAAACTTAAGTGCGTCGGTTTTGGCTGCAAGTGACGTTATGACGGATATGGCTCCAGGGAGCGCGAGTGCACCGATCGGAATCCTTAAGAATTACCTGTCAAAGTTAGTGCTGGTTGATAACTTTGCGACGTATTCTCGTGGAACTGCGATTGAAAAATGTTACCCGGCGTCTTTCACTGGGGTTGCTTCTTTCTCAATTGAAGTTGGTGCTGGGGTTGTGAAGATTGTTGCTTCTCCTGAAATTGAATACTTGACATTGACAACAGGCTTATTTGCGCAGGTTCAGGGGACAGCGAATCCGAAAACTATGAAACTTACATTTACAACTAATTTCCCAATGGCTTTTCGATCGCCCGAAGGGTCGTATAATACTGTAAATGGCAAAGTGTCGTTGACTGAGATAAAGAGCGGAATGTCTACAACAACGGATGGTAAAGTTTGGCGAACTATTGCTAGTTGTACGTATAGCGGACCAAATAATACTGTTCTTCCGGATGTTTTGTTTGATTTGGAATCTCCCTGTGGTGAGTATGTGCAGCGTTACAAAATGAACGTTGTAGGGTCGATTGTAGGTGTGACTCTCAATAGCTCGGCGGGGATTCCATGAAAAAATTTCTAATTGCAAATGTGCTGGTTGCTGCTGGCTTGGTTCATTCAGGTGAGTTTGAAGTACAACTTCCTATTTCCGGAGTGCAGAACTCCCTTCAAGCCATGGCTGATGCACAGGTTTTTACTGTAGTCAGTCCTGAAGGAGTGCCGTATCGGGATCAGACAAAACGATTCCGGGTCACGACGATTAGTGTACAGCCTTCTGCAACGGCGGGCTACATAGATTGGAAAATTTCGGGTCTCTTCTCTGTAAGAGGGGCTTATCCGGTTTCTGGAAATGCGTCCCTTAAAGGAAGTACGCTGATTTCTGCAAAAGTGACAACTCAAGGTGTTCAGGTTCTCTCCTGCTTAGAGGGTTCCAGGATGTCGATAACGACTTGGGATCCGGCATTAAATGCTGTTGTGGGCGGTTTGACCACACTATTGAATACTGCTGTTCTTGGGAAGTTGAATCTTTGCGTTCAGTTTGCTGCTCCAATGGAAACTTACTCCGGCAAGTGGAGTGCCTATGGCGTTAATTCCATTTCGGTGGCGACGAATAATCCTCCTGGTTACATTGGAGTCAAAGTGGAGACTGGTGACTCGCCTGCGTTGATTGATAAAAATGGCGTGAACAGCTCTCCCATTATGTACCTGTTGAACTAAATAGTGATATTTTCCTCGTGGTTGCTGCTATCAAATGGCTTGTGATTGTGAGTAGGGTGAGTGAGAACTTTGTACACCTTGAACCGCGCCTTCGACAAGCAGTACTACCTGGACCTGATACGCACGGCACTTGCCCAGCATGGCGGTCTTGGCCGCAAGGAGATCAACGACCTTCTCTGGAATAAGCTTCCCGACTGGATGACCGACAAGCAGAAGGGCATCAAGGTCATGAACCTCCTGTCCGAGATGCGCCGCAAGGGGGGGGCAGATCCGAAACGACGGCTCTGACGCCAAGTCCAATTGGGTTCTCATTGGCCGTGACGGAAACGCAAATTGATGAGAGATCGATGAGAGACAAGAGGGTCAAAGCCCCATTCTGAGGGGATTTCGGCTCTCATAACCCCGCTCCGGACCCCGGCGACGCGATGTGCCGGGATCCATCCGAGGGCGGAGATTCAACGAGGATCCCGAGATCGACCTGCCTCGGCTGACCGCTGCTGCGGCAGGCTCTGGAGTCACGGCGTCTCCTTTTCTAGAGTCCGCCCTGTTCGCTGGTGACCCAGGCGGGGATGCGCAGGGCCTGGAGGCGTTCCATGGTGGTGCTGGCGGGGTGGCCGTAGCGGTTGTTCCTGCCGCACTGGACCACGGCCAGGCGGGGGCGGACACTTCCCAGCCACTGCAGGCTGTTCGAGCCGCCGCTGCCGTGGTGCGACAGGAGC
>Ga0302286_10002895_pt1 | contig 11771 bp, 11 predicted proteins | sample III_Fen_E2_3_FD_198765 | JGI IMG/M metagenome (GOLD analysis project Ga0302286, IMG submission 198765) | Peat permafrost microbial communities from Stordalen Mire near Abisko, Sweden - III_Fen_E2_3 | ecosystem: Environmental > Terrestrial > Soil > Wetlands > Permafrost | place: Sweden: Abisko...
AATAAAGGCAGTTTCAAAAACTCTTTCTTAGATCAAGATCTTCGATGAAGAGACTCGCTAGTTAGATCTAGCTCTTGGTGGGGAATAGACTTTCCCACCAGGACATTCTTCTCGTGTTTATTGTTTGAAATACGACAAAGAAGATCCAAGTGTTATCTACACAGGTGGGTGGGACTATCGCGTTGTTGTCTGGGATGTTCGTGACCGCAAACCTAAAAAGAATGGTAAATCCAATTAACTATCAGATTTGGTTTTTCATTTTTTGACAATATTCCCAAATTATTAATAAATTGTTTAAAAATATTTCTTTTCTTGACTGCAAAGGTATCTATGGCCCATTGATTTGTGGTGACGGCATCGATCTTTATGGCTAATATATTTTGACATCTTCTTGGACAAATTCGAATTAATTGCAGATCTGGGATCGTAGAAATTACAAGTTAGTCAGCGACATTGACTGGGATGGTTCTCTTAAAACAACTTTTGACCCTGTGTTTTTATATTCCGGGTAATTCTCCAAAGCAGATGGAACCTTGATTTTAGCAGGAGGATCGAATACAAATGAAGTGAAATTGTTCGATAGAGAAAACTAAAATAAGGCATTCTGCTGCATAACTGATCTATCGAGAGAAGTGAACACAGTTGATTTCGGAAATGAAGGGGAAACGTTTGCTTTTTCAGGTGGTGATGGATTGCTAAGAGTCTTCCAAATGAACATCAAAGCATGATGGAAATAATAGAACATGATAATAATGTAAAATACATAAATCAATAAACAATGTAATGGCCTAAGAGCTCCTTGAGTTTGTAATAATCTAACAAAAGAAAAAAAAGATAAAACTACAAGAATGTTAAACCCATTTTTCAAACAAAAATATCTTTAATCACAACGAAACATTTTCATTATTTTATGCCGTCTTTCATTACTAAATCTGCCTCATTCCAGCTCATCTAAGTAGTTAGTTTAAGGTTCATTTTCATTTTAAGGAGGCTCAGCAGAATTCTCAGGTGGAACTGGTAGATCAAGTGAATGCTATGAAGAAGGCTATCCTATGCTGTTTGAACGAGATGTTCTGCTATTTCTGTCTTCACTTTCGGAAGGTAAAAATTTATTTTATTCATGATGTCCATCATGTGAAGCCTTTTCTGAAGATTGACTTGCCTACGAATCCCTTCTCTTGCTTGTGCTGTGATCAGAGTTACTTGTGTTATGCTCAGTTGCTGTGTTGTAGGTCAGTAAGGTTTCACCATGTCTGAATGAATCGGACGTGTTCAAATCTGAACTGCTAGCGTGTTTTCTTTCTTCTTCACTTACATCCTCTAACTCAGGAGGCTATTCATTAGATCCGTCATTTCTCTCTCCATCAGGGTTAGTTTCTCCATTTTCTTAAGGCTATGACGCCTATGTTCCATTTTATTACTCTTTTTCCCTTGCTTCTTGCCTGTATCGTTCGATCATATCTCTAAAAGCATAGTGGTTTCTGAGATGTTCATCCTCTTGCTCCTTTTTGTATTTCGCTCTTTCTTCTCTTTCAAGCTCAATTCCTCCTTTATGAAATGCTTCAGCGAATCTTCTTTCTTCGGGGAACACTGGTCTATCATCGAGATACTTTAAATTTGGCAGTTTCACAATGAGAGTTTTCCTGTAATTCTTGATATTTTTGGTAACTTCGTTGTTTTGCAAGTAAAGCACACTCAGGGCAGGCATTTTAACTAAAATCTCATCGACAATTTCTTCATCAGCTATTTTATTATCACTAATATCTAATACTGATATTGTAGGTACCTCAAGAAGCCCTCTCAGTGCTTCTACTGCATTTCCATCTTAACCAATTTGGTTCCTTTTCACTTAGAGAGTCCCAAGCCTTGTGAGTGGCCCTAAATTTTCGATCTTTTTAATGCAGTTATCTGAAAGATTGAGATTCGATATTTGAATGCATTACTCAAGCCCTTCAATTTTCTTAATCAGATTCTCTTAAAGGTAGAGACTGCGGAGATTAACAAGCTACTCTAACCCCTCAATTTTACCTAATCCATTCCCTTCAATATACAGCACTTTAAGCCCTGTGAATTCTTCTAAATTCTCAATCTTCACGAACCCCTTGTAGTGCAGATAGAGTTAATCATTGAGATATGGTGTTGAGTAATAAAATCGATGATCACTTTTGAGTAGCTTTTTCAAGAACTCTTTGCTCAGTCTCTTCTCTCCGTTTTCGCTATTCATTTAGACAATGCTATTTTACGCTGTGGTTGCTGATAGTTTTTCAATTTTCCTTTGTGCTTATGTTTATCAAAAGTGTTTAATTGATTATTTAAAAGCCCACACTAATTTTGAAGATTTAAATATCCTAAATGCGAAACAGAAGAAGTTTGCTTGGTTTCTCATTCTAAACCTTTTAATTCAACTCTTCTATTATTCTATGTTCCTTAATTATCAGGATTATGAGAATAATAATACAAATTAATAAACTTGCAAGATAAGTTTCATTTTTTTGTTAATTAGCTCAAATCTACTTCAAAATCTATTTATTGGAGCAATCACTTAGATTGCTTGTAAAATTTGAGTTGCATTCTCAAAACTAATTGTTCATAATATATTTATATTGACCAAAAATGTTTGTCCAAATTGCAAAATAATCATAATCACTTTTTCATGCTCTTTTGTTTCAAAGGAAAACACAAAAAATGATAGAAACAATTAAGAATTTTCTAGGTGATTGTTGCAATATCAATAATAGAATGACTAATTTTTCAATATGGTTTTTTTATTAAATATCATTCTGGGGACAATGCAATGTGATTGAATAATGTGTCAAATTTTGGCTGGGATTTGAACTTGGCTACAAAATGCGATCAAAGTACTAAAAAATCTTGCATTTTTATTAACCAAAGAAAAAGGATATTCTTAAACTCTCCTAGCACATAACTCAATGAATTAATAAGTAGAACATCTAATTAACAAAAGGCTGGCAGGAGACGCAGAGATATGATCCCTGAGGAAGTCAGCGAGTAAGAATAATATTTTCAAAAAATTGTGATGGTGTTTGTTTTCAATTCGATGGGATATTAGCTTGCCAATCACAGCATTATTGGTGATGTTTCGAACAATTATAAACTTTCATTTCTGCAGTTCTAAAAGTGAATCAGCTGAGGAAGCAATTGAGGAGAAAGAAATAGTCGAGGAGGATGAGAAATCTGCATCTAGTGAGGGTGAAGGTGATGATCTTCTCAATAATATAGAAGACGACTACAAAGCAGTGCCTGAACTTGACTAATATGAAGTTGATGGAATTGATGAGGAGGATGTTGACGATATAGACCCCGAAGCAAGAAGATTGGCTGACTAAGAAATCGAAGAAAGGAATTATCAAAGGTAAAGAAGGGGTTTTATGGCTGTAAAAATGCTCAAAATTAGATTATTTCAACAAAAAACGATTCCAATTTTTTGTTAGGTTTTTTTCTTATTTCATTTCTTCTTTATGCTAACAGACAGGCAAATAAGAAACGTATGCCAGCAGCTTTACGAGAATTCGATATGGAAGAAGATGACGATGAAGATATTAATTAGCGACTTCTCAGAAGGAGACAGTTCTTGGAGGATCATGGATTATTTGATTCTGATGGAGAGGAAGCAGAAAACAATGATAAAGATGAGAGAGAATATGATAAGTATCTCGATAAAGAGCAAGCAAAGGGCAAATTATCTCTATGGATCAAAGAAGAAAGAACAGTGAGATACATTAGACGTACTTTCAAGAAGTTCCTGACTTCTTTCAAAGACGAAGCAAGTAACGAAAAACAACAAACATATCATAAATAATTTGTAAAAGTTTGCTAATAATATGGTTATTTTTTTAAATGAAATTAGATAATTCGGTGTATGCTCAGAAAATAAACGAAATGTGCTCGAAAAACAAGAGCAGTCTCGAAGTCGATTTCAACCATTTAGACAGCAAACATCCAACACTCTCCATGTGGATCGTCACTGAGCCTAATGTTATCTTGCCATACCTTAACGATGTTGCTCTTGAATGCGCTAAAAAATATTTCCCTGATTACGGTGAAATCCACGCGGAGATCTTCATCCGAATCGATAATTACCCTGTGCAAGATAAAATTAGAGACCTCCGACATAAAGATCTAGGCTAGCTCATTCAAGTGAGAGCAGTGATTACATAGCGATCAGCTATTTTCTCGTAGCTCAAAAAAGTCTATTATGTCTGCAAATGCGGAGACAGAAAAGGTCCTGTGTATCTGTCATCGATTGAGAATCATAATTTAGGAACTTGCCCAGTCTGCGGGTCGTAAGGGCCGTTCACGTTGGATGCGGAATTCACAGTTTATAGAAATTTCTAGAGACTAACGATTCAAGAAACACCTGGAACTGTACCACCAGGCAGAGTTCCAAGATAAAAGGAAGTGATTGTTTTAGGTGACAATATAGATATTGCTAGACCAGGTGATGAAGTTGAAGTCACAGGGCTGTTCTTGCATCGATATGATTATGCATTAAATGTTAAGCATGGATTCCCTGTGTTTTCTACAATGATCGAAGCGAACTACATAAAACGAGTCAAAGAAGGTGACTAATCATCACTAGCTCCATAATTCATCGAAGAGATTAGAAGATTGTCTAAGAGAAGTGATATTTCCACACTCATAATGAATTCTGTTGCCCCATCAATCCACGAGCATTCTCATGTGAAAATGGCGCTTGCTCTTGCTATGTTCGGAGGTATGCACAAGGATATCCAAGGAAAGCATAAGATTAGAGGTGACATCAATGTCCTATTGCTTGGTGATCCTGGGTAAATAGATTTTTTACTTAAAATCCTTCCCTATGTTTTCTCTTGAATTCTTATTAATTAATTTAATATTTGGGCATATTTTAGTACTGCTAAATCTCAATTCTTAAAGAGTGTTGAGAAGACCTTCAGTCGCTGTGTCTTCACTACAGGCAAAGGAGCGTCTGCTGTTGGTCTCACAGCTTCAGTAAAGAAAGATACTGCTACTCGAGAATGGGTACTTCAAGGAGGTGCCTTGGTACTTGCCGATAAGGGAATTTGCTTAATCGATGAGTTTGATAAAATGAATGACCACGATCGAACTTCAATCCATGAGGCTATGGAACAATAAAGCATTTCGATCTCTAAAGTAGGTATTGTTGCTAACTTACAAGCGCGCTGTTCAGTTATTGCTGCAGCGAATCCTGTGAAAGGCAGATACGATTCTTAACTCTCCTTTATGGATAACGTCAATCTCACTGATCCAATCTTATCTAGATTTGACATTCTTTGTGTTGTCAAAGACGAAGTTGATCAAGATCTTGATTTCAAACTTGCTGGGTTTGTCCTGAATAGTCACATTAAAAGTCATCCAAATTGTCATAGAGACAAGAAGTAAAATCCTGCGAAGAACGCGCAGTTCTTGTAAAACACTCTCTTGGAAGATTCACATAGAGTATTAGCTGAAACACTCCCAACAGAGACATTGAGAAATTATATTTAATATGCAAGACAACATTGCACACCTTAACTCACGGATATTAAAAAAGAAAAAATAAAAAAATTCTACACAGATCTTCGTTAAGAATCTACTATCTCTGGTGGTATGGCTATTGCTGTCAGACACATTGAATCAGTGATCAGAATGGCTGAAGGTAATAAGATTTGAAGACAAATATAGTTTTTACTTGAATTAATTTGTTTTGATTTGATTTCAACCTTAGCGCATGCCAAGATGCATCTGAGAGAATCTGTAAGAGATGAAGACGTAGATGTAGCAATTAATGTGATGCTGGAGAGTTTCATTTAATCTTAGAAATTCTCTGTTGCAAGAATGATTCGAAACAAATTCAATAATTATCTCACTAAACCAACTGATAATAACTAGATTCTGTATAAGATCTTGAACAAAATCTAGAAATCACACGTAACAATAGTTGATTTAACTTATATATTTTCAGATTCAAGAAATATTCAAGAAATAATCTTCAAAAACAAGGCAAATGCTTAATTATTTTATTGGAAAAAACAAACAAACACAGGCAATTGTTCTTGAGAGCATACAAGAAGGCTAGAACACGAAGAAATAAATATAAACAAAGATATCCGTTACTGAATTAGAACAGAAAGCAAAGGAATATGGAATCACATCTTTAGAGTAAGAGAATTTATAAATTAAGATAACATTTGGTGAATTACAGTCCTTCATTTATCTAAACTGTTCTATTTAATTTTGTTCTAATAGCGAATTTTACAAGAGCTCGATCTTTAATCAGTACTTCACAAAGCAAGATAAGCAGATCATTGCCAATGATAAAGAATGATATTTATTTCAGAATAATAGGCCTTTTTTTCTGTAGAAGAGACTATTCTTTTTGGTTTAAAACATGTAATATTTCATATGTTTTCAGCATATCCTTTAATTTTTATATTCAACTACCCAATACATTTTGTCCTAGAAGAATAGTTTAAATAAGAAAAGTTAAATAAGAAAGAGCAAATATTTGATTGATAAATTAAGTGAGTTTGTGATTAAAATTCATTAATAGTTTAGAAGTTGCTTCTTGAAGATGGGTTTTATTTTTATCTTGTGAAATACTAGAAATTGATGTCAGATAAAGATATTCCGTTTGGAATTCGTGTTATTTGAATTAAATAAAAAAATAATGGGCTGAATTTTTTTCATGTTTTTTCTTCTCATGCAGCTGAGCGAAACAATAAGCTTAGGCAAATATAAATTCTCTGCTGAAACACACAAGAAATAATTAATGTGAGGGTAGTAGAAAAGATCGTTCAGAGACCAGAGACTTTCTGGACGTGGAGAGCGAGATCGAGGACTCTGTTGGAGTAGCCCCACTCGTTGTCGTACCAAGAAACAACCTTGTGGAAGTGATCGTTGAGACCAATTCCTGCCTTGGAGTCGAAAATGGAAGATCTTTGGTCGTGCATGAAATCTTGAGAGACAACCTCATCCTTGGTGAATCCGAGAACTCCCTGAAGAAAATGAAAAAGTTAAGAAGGGGGAATTTAGGAAATAATGTAAATTAGTAGTACCTTAAGTTCATTCTCAGAGGCTTCTCTGACGGCTTCAACGAGGTTAGCGTAAGTGGTGGGCTTCTCGAGCTTGACGGTGAGATCAACAACGGAGACGTTGATGGTGGGAACTCTGAAGGCCATACCAGTGAGCTTGCCCTTGAGGACGGGGAGGACGAGGCCGACAGCCTTGGCAGCACCAGTAGTAGAGGGGATGATGTTGGCACTGGCAGCTCTTCCAGCTCTCCAGTCCTTTCCACCCTTGGAAGGTCCATCGACAACGAGTTGAGTAGCGGTGGAGGCGTGGATGGTGGTCATGAGACCCTCAACGATTCCGAATTTGTCATTGAGAACCTTAGCAATAGGGGCAAGGCAGTTGGTAGTGCAAGAGGCATTAGAGATAATGTTCTCAGAAGCAGTGTACTTAAGGTGATTGACACCATAGACATAAGTGGGGGTGTTATCCTTAGCGGGGGCAGAGAGGATAACCTTCTTGGCACCACCCTTAAGATGGGCACCAGCCTTCTCCTAGGTAAGGAAAGCACCAGTAGATTCACAGACAACGGTAGCGTCGTGATCACCCCACTTAATGTTGGCGGGGTCTTTCTCAGCGAAGAGATGAATGGTGTTGCCATTGACCTTGATGGTCTTGTCATCAACCTGAATATGAATAAAACAAAGAAATGTATTTAGAACAAAAAGTTGATGTGTTTTGAGCTGATTTCTATGAGAGAATATCAATAATTGTAATTTTTGTAAATTCTTTACCTTCTCAATCTTTCCTGGGAATCTGAGGTGAGCAGAGTCGTACTTAAGTTAGTAAATGAGATAGTCGACGGTCATGAAGGGGTCGTTGATGGCGACAACCTAAGCTTGGCCGGCTTTGTTTTCAACTGAAGCTCTAAGGACGAGTCTTCCGATTCTTCCGAATCCATTAATACCTACTTTTAAGACCATTTTGACTGAGAGTTTTTTTATTTTTATTTGTTTGTTTGTTTTGAGATTTAATTTATGGTTTTTTATTTTCCCCACGACCTTCGTTTAAAGATTTTCGTTTCGTCTTATCGCTCGTATAGTCCATCTTATTCCTACGCTTTTTATTATTAATAACGAAGCAAATCTTATTTCGTATCCCCCCCCTCCTCTCCTCCCAATTCCCTTCCAGAATAGATCCATAGACAAATCCTCTTCGGTTGTTACCTGCTTTCTTCTCATATTTCCTAGAACATTTTGTTTTGGCATATTTGTTGATCTCCCTCTGTTCTACAAGGGAATTATCGATAGAGAAATCTATCTTAATTTAAAAAATACTTTTGTTTAGCTTTATAAACCCTTGAAACAGCATCATTTTCACTTAATATTTATGTAAAAATTACTCACTTTTACTCTTTTCTAACGAATAAAAAAATATGTGATTCCGAAACAAAGAAATCGGGAGAAAATAGTTGCATTGAGGATTCAAAACAGACATATAACTGATCTCCTCTGTTAGATCTTCAAATTTATCTATGAAAGGAGTTCAATTTATCAACACAATCCTAGTGTTTCATCATTTTCTTGAAGTAAAAATCCTTATTTTAGTGTCCATTAAATCTTCAATAAAATGTTCTTCCTTCACCAAATAATCAATCTTTTTAACCTTTCCCCTCCCCACTTATTTGCATTCTCAATTACTTAGATATCTATCTCCAAAATCCTTTTCTTTTTTACTACTTTCTAGCATTGCAAGTTTCCTGTTTTCAAGAAATAAAATTTTACTTCATATTTTTTATTCAGAGACTTGTTCGCTGGGGAGGGGGATGGATACATACAAAACATATTAAGAATTGTTGATATCCATAAAGAGATATCCTTTTGTTTTAATTATCTGAGTAATAGTGAATAATGAGATGAAAAATGGAAAAAGAGCATCAAATTTGAAATAATCCATTAAACTCTTTTTTTTTTAAGATATGTTTTGAATTCTATTGCTAAAAAATAAATGTCTTTTCAATTGAATCAATTTATGTTTGAAAAAGAGACTATTTTTCATCACAAAAGCAAAAGAATTACTCAGAGAATTGTTTCATTTTTTGAGTTGTTTTAATATTTAACACGAATACTTCAAATTTATTAGTCCAAGCAAAAGCTGCAAGGAGAATAAATAATTTGCTAATAACTTAATGCTCTCTCTATCTCTCTTTTAAGTGAGAAAACATCACAGACACAAGATGCTCAAGCAGCATATTAATCTTTTGGTATCACTCTTCAACTAAATTCTGTGATAAAAAGCAACGTATCAGTAATAATTAACAATTACAATTCACAATTATGAAAATCTTATTTTACTTGTCGGTTCTGAGGAGGGATCATCAATTTATTAATACTTGGTAGTTGCATTCATGTTTTTTTAAGGTGGATAACCTTGAGGGGGCAACGCTTAAGGATTCCCAAATGGACCTGTTTAAACTATTTTTGTTTATCATTTTAAAATAAAAAAAAAAGTTAAAAAACATTTAGAATTCAAAGCAGTCTATGAGAAGAGTTTTAGGAAAGAAAGAATGATTTTACATTAAAATTTCTGAGAATTTTGATTTGAAAATTATGCCTATTGCTGTTAAATCAGAAATTATTAAGTATACCCTAGTGGGTTTTGGTATGGAGGGGCTATATACTGCTGCTATTGAGTTTAAAAGTTTGATTGATTAATTTGCTAATTAGGAGGAAAACTTGGATTTCCCTAATTTGGAATAGTTGGAGGTTAGTTAAATTGCACATTTCCTGATAGTTATCCTTACTGTGGATTTTAAAACTAATATTGCTAGGTTTGACTAGGATGCTGATATTACTAACTTTATTACTATTGTTGCACGTATTAGGGCACTTAGTTTAGATATTGTTGGTTTTAGGTTTAACTAATATCCATCTTTGGAAATTATTGACTTTTTCCCTAATCCTAGGCTTATTGATTTATTCCCTAACTTTGCAGATTCATTCCAGGAGTCGTTTATTTTATTTATGGATTAAATCCTGCGCCTTGCTAATTCTTTCCTGAGACTGGAGGGTTAAGTCCTGCACCATGAGGGTTAAGTCCTGCGCCTTGAGGATTAAGTCCTGCACCTTGCTAATTCAATCCTGCGCCTTGAGGTTTAAGTCCTGCACCTTTCCATACCATTCCTGGGAGTTGAGGTTTAAGTCCTGCACCTTGCTGTACTATTGCAGGGGGTTAAGGGTTAAGTATTGGAGCCTACTAATTCATTTATGGGAGTTGAGGGTTGATTCTAGGAGCCATCTAATTCACTTATGGGAATTGAGGGTTAGGTATAGGAGCCTACTAATACATTTATGGGAATTGAGGGTTAAGTATCGGAGCTTACTAATTCACTTATGGGAATTGAGGGTTAGGTATAGGAGCTTACTAATACATTTATGGGAATTGAGGGTTAAGTATCGGAGCTTACTAATTCACTTATGGGAATTGAGGGTTAAGTCTTGGAGCCTACAATTAATTCATTCCTAGGCTCTAAGGTTGAACAGGTTGTTATTATGGCATTTTTTTTCCTAATTAAGAAAGGTAAGGTCTTTGAACTAAGCAAAAATAACTATTATTATTTTTGAGAAAAAAAAACGCAAAAAACTAAACAAATTCATACCTTAACTTTATTCTACATCGATTTCTGTTTCTGCTGAATAAGTCTAATATACGGTGGGATTTTGTTGTCCGAATTAATTCATATTAGCCTGGAATAACGGCTTGACATCAATTTAAGGAGACATTATATTTTCTGGTTTAGTAGGCAAAACAACAACATTTTACTGTTTTATTTGCTCTCCCCTTTACAAAAGCTCTGCCTTCCTTCTTGCGTGTTCCTGTAATTCTTTCTCTATCTATCTTTGTTAGTTTTCCTTTTCTTGATTTAAAGCTAAATCATCTAATCTTATCTTTTCATCTTTTATTTACTATTCTTGAATTTTCTTTTGTTAAAACGCTTTTTACTGCTATTTATATGCCTCATCATAGTCAAAATTAGCATTTTCAAGAAAAACTTTTTAGTATTAAAGAGCCAACTAATGCGTCTTGATGTTCGTAGGGGTTTAGCTTGCTTGTGGAACTGAAACCATTTCTTTAACGTTAATTTTATATCTTGATCCGAATTGCTGCAAAGCAATAAATGCTTAGACAGCTTTCTCGTTATCTCCATTTTGTATTGCAACACAGAGATTTCTAGCTTCCTAAGCCTGCTGACTTCCTTCAATGGAAGCGGAGGTAATTGTTTATTGCATCTAATTGAATTCACCTTATTTTTAATTATTTTTGCTATCTTTTGAATTATTATCACCCATTATGTTCTGCGTATTTTTCTCAATCTTATTTTTTTTCTTCTTCTTTTTTCTCTAAAAATCTTAATCTATTATGTATTCTTTCCCTCTATTTTCTTGTTTTTTCAATGAACAGTCAACCCCCCTCATATTCTAAGATTTTAAAAAAATATTTCTTTGCACTTCTAATTTCATTTTCTTAGATTTTCTTTTTCAAGAAATAAGTCTAAGGTTTTTTCTCTTTTCTTTAAAGAAAGCTTTGATATCAATCATTCTTGTGTTCTATCTATTGATTGCTTAAGTTCAAGAATACACCAATTCATCTTGTTGCGGGAAAAATAGCTTTTCTTTTTAATTCAGTTTAAAATCTTTGCTAATATGCTTCCCTATTATTCCCTCTTATTTTCCCTTCATCTCTATCTCTCTCTCTAAAAT
>Ga0302286_10002900_pt1 | contig 11762 bp, 5 predicted proteins | sample III_Fen_E2_3_FD_198765 | JGI IMG/M metagenome (GOLD analysis project Ga0302286, IMG submission 198765) | Peat permafrost microbial communities from Stordalen Mire near Abisko, Sweden - III_Fen_E2_3 | ecosystem: Environmental > Terrestrial > Soil > Wetlands > Permafrost | place: Sweden: Abisko...
TCCGTTCAGGTCCACCATGGCAATGACGACTTGCTTGGGATGTACATCGACCGCCAAGACGGCCAGCGCGTCATTGAGCATGAGCATGGTTGGATGGCGGCCGCGCGCGGTGCGCCGGCTGGGGCCTTCACAGATCCAGCCCTCGCCGAGCAACTGATCGGCGATCTCCGACACCGTGCTGCGCTGAAGACCAGAGAGGCGCGCAAGATCGGCGCGGGATACAGGCCGCATCGTCCGGATCAGTTGCAGGACGATGTCGCGGTTGATCCTGCGGCCAATATCATTCGAGCCGAGCTGAGCATTCTTCAGATCCACTCGCCGCATCCCGCCATTTGATTTCCTGGATCGAGTGGGTAGAGCCTGTGTCATGCAATTCCTCTCCTGAAGCATGATCGTCAGAGTGAGGTGCTGTGCCGGCTTTCGCCAACTCTGCTCGCTTCCCGGTCATTGTTGCCGGGCACAACGGGAACGAAGCTTGGTCGTGAGTGCGGGCGCGACTCGCAGGACAGCGCCAACCTCAACTTCCAAAAGTATTTAGAAGGTGAACTTTTTGCCATTGCATGGAGCAGACGCCCAGTATAACTTGCGCAGGCATGGATGCGCACCTGCTGGAAGAAATGCCAGCTAAGTAAGATGCCCGCGCCGGAAGCTCTTCGTAAGAACTCCAGACGCGGGCAACTATTGAACAAGCAGCTAGAAGCGGAGGCGGCCACCAAACTGCAGTGAACGCGCATTGCCAAAGCTGGTGAGGTAGCCGAAGTTACTTCCGCCTACGGTGACGTTGGAGGGAGTATTCAAGATCGGATGGTTGAAAAGGTTAAATGCCTCAAAGCGAATTTGGAAGTCGCTCTCACGATACAGGTGAATGGAGCGGAAGACGCTCCCATTGAAGACCGACTGTCCGGGTCCACGGAACTGATTTCTACCGGTATTCGGCAGAACCAGCGCGGGCATGTTCGACGGGGTCATGCTTGCAGTGTAGGTGGGCTCGGTTACGCTCTGGAAGGAAGCTGGATCGAACCAGGGCTTTCCTCCTGAGATAGCCATTTGTCCAGGTTTGCGGTTATGCCCGCCCTCCTGTTTATATGGCGAGACCATTTGAGCGTACGTTGCGCCAAATCCCGGCGTGAGGCCACCAATGACGTTCGAGTTGGAATTTACCGAGAAGGGCGCGCCACTGGTATGGCTGAATTGGCCATTCAGGACGAAGCCGCCGATGATTTCCGAGATCACTCCGTGGTTGGCAAAGCTCTGGCCATGCCCGAATGGGAGGGTGTACATGCCCCACACCTGAAAATTGTACTTGCGGTCAAAACCCGCATCTCCCTTATTCAGGAAATACATTGTGGGGTAATTGAAGGTTGTACCGCCGCCACCCGTTCCGGCGCCGTTGTCAGAGTAGTCGATGGCATGAGACCAGGTGAAGATCGCACCGATCGAACCCTTCTGACCCAGGCTTTGCGTCAACTGAGACTGCAAGCTGCTGTACATGGAGCTGAAGATCGGCCCGGCGATGGTCATAACGCCTGAGTTATAGCAGTTGCTCAGGCCCTTGCACCATGTCTGGCTGAAGACGGTATTGATGAGCTGGGGGCTGCAGGCTCCACTCAAACCAGTGGAGGGATTCCACTGCTTGTTGGGCATGCAGGAGCTGTCACCAGTCGGCAGCGGAGACGAGTTATACGGACTCACGCTCGCTTGCTGACGAACCATGTGGTTACCCACATAGCCAACCGACGCTACAAGTTGACGTCCGAGATCGCGCTGGACGATGAGATTCCAAGACTCCAGGTAGCCACGATGGAAGTTCTTCGGAGCCGTGGTAGTCGATCCGCCAACCGGCAGTGAGGCAAAGCCGGAGGAGAAGTCGGGGACGGGAACCGCTGGAATGCCAACCGAAAGCGGCAGCGCGGCACCGTTGCCATCGACTGCGATGGTGCCTGCACCGTTTGAATTCGTAAAGCTCACGGCCAGGTCGATGGGGTAAGAATCGCGAAGGTAGCGCAGACTGTCAGGATCGGTTGTGAGACCGGAGCCGGAACGAATCACCGTCTTCTCATTCAAGCGGTAGATCACGCCGAGACGCGGAGCAAAGAAACCGTGTCCCATATCCACACCCGCCGAACTTGGGTTTCCGCCCACGCCGCCAATTACCACATTGCCCGACTGAGGCAGGGTTGGATCGGCGCGGTAGATGCCGGAGTGGTCGCGATAAGGAGCAGGATACATCTCATAGCGAACGCCATAACTCAGCGTCAGCTTCTTGGTCACTGACCACTGGTCTTGCGCATAAGCGCCATATTCCCACCAGCGCATCGAGTTGGGGTTGCTGATTGAGGTAGCCTTGGCCACGGCCTGGTTACCTGTGTTACTCGGCAGGCCAAGCAGGAAGTCGGCCAATCCGTTGTAGGCGGTAACCGGGCATGTAACCTTGTTGCCCTTGGCGTCGAGGTAGGAGGTGCACGACAGGTTGCCCTGGAAGTTGAAGCCGCCGCGCACGCTGGTGACGCCGCCGCCGCTGGTGGGCTGGAAGTGGTTCAGCAGGAAGTGATAGACGGTGAAGCCGTACTTGGTGCTGTGCTTGCCCTTGATCCAGCTCAAGTTCACATCGCCGGTGAACTGATTGTCGCGGAAGAGGAAGGGATTGGCCAATCCTGTGTTGCCAAGTGCGGAGAGGCCGTTAATAAAGAAGGGAGGCTGGCCGGCATACAGGGCTCCAACACCGTTGGTGCCGGGGATTTTCAAGACGTCGGTTCCATAGTTGCCCAGACCTATGTCAGTGGAATCCTGAACGCCACTGTTTTGGCGAGTGTAGCCAAAGTCAGCATCGAGAACCAGACTGGGTGTGAAGACATGGCTGGCGCCCAGGCCGACATTCTGGATTCGGCCCGCTGCGGCACCCGGCTGTCCGCCGTCGGCAGTTCCGCCACCGGCCGGTCCGAGGACCTGCGGGTCCAGAACGGAGAAGGGCATGATGCTGTATTTTCCAAAGATCTGCGTGTTCTCGTTTGGAACGTAGTTGATCTTGGCGTCGTTGGTGGTTCGGTTGTAGACCAGTGATGCCACTCCGGGGTAGTTGTTGGACATATTGGTCGACAGCATGGCCGCGCTCGGTGTGCCGATGGCATCAGTGAACTTTTTCAGGTTGGCAATCATTGTCTTGGAAGCGAAGGCGATGCGGTCTGCAGGGATTGTATTGACCGAATTTCCCGTTTCGCCATACTCATCTGTAAAGGTTGGTCTGCACTCGGGAATGAGGTATCCAGCCACATACGCTGTTGCCTGATTCAGGTTGGGGCACAACGCCGTTGGAGTAAAGGCAGCGACCCAGGCCGCTCTGGGCTGAGGATCGTAGAGCTTCGTATAAGGCGCAGCCTCGGAGAAGTCGCCGCCGGCCATCTTCGTATCGGGCAGCGACAGCTTGTTTGTGATCAACTGGCGCCGTGTGGTGCGCTCGAAGTTGTCAAAGAAGAAGAGCTTCTGCCTGCCGGTAATCAAATGCGGGATATAAACCGGGCCGCCGATATTGCCGCCGAACTCATGGTCGACGTTCTTGGGGATTGAGCCGGTCGGATTGGAGAGAGAGATCGATTCGGCCTTTGTGTTCACATAGCCGCGGGCGTTGAGGCCTGCGTCCTGATAGTATTCCCACGCACCACCATGGAAGTTGCGGGTGCCGCTCTTGGTGGTGACCTTGATGGATGCGCCGCCAGCCTGGCCCTGCTCGGCGTCGAAAGAGTTTGTAGTAATGCTGACGTTCTCGATGGAGTCCGGCGGAGGAACATAAGCAATCAGGTAGGGCAGCCAGCCATAGTAGTTGACAGCACCGTCAATGCGAGTGGTGTTGCTCTGGTTGTCTGCGCCGTTGACGTTCACCGACATGGCACGGGAGGGATTGGAGGCCGTTGAGTTTTGCTCGGCTACAGCCGTGCCGCCGGGGATCAGCGTGTAGAGAGCCTGGAAGCTACGGCCACCACCAGAGGTAAGCGGCAGTTGCGAGAGCTCGGCCTGACTGATTTCGCTGTTGACCTCAGCGGACTCGGTTTGCAGAGCCGGAGGAGCGTCGGTGACGGTAACCTGCGTTGAAACAGAGGCTGGTTGCAGCACGATGTCAATGCGGACTTGCCGGTTGGGTTCGATTGCAATGTTCTTCTGTGCGAACCCGCCAAAGCTGCCGGCCTTGTCCACGGAAACAGTGTACCCGCCAGGCAGGACATTGAGGAATGCATACATGCCTGTTTCGCTTGCGGTGGTTGTGCGGATGGCGCCAGTATCCTGGCTGGTTAGCGTGATTGCAGCGTTGGGAATCAACGCGCCGGCTTTGTCAGCGACCGTGCCGGTCAGTGATCCATAAAGGATCTGTGCAGAAGCCGACAGCGAAAAGACAAGCAGGGTGAGAACCAATCCTGCAAGCTTTGCTCTCCGAGCAGTTCTCCAGATCATTTGAAGCGGATTTGTTGGCCTACCAAACATATTTCCTCCACTACGGTTTTTTGTTGTGTCCCTTTCGCTCAACCGTTTTGCGAGCTTGGTGTTCTGAAAGGTATTTCGATGTGCCTTCGCTGGCCGCGTTGCCAGAAGCGAAGTGCAAACTCCAACTGATTCGAGACCCAAAAGCATCTGAATTGCGACGGACAGGCTGGTGATTCATGGTGTCCAGCAATGCTCGTCATCCGGAAACGAGAGCCTCGTCACCGGATGACTTCGGCCCGTTCGTCATGCATCAAACGCATACCGTACAGAAACCGAACTATATGATCCATCACAGGCACATTACAGACACAAAATTCAACCAGATTGTCACGCCACACATACTATATTTCCTTGAAGCCGATTGGCAACCTACTAAAGTAGGCTATCCACACCTTTATGTTGGGCAACGTCCGGGCGTCCCAGTATCCCTTGGCACAGAAGTTAGGTCTCCAGGCGGTTTTTATCGAACTGAGCACTGAAGAAAAAGGAGCTTGCACTCAGGCGTTGATGGGACAAGCCGGGCTCAGCAAGACAGCCGGAAGCCCAAATAGTTTCCATCTCATCATAAAGCGAACGGGGAGATGACCGGCCACGGGTACATTTCCGTGTGGACCCGAACTATCTATCAATTGCACGAGGCAACATCTGATCGGCCTGGGGTCCAGGTTGCGCATTTTGTACCGCTACGACTCAACCTGCCATGCTCTGGCGGAGGAGACGCACTCTTATGTTCGCCAGTACGCCATCGGTCTGCCGGAATCGATCCGGGCACGTGTCAGATGCCTGTTAAAACCGCGCTCCGCCCTTCCCTTATTTGCCAGAAGAGCATGATCTGAGCGGCCAAGTCCTGGTTGAGCTCACAGCGGCACCGATGGCTACTGCGCCGAGGCACTTCAACGCTCATCGTCATCTTTCCGAGCGGGAGGTCTTTCAAGCACATTGGATTTTGGTCCATAATCGATAAAATAGATTAATATAAATCGATTATGCTGTCTGTTTTGCATCTACTTGCATCCTGTGTAGTCCGACCCTTAGAGTGTCTAGGGTGTATTTAGTCAGTCTTTCGCCGTCAACGGCAGTATTTAGCTTGGATTTGGCAAGCTGTTTGCGGTCTGGTCGTGCGCGGTCAGAATGATCCGTCATCTCCGACCGCCTCAACGGTCATTTTGAAGGCATATTCGAAGGACACGCCCAAAGACCGAACAAATGTGTGGGCCCCGGAGGCATGAAAAGCCGCCATTGCCATTAGGGTCTGATCTTGGATTGACTAGAAGGCAGCCACATCAGCAATCAGGCGGATCAAATGAGTCAGGAGCATGATGAACGGCAACGAGATTCCTCAAGACGGGTTAGCACCAGACATTGCCGAGAATGATGCTTCCGACTTGAATGACACAAATCTCCAGATTCAAAGCACGCGAATCCTGGTGGTTGACGATCATCCCGTCACGCGTGCTGGTCTGAGCGCGATTCTGCAGGCGCAACCCGGCTATCACGTCTGCGGAGAGTGCGGGACTGCTCATGAGGCCGTCGCCACGTTCAAGAGGCTGCGTCCGGATGTGACCTTGATGGACCTGAAATTGCCGGATGGATATGGCGTCGATGCAATACGCGAGATTCGGAAATGCGATCCTCAAGCCAAAATCTTAGTGGTCACAACGTTTGAAGGCGACGAGGATATCCACCAATCGCTTCAAGCTGGCGCCTTGGGGTATCTGGTGAAGGGCGCTTCTCGCGAGGTGATCTACCGCGCAGTGCGCCGAGTGCAGGAGGGACGCATCTTCCTGCCAGAACCGGTGAGTCATGCTCTGGAAGGCTCCAGCTGTAATCGGCTGACAGACAGGGAACGACAGGTTCTGTCTCTTATCGTTGCCGGAAAAAGCAATCGCGAGATCGGCGAGGCGCTGAACATCAAGGAAATCAGCGTAAAGTCCCACGTATCTCTGATTCTGTCCAGATTGCAGGTCTCTGACAGAACGCAGGCCGTTGTTGCTGCGCTTCGGCGAGGCCTGGAGCACTTATAGCGTCAAAATTACGGGTCTTAAGGGTAGTCATCTCAAAGTATTACGCGCCAAATATCAACAGACACAAAGCGAGTTAGCCAGCATGCACAGACAGTGGAGGAAGAAAAGATGCTTGGCGCTTCGATATTTGCTCATAGCATTTCTGCTGCCGCTCTCAACTGCCGCGTTGGGGCAGGCAGGAGATTACAGCTTCACAAATTGGGATACAAGGAACGGCCTGCCTGAAATTAAAGTCCAGGCACTTGCGGTACAGCCGGAGAAGGGCGTTTGGGTAGCCACCGAAGGAGGGCTCTGTTTATTTGATGGGTCGATCTGCAAATCACTTCCTCAAGAAGAGGCGCGCAGGTTTCCACAGAACAGCTTCACCGCTCTTCTCGTCGCGCGTGATCAATCGCTCTGGGCGGGTACTGAGGGAGGAGGCTTGCTTCACATCTCCCATGGCAGCGTTCAATCCTTTTTTCGCAAAGAGGGTCTGTCTGACGGCTATGTGCGGAGCATTTATGAAGATTCAGCGGGCCAGCTGTGGGTTGGCACTGACTACGGGCTGTTCAAGAAAACAAAGTCACAATTTCAGCACGTACCACTTGGCAAGGCAGATGTTCCACAATTTGTGAATGGCATTGTCGAGGATGCCAGTCATCGATTGATTGTTGGCGGAAGATCCCTGTCAATCGTGGACGGTGACGCAGTCTCTTCCATGCCTAGTTGGGAAGAATCGGGACAACCGCAAATCAAGAGCCTCTTGTACACGCGAGAGCGACGCCTGATTGTTGGAACAGTGGACGGGAGTTTTGCGATGAATGGCTCGCATTTTCAGCGGATGCCATTTCCTCGGATCGACATTGAGTCTCTCTGTGAGCTGAGCGATGGCGCAATCTGGGCAGGCACGGTCTCACAAGGCTTATGGCAATTGAGAGGCGAGGCAGCATCGCGTGTGGCGTTTGGAGAAGGAAGCATGGCGCGCACAGTCTTGGCCATGACGACCGATCCGCGAAGGAGACTTTGGGTCGGCACGCAAAACGGATTGGCCAGAATCGAGGAAACGAGCGTTCACTTCATCCGATCTCCCGCGTTGGCTGTTGACCGGGAGACTTTGGCGGCTTCGCCGGATGGATCAGTCAGTCTTGTCAATGGCAATGTCTACAAGATCGACAACAATGAACTTCGCCAGCTTTCTTTTCCGGTTCCAGATGGAACAAGGATACTCGACATCCTTTATGCAAAAGATCACTCGGTGTGGATTGGCGCAGGCGGCCGCGGTGTATACCGGATCGACGCCAACGGGCGCAGGACTCTGTATTCAACTCAGTCTCATCCGAGAATCTCTACCGACTATCCGCGCGGAATTGTGGAAGGTCGAAATGGCGAAATTTGGATCGCAACCGAATTTGGCGTAAATGTGATCCGGCACGGATCCGTGGAGTTGCTCGGCGCGGCCAATGATCTGCCAAGTCGCGCAGTACGAACGCTGTTCCTGGATCACCGCGGCTGCATGTGGATTGGGACGGATGGCGGCCCGACTGTCTCGTGCAATGGCGTTCTGACGCAGAATCGCGCTACGCATGAACTCGCGGGAGAAGAAACGTGGGCGATCGTTGAGGATAGTGGCGGAACCATGTGGTTTGGGACGCGAAGAAACGGCTTATACGCATTTACCGACTCCGGATCGCGCCACTTTTCCGTAGCGAATGGTCTTCCGAGCAACGACATCTGTGGGCTCATCGTCGATAGAGGCGGCAATTTGTGGATATCGAGTCTCGATCAGATCTTCTCAATTCCATCAGCCCACGCTGTAGCAACCGGACGCGACAGCGGCTTCGTCATCCCCCGATCTTATACGCTGCCAAGTGGAGCAGAAGGGCTTAGATTTACCCGAGGCAGGTTTCCAGGAGCATTGATTGATGCCAAAGGTTCAGTCTGGTTTGCGACGGACCAAGGCGCTGCCATGATTGACAAGCGATTGAAGCCGGCGGTCGAGATGAAAGACGAGCCCATGCCAGTTATCCAATCGCTTATTGTCGACAATTCCATTTTGAATGCCGCCGCTGTGATCAAGACACTACCCGCCCCACACCGGATTTTGATTTCATTTGGCGCCACCTATCTCGGTCCTGAGCAAGACATGGTTCTCATGTATCGCCTAAAAGGGGTGGACGACGGCTGGAGCATTTCATCGAGCAGCAGACAAGCCGTGTATAACAATCTGCCTGCTGGAACCTACTCGTTTGATCTGAAAGCATGCGATCGTGCGGCGCCTGATATTTGGAAGACAACCAGTTGCAAGATCGTCATTCCTGTTATTTGGTATCGGAGTTCATGGTTTTTTGCCCTGGCAGCCTTCAGCATTCTTGGTCTGATTCTCATTGGATATTTCCTGCATCTCAGGAGAATCCGTTATGGGTTCAGGCTGATTCTTGAGGAAAGAAACCGGCTTGCTCGAGAGATGCACGATACCCTGATTCAGGGCTGCAATGGCGTAGTCATGTTGCTTGATGCGGAGGCTGGCAACCGAGAGAAAGACAACGAGAGCGGTTTGTTGAGCGTTGCCAGCGCTCAGCTTCGAGCCACTGTCTCTGACGCGCGAAGCGCCCTTTGGAACCTCCGAAAGACAGAGGCAGATTCGGACTATCTCTCCAACACGCTAAAAGATATTGCGACGTATGCGAAGACATATTTTGGAATTCCTGTAGAACTGAATCTTCCACTTAGAAGACACGCGCTGTCATCCCGCTCCGCTCATGAGCTGACGATGATCGTGCGCGAAGCTGTTACAAATGCCGGAACTCATGGCTCGCCAAGCCGCATTGCGATCTCCGTAAAGGCAACCTCAAAAGCTCTTACGATTGAAATTGCAGATGATGGAAAAGGCTTCGATGTTGCAGGCGCTTCGCTGCCAAGAACCGACCATTACGGAATTCGAGGAATGCAGGAGCGCGCGGCGATGATTGGCGCTTCATTTCAGATCACAAGCAAGCCCGGCTCGGGGACGGTTGTTTCCGTTTCTATTCTGACGCATCGATAATGCGCATGCCATACCTCTCAATTCGAGAGGTATGGCATGCAATGAAGGAACACGCTGTTCGCATGGCTATGCGACAGCAACACTACTCCGGCAGCGTCTTCGTGCCCGCTACTTTGAAAGTTCCCGCCACCGCCGGCGCTCCTGTATTCGGCTGGCCCCCGCCGATGGAAACTGAATACACGCCCTCCGGGATGATTGGCGAACCGGCTTCGCTGACCATGCTCAGATCGCGATCCTTCAGCTCGAAGTTTACGTTCCGCGACTCACCTGGCTTCAAGTGCACGCGCTTGAAGCCGCGCAGAGCACGCAACGGAGCACCGGGCACAGTTGGGAAGCTGAGATAAAGCTGCGCGACCTCATCGCCCTCGTGATTCCCAGAATTTGTAATCGTTATCTCGGCGATGAGCGGGTCGCCAGCGTGAATAGCAGTTTTAGGAAGTGACAGACTTGAGTACGAAAACTTTGTATAGCTCAAGCCATAGCCAAACGGATAGAGTGGCTTGCCCTTGAAGTAGCGATAGGTGCGATTCTGCATGGCGTAGTCTTCGAAGGCCGGAAGCTGCTCGATGCCAGTGTAGAAGGTCACCGGCAGGCGGCCCGCGGGATTGTTCTTCCCTGAAAGCGTCTCGGCAATCGCCGCGCCGCCTTCTTCGCCAGCGTACCATGAATCGAGAATCGCATTCACGTGTTCGTTGGCCCAATTCACGGCAAGCGCACTTCCGTTTGCCAGCACCAAGACTACAGGCTTTCCAGTCGCCGTCACCGCTTCAAGCAACGCCTCTTCCGGTTTCGGAAGGTCGATGCTGGTGCGGTCGCCACCGCTGAAGCCCTCTTCACTGACCGGCATCTGCTCGCCTTCGAGATCGCTGGTGATGCCGAGAACCGCAACAATGACATCTGCGTTTTTGGCTGCGGCAATCACCTCGGGGCTCGGCTTTGGATCGTACTTTGCCCAAAACAACTGCGCCTCGATGGGTCCTTTCTCGTTCAACTCATAGCGGACTTTGACGGCCGTCTTTTTGCCTTGCTCCATGTGAATGTGCCCGGCTTTTGCCTGCGCGTGTTCGCTGTCGAGATACTCCATCGCGAGCGGTTTGCCATCGATCATGACCATCGCGGAATTGCCCTTGGCGCGCACGCCGATGCTGTACTCGGCGGTTTCAGGAGCGGTCACAAAGCCCTCCCACGTAACGGTAAGAGGAAATTTTCCCGTTGCCTCCGGGGGGACGCCGTCTGCCTTCAAATCAACGGTGCTCACTTGCTTCGTCGCAAACACGGTGCCCTTGTCCATGAACCCGCCGCCCGTGGAGAACGTGACTGTCAGTCCCGGCTTGCCTTCCGGCGTGGTCAGCGCGGACTCTGAAACGATGTCACCATCAGTACGCAAAAACTGCGTTCCCGGCACAAATGTAATCTGCGCCTCGGGGAACTCAGCCTTCAGCCCTTCGAGGACTGAGACCGTGTGCGAGGGGCTGCCGTTGTAGTTGCCGAGCAGATATTTTGTCTGGTCCGCCAGAGGGCCAACGACCGCGATTTTGATTGAGCCTTGTTTCAGCGGAAGAGTGCCGTCATTTTTCAGCAGCACCATCGATTCGTTTGCAAGCTTATGCGCCAGGGCGCGATGATCGTCGCTGCCGAGTTCCTTTTCATCGATCTTCGAATACGGCACCATCTCGGGCGGGTCGAACATGCCCAGCTTCATCCGCGCGGTGAAGAGCCGGACTAACGCTGTATCGATTTCGCTCTCTTTCAAAATGCCCAGCTTGTAGGCATCGTAGTAGGCTTTGTAATCGTGATCGTCGTTGACCTTGGCGAAGTCGATGCACTCATTGTCCATGCCGCGCTGGATGGCCAATGCCGAGGCTTCGGGCTGAGTCTTGGTGAAATGGTGATCGCGGAAGATATTGACGACAGCATCGCAATCGGAGACCACGTAGCCCTGGAAGTTCCACTTGCCGCGCAGTTGATCCTGCAACAGAAACTCATTGACGCATGCGGGCTGCCCATTGATGTTGTTGTAGGCGCACATCACAGAGCCGGCCTTGCCCTCGGTGACCGCCGCGCGAAACGCCGGGAGATAAGTGTCCAGCTCGTCGTGCTTGCTCACCTTCACGTCCGCCGTATGGCGCGTCGGTTCGGGTCCGCTGTGCACGGCATAATGCTTGGGTGTTGATATGGCGCGATAGTATTTCGGATCGTCTCCCTGCATGCCGGTAACGTACGCGACGCCCATGCGAGCCGAC
>Ga0302286_10002901_pt1 | contig 11760 bp, 5 predicted proteins | sample III_Fen_E2_3_FD_198765 | JGI IMG/M metagenome (GOLD analysis project Ga0302286, IMG submission 198765) | Peat permafrost microbial communities from Stordalen Mire near Abisko, Sweden - III_Fen_E2_3 | ecosystem: Environmental > Terrestrial > Soil > Wetlands > Permafrost | place: Sweden: Abisko...
TGGAAAGTTATGCTTTTGTCCATTTTTCATTAAATACCTATACAGACCAGTCGTGGGGATTCGGGAATGAGGATGTCAACCTGTTTAATCCTAAAGAATCGGATTGCCGCCAGTGGGCGCGTATATGCAAGGAAGCAGGTATGAAAGGAATTATCATCACTGCAAAACACCATTGCGGTTTTTGCCTCTGGCCATCCAACTATACGGAGTATTCCGTGAAAAATGCTCCCTGGAAAAAAGGTAAAGGGGATATGGTTCGCGAAATGGCTGATGCCTGTAAAGAATACGGTTTGAAATTAGGGATATATTTGTCTCCCTGGGATAGAAACAGCTCGTTTTATGGGAAACCTGAATATATTACCTATTTCAGGAACCAACTCACCGAACTTCTCACCAATTACGGGCCAATTTTCGAAGTATGGTTCGACGGTGCAAATGGTGGAAATGGCTATTACGGTGGTGCCAATGAAAACCGTACTATTGACCGTACGACCTATTACGATTGGAAAAATACCTATGCCCTGATCCACAAGTTACAGCCCAATTGTGTGATTTGGAACGATGGAGGAGACAGGGGTGATCTGCGCTGGGTGGGAACCGAAGAAGGGAATGTCGGCGAAACAAACTGGAGTTTATTGAATTCTACAGGGGCTGTGTCATGGAATATGTTGCATTATGGTTTGGAAAACGGCAATGCGTGGGTGCCTGCCGAAGTAAATACTTCCATCAGACCCGAATGGTTCTATCATCCGAACGAAGATAACAAAGTAAAAACTGTTCCTCAGTTGATGGATCTTTATTACAACTCTATCGGACGTAACGGCTCCATGTTGCTCAACTTCCCGATTATGCCCAATGGTTTAATCCATCCAAATGACGAAAAAAATGCGATTGAATTTGGCCGGGCATTAAAAGAATCATTTGCCATCAACCTTGCCGAAAAAGCAAAAGCAGAAGCTTCGAATATTCGTGGTAACTTAAAAAGATTTGGAGCTGAGATGGCTGTCGATAGAAAGGAAAATACTTATTGGGCCACAGATGATAATATTAAAACCGCTTCTTTAATAATAGATATGGGCAAACCAACTTTGTTCAACCGTTTTATGGTACAGGAATACATTCGTTTGGGACAACGAGTGAAAGCCTTTACGATTGAAGTGCTAGTGGATGGAAATTGGAAAGAAGTTGCAAAAGCAACAACTATCGGTTATAAACGTATCATTCGTTTTCCAAGTGTAAAAGCAACAAAGGTGCGTTTCAATATTACCGATTCTAAAAGTTGTCCGGTAATTTCCAATATTGGAATTTATAATGCACCTGTATTCCTGAATGCACCCTTAATAGCGAGGAATCAATCAGGAGAAATCAGCATATCAACAGATGATATCGGACCAATTTTCTATTACACATTAGATGGTAGCGAGCCGACCCAAAATTCAACAAAATATACCGACCCTGTTCCAACACAAGGAAAAGTAGAAGTAAAGGCTATTGCTTACGACCCTGCATCGGGCAAAAGTAGTCCGGTGAGCCTTGAAAAGTTTGATATCTGCCGGAAAGATTGGAAAATAGTAGGCATAAATGACGAAAAGGCTTACTCAATTTTAGATGGAAACACTTCTACGGTTTGGTATCAAAGAGATGGCAAAAAAATGCCTGTCGATTTGGTCATCGATTTAGGGAATGAATACAATGTATGCGGTTTCAAATACCTTCCGGATCAGAATAAATGGAGTTCAGGCATCATAACGAACTACCAGTTCTATGTTTCTGCTGATAACAAAGAATGGAAATTGGTAAGCGAAGGAGAATTCCCTAATATAAAAAACAATCCTTTGATTCAAATAAAAAAAATTGCACCTGCAATGGCCCGTTACATTAAGTTACGTGCCTTAAAAAATACTTCGGGCGATGATGTTGCAGGTTATGCCGAAATGGATGTAATTACAAAATAAATAATAAAATCAGCTATTCCCCAACTCTTTAGATAGGGAATAGCTGATTCTTTAGAAGAATTGAGATGTTGACAGCAAACAAATTTCATTACAAATTAAATATTCAACAAGTATTTATATTTTGTTAAACTGATTAGATAGATTTATTTTATGAAAAAATTAGTTCTTCTTGCTTTTTTATTTTCTACAGCTATACAATTTCATTGTTTAAAAGCCCAGGAGTTACCTCAATTAAGGAATGAGGGTAAAATAACCAGATTGTATGTTGATGGTAAGCCATTTATTATGGTTGCCGGAGAGTTGCATAACTCTTCATCTTCTAATTTAACTTATCTGGCACCAATTTTCCCAAAATTAAAAGAAATGAGACTTAATACAGTTATAGCATCTATTTCATGGGAACAATTTGAACCTCAGGAAGGTAAATTTGATTATTCGCTTATTGATGGGATAATATCCCAGGCTCGCGAAAACAATCTGAAACTTTGTATCCTATGGTTTGCAAGCTGGAAAAATGGACTTTCCACTTATACGCCACTTTGGGTAAAAAAAGATTCAAAACGTTTTTTTAAACTGAAACAAAACAATGGGAGCACTGACGAAGTGATTTCAGCCTTTTGCAAGGAAGCACAGATGGCAGATGCTAAGGCTTATGTGCAATTAATGAAACGAATAAAAGAAATAGACAAAGTACATACAGTTGTAATGATGCAACCCGAAAACGAGGTTGGTGCATTCCAGGATATGGATTACAATAAACAGGCACTTGACTTATTTAAGTCTCAGGTTCCGGAAACTTTAATTCGGTATTTGCAAAAAAATACGAATAATTTGAGTCCTGAAATGAAAAGTGTTTGGCAAAAAAATGGAAGCAAAACTAAAGGTACATGGTCTGAAGTATTTGCTGATTCAATGAAAAGTGCACAAAACTTTTTCATGACATGGCAATACGCTTCGTATATAAATGAAATATGTCGCTTAGGTAAAAAAGAGCTAAACCTTCCAATGTACGTAAATGCCTGGTTGGTTCAAAATCCTACTGAATTACCCGGGATGTATCCAAACGGAGGGCCTGTATCCAGAGTGTTGGATATTTACAAAGCCATTGCGCCTGATATCGATTTCTGCGCACCAGATATTTACGCACCTAACTATAAAGAAATATTGTCAATGTATCATCGTTCTGATAATCCGCTTTTTATTCCTGAAAGCACTATTGACCAGGCCCGGGCTTTTTATGCATACTCTGAACACGATGCCTTATGTTTTTCTCCATTTGGGATTGAAGATGCTTATACCAATTTAGCTTATCGGCAGGCAATCTCTGTAATAAATGAATTAATGCCAACCATACTAAAATATCAAGGAACTGGTAAAATGCGAGGTTTCATGCGTGCAAAAAACTGTACCAGAGATACACTGTCTTTTGGCGAAGATAGAGTATATGTAGAATATAATAAATGGGACAATACAGGATATGGCCTGGTTATACAAACAGCTCCGAATGAATATCTTGTAGCAGGCATTACATCACGAATAACATTTGGATCTAGAAATCCGGCAAAAAATATTCGTCTTGGTCAGGTGTTTGAAGGAAAGTTTGAAGGAGAAAAGTGGGTGACTACACGGATGCTTAATGGTGACGAAACCTGGCAACATGAGTGTGTACTAGTAACAGGGCGTAAAACAGTGATATCTCAAACTTTAGAAGGACAAATTGTTCCTCCTCAGCCAGGACCAAACCAACCTGTGTTGGAATCTGCTAAGAATACCGAAGTTCAAACTCCTGCAATTTATAAAGTGATTACTTATGAATTGAAATGAAAATATTCTATCAAGAATACCTTATGGCAAAGATGATGCAGGTTATTCCGAAGTGAATATCATTACAAAGTGACAGATTAATAATATCTGGTATTACATTCTAAACTCATATAGCATTTGCCCCTGGTTGTTAGATGAATATCGGTCGCCGGGTAGGATGAATCAGGTTTATCATAATGGATATAACAGAAAAGGATTGTTATAAGAAAAAGGGGAAAAGAAGAAGGCATGACATTTTAGGAACGAATACTATAAAAAATAATGAGAGTTTCATATTTAAAGCAAACAATGTTGGCATTTTTATGCCTGATTACTACAATAGGTAATCTTTCCGGTCAAAGCAAGGTAATTAACCTTTGGAACGGAAAAATCCCCGGGGCTATTCGCAATGACAAATTCAAGCAAAGTGTCGATTCTGCGGATAACTGGATAAAGATGCGGTTTGTAACCGATCCCTGTGTCGACAGGTATCCTGCTCCTGCTGAAAAGGCAACAGGTACTGCTGTAATAATTTGTCCGGGTGGTGCTTACTGGGGGATTGCTATCGAACACGAAGGTGCGCAAGTTGCTAAATGGCTGAATAATTTGGGGATAACTGCCTTTGTTTTGAAATACCGTTTGCCTGACAATACCATCATGGTTAACAAGTCAATCGGCCCAATGCAGGATGGACAAAGGGCAATTCGTCTTGTTAGACAGCGTGCAAAAGAATGGGGAATCGATCCACATAAAATTGGAATCATGGGATTCTCAGCGGGTGGACATTTAGCCTCCACTCTTTCAACCCATTTTAAAGAGAAAGTGTATCAACCGGACGATTCGACAAGTGCCCGACCCGATTTCTCGTTACTTATTTATCCTGTCATTTCTATGGATTCGACCATTACTCATTGGGGATCGCGTGTAAATCTTCTAGGTAGTACACCATCGCCTGAATTAGTGAAACATTTCTCTAACGAGTTGCAGGTAAACAGTAAAACACCACCGGCTTTTATGGTTCATTCTTTGGACGATGGGGCAGTACCTGTGCAAAACAGTATAAACTATGCGTTGGCTATGCATAAGTTTAATATCCCCTGCGAACTTCATCTTTATCAGACAGGTGGACATGGTTACGGCTTAGGTAAATCGGCAAATACCGAATCTACATGGCCCGAATCCTGTCGTAAATGGCTTGAAGCAAGTGGGTTATTGACTAAAAATAGATAGATATCTAACTTGTAAGTTAAAATGAAAACGATTCAAAAGATAGTTATTTTATTAGTTTTTTTATGGCCGACAGGTCTGTTTTCCCAAACAAAATTCTATGTTTCTCAAAAAGGAAACGATGCAAATAAAGGTACTCAAACCAACCCTTTTGCTTCAATCAGCAAGGCAGTAGCTGAAGCCCGTAAAACATCAGGAGAGGTTGTGATCTATCTGACTGAAGGAAAATACCATTTAAACGAACCTGTTGTTTTTACATCCGACGATTCCCGAAAAGAGAACGAATCGCTTACTGTAAGGAACTTCGAAAATCAGAAAGTTTCCGTTAACGGAAGTAATACTTTGAATTTGAAATGGAAAACATATAAAAACGGTATCTGGCAAGCTAAAGTAACACAAGATTTAATTTTCGATGAATTGTTTGTCAATGGACAATTGCAGCGAATGGCGCGATATCCGAATTACGACTCAACAGCCCATTATTTTGGAGGAACTGCAGACGATGTTCTTGCTAAAGAACGTATAACCCGATGGAAATCACCCGATGGAGGATATATTCACGCCCTTCATCCATGCGAATGGGGAGATATTCATTATGTTATTACGGGAAAAAATGATAATGGAGAACTTACTCTTGAGGGTGGATGGCAAAATAATCGAAAAATGGGTATGCACCTAAAATACCGTTTTGTTGAAAACGTTTTCGAGGAACTGGATACCGTCAACGAGTGGTTTTACGACAAAAAAGCCAGGATTCTGTACTATTATCCCCCAAATGGTTTAGACATTAAAACGGCAAAATTTGAGACACCGCAAATTGCCCATTTATTTGAATTTAAGGGCTCTGAAACAAAACCGGTAAAAAATATCAGCATCGAGGGGCTTACTCTGACGCAAACCCTGCGCACGTTCATGGAAAATAAAGAACCTTTGTTGCGCAGCGATTGGACTATTTACCGTGGGGGTGCGGTGCTTTATGATGGTGCGGTTAATTGTTCACTTAAAAATTGTACGCTTATCAATCTGGGAGGAAACGCCGTCTTTTTCAATAATTATAACCGACATTGTGAAGTTTCCGGATGCCTGATATCCGAAATCGGGGCAAGTGCCTTTTGTTTCGTTGGCGACCCGAAAGCGGTGCGTTCACCGAGTTTCGAGTATTGGCAATATGTGCCTTTGGCGCAGATAGACTGCACTCCGGGGCCTAAAACAAATAACTACCCGGCTGAATGCAAGGTATTTGACAACCTGATGTTTAATCTGGGTGTGGTAGAAAAACAATCAGCAGGAGTAGAATTATCCATGTGCCAGAGTATAACAGTAAGCCACAATACCATTTATGATGTGCCGCGTGCCGGTATCAATGTGAGCGAAGGTACCTGGGGCGGACACTTAATCGAATACAATGATGTGTTCAATACCGTGAAGGAGAGCGGCGACCACGGCTCGTTCAATTCGTGGGGACGCGACCGCTACTGGCATCCGGACAAGAAGGTTCTTGATTCTATTGTTGAAACCAACTATGACCTGGCGTTGGCTGATGTGGTAAAGCCCATTATTCTCCGCAACAACCGAATGCGTTGCGACCATGGCTGGGACATTGACTTAGATGATGGTTCGAGTAACTATCAAATCTATAACAACCTGTGTCTGAATGGCGGCATAAAGCTTCGGGAAGGGGTAAATCGCATTGTCGAAAACAACATCATGATAAACAATACCTTTCATCCACATGTGTGGTTTAAAAATTGTAACGATGTGTTCCGTCACAATATCGTCTCGACAGATTACAAGCCTGTAGGAATCGATGTTTGGGGCAAGGAAGTTGATTATAATGCTTTTCCTGACTCTACTTCGCTTAAAGTGGCACAAAGCAGAGGAACAGACAAACACTCCGTGGGTGGTATGCCGGATTTTGTAAATCCGCAGTTGGGTGATTTCCGCTTAAAAGAAAGTTCAGTGGCTCTTTCTTCAGGTTTCAAAAACTTTGCAATGGATAGTTTTGGAGTTATTTCGCCTAAACTGAAAGCTATCGCAAAAAAGGTAACATTGCCAAAAGTTATTGTATTCGACAAATTGAATGCAGATGAAGTTGTAGACTTTATGGGAGCAAAAGTAAAGAACCTAAATACGTTGGGCGAACGGTCTGCAACCGGAATGGACGATACCCGGGGGGTATTGGTGGTTGAAGTAGTCGCAGGATCGGTTGCATCCAGGTTCTTGCAGGCCAACGATGTGATACTGTCGTTCAACAACAGTCAGGTCAATAAATTACGTGATTTGTTTGAAGCTCATATATCGGTTATCATCGGGACAAATGCCGAAGTGGTTATTTTCCGAAATCAGAAAGAGCAAAAGAAGTTGATCGACTTTGGGGAAAAGAAATAAATTTTTTAGACAATATGATGTCGTATAAAGTAATAATTTAACAAAAAAAAATGAAAACTAAATTGATAATTGTATTGAGTTTATTGCTGTCTCTGACGGCCAATTCTCAAACATGGAATGTGTATGGATATGATGCACTTTCAACAGAATGTACAGCGTATTCTCATATCACGATCTTTAAAGATACTCTTTGGTCAGGGTCATCAAAATTAGATGGGACAACACTTTCCGGAGTATATGCACCTATTCAATTATTCACCTGTGATTTGTCAAAGTCTGATCCTAATGGAAATTTGTGGCTTGTGGGTTCAATATATAAAGATACTTGGACTCATGGGGATGTATATACCATATATAAGTTTGATGGCACGAAATGGTACGATTATAGCACGCCAAAATCATTTGCTTACAGTGCTTGCAGTTCTATTGCCTTCCAAAGTGATGGTAAAATATGGTTCACCACTGCTAATAACGGAGTATATATGTATAATGGAACAACGTGGCAGCAATACAAGTCATCCGTATTTGCGGGAGCTAACTCTATGAAAATAGACAATAATGGAAATAAATGGTTTGCTACTTCAGCAGGATTGGTGAAATATGATGGGAGCAATTGGACCGTTTTCAATACCTCCAATAGCGGCTTGAAGTTTAATACGGTAAACGATTTGGCTATTGATAAGAGCGGAAATATGTGGCTTGCAACGGGTTCTCCTAATGAAACTGGGGATGCAACTACCGGCAGAATTGCAAAGTTTGATGGGACGAACTGGACGTATTATAATCCGTTTAATGACGACATGGGTTCAAATTTTGTTTATACCATTGCGGTCGATCCAAACGGAAAGATTTGGGCGGGTACTTATTCAGGTCTTACTGTTTTTGATGGTGCAAAATGGACAAATTATACAGATTCACACACTAATTCTACCGACAATTTGCAAGCTTTTTCAATAGCTTTTGACTCGCATGGGAATAAATGGTTTGGGACAGCTTGTGGAATTTTGGAGTTTAATGACTTGACAGCATCAATTAGCTCGCCTCATTCGCAAAATGAAATAAACATATGGCCAAATCCGGCTAATTCTTACGTAAATATTGATTTATCCGGTCAAAACGGGAACAACGAAATTTCAGTTCTTGATAGTAAGGGTTCATTAGTATTAAAGAAGACTGTTTCATCTAATAATGTTCAATTGAACATCTCCAATTTTCAACAAGGTCTTTATTTTATAGATGTAAATACAGGGTCGAACAGAGCAATAAAAAAACTCGTGAAGTATAACTAAAAAATGAAGATAATGACATTGTAAGAGACGTTACAAGTCTGTTTATCTAAATAGGGTCTGCTGAAAAACAGTTATATTTCAGATTAATATATAATTACAAGGGATTTTTTATTGTTTGTTGCAAGGGTTACTTTATTTTTTGTTTAAAACTTATGCACTCAATTTATTTGGAGTACAAAATCCTGTAAGGATTTCCTTTGAATAACCCCCGGATTTATCTGGGGGTTAAGTAAAATAACTATAAACAGAACTCCAGAGGAGTTCCAAAATGACATTAAAAGTCCTTATAATCAATGGGAAACTCCTCTGGAGTTCAGCTACTTTAAGTGATTTCATCCCCCGAATAAATTCGAAGGTTCCGACAAGTCGGAATGTACCATATGCACAGGTAACTCCTCTGGAGTTATTCACCAGCCCCTAAATACAGCTTTGGAAAATCACATCATTAAATAATCCGAATTACAAACGAAATATTCTTAAGAGGATCGTTTCCTGCTCAATATACTACCATTAATACAAGAAACGAAAATGATACCCAATTTGATCCATGATGGTATCAAATATAATAATGGAAACAAATACTTTTGTATAGTAAGACAATATGTTTCGAAATCGCTAAAGAAACTCGTAATTATTACTAAATAAATGACGATAAAGACATTGTAAGAGAAATTACAAGTCTGTTTATCTGAATACAGCTTTGGAAAAATATATCACTAAATAATCAGAATTACTAACTTTTTAAAACTGTATTAAATCACTTTAAATTACTATTATGAAAAGAACTTTTCTCACTTTTTTTCTGGGAATCATTATTCTACTTAGCTCTAACCTTTATGGGCAGGTTAATAATTGTTTCCTTTATGATTACCAGCCTAAGGCAGCTGTAATACCTGCATCTGTGGACTCACTGAAGCCCTCCAAGAAGGCTACGGTTGTACTTAGGTTAAAAAACGATACTATCTGTAAGGTTTCAAAATATGTATTTGGAAATGCGGTTGCGGCTTGGTGCGGCTCTTATACCGATGCCACGTTGATAAAATACACAAAAGTTATGGCTCCGACTCTCATCCGTTTCCCCGGTGGAACATGGTCGGATGGCTGGTTTATGGATAAAATACCAACTGATTTGCCGGATTCGGTTTACGATGGTTCAAAGTATAACGGTGTTTCAATTAAAGCAACTCCAAAAAATGCATTCAGCGCACATTCAGGAGCATCAGGCGGATGGGTAACCTCAACCGACCAGTATTATGCATTCCGTAAGGCTGCGGGTGTGTCGGAAGGTTTAATGACCGTTAATTATGCTTATGCACGGTATGGAACAGGCAAAGACCCGGTAGCCAGGGCAGCACATGAGGCTGCTAACTGGGTACGGTATGACAAAGGACGTACGAAGTATTGGGAAATTGGGAATGAAAGTGCAGGTCCATGGGAATATACCTTTATGATTGATACGAAAAAGAATCAGGATGGACAACCTACATTTATTACAGGGGCGTTGTACGGAAAGCATTTTAAAGTTTTTGTCGATTCGATGAAAACGGCTGCTAAGAAAATTGGAGCTACTATCTATATTGGCGGGCAAGTACAGGCTGCAGCAGATAATGGTAACAGTCAGTGGGCTCTTGGCAATAGAACATGGAATCAGGGGTTTTTTAAACAAGTGGGCGACTCTTGCGATTTTTATGTAGTACATAACTATTTCAGTAATTCAAATGTTGTTACATCTCTTTTGACTCAACCGGGTCAAAGTCTCAATTCTAACGTAACTTATATATGGAATGATATTGCTAAATATAAAGCGCATTCCAAGCCAATTGCTTTGACAGAGTATAATATGGGCGGTGGCGCTCCGGCAAATGTTGGATCATCTTTTGAAATGGGTATGCAGGCATCCGTTCTTATGTGTGAGATGATTAAAAATAAAGTCTTCATGGGCGCAAGATGGTACATAAATGGAATGTTTTCAGGGAATGAGTATGGTGCGAATTATGCAGATCATCCTCGCGCAGAATTTTATTATCTTACCTATTTACAAAAATATATTGGCGATGTGGCAATAAGTACAATTTCAACCAACCCAAATGTACTCAGTTATGCCTCACGATATTCGGGTGGAGAAACAGGAATGGTTGTTGTCAATGCTGGAAATCTGCCTCAAACAGTTAGTGTACTTACAGACTCTGTAGGAGTGGGAGATAAATATTATATCTATTCATTCACCAGCAATAACGATAGTACAGGTTTTTCTCCAACTGTATATATAAATGGGATTCCGCCAACCAAATATCAATTTGGACCCCTTAGTTCTTTGTTTACCATAAACGCGGCTGCGTATACTACTGATAGCAGGGAAATCAAATTTACATCGCCGGGAAGATCTCTCCAAATGATTACTATTGAAAAAGGAACTAACCACTTTACGTCAATTGTGACTGGAATAAACTCAACCAATGCAAGCTTATTTAAATTACAACAAAATTATCCTAATCCGGTTAGTTCAACTACTAGCATAAGTTATGAATTACCCGAAAGTGTTTTTGTAACTTTAAAGGTGTATGATTGTCAGGGAAGAGAGGTTAGTACGCTAGTCAATGGGTTGCAGAGTGAGGGGAGTCAATCTGTACAATTCAATACATCTAATTTACGGAGTGGTGTGTATTTCTATAAAATTGACGCCGGACAATATCATGATGCTAAAAAACTTATAATTAAAAAATAAGGAAATGTCCTTTTTAAGAGTGTAATGACAAAGATGCGAAGTAAAAATCCAAAAAGCTTTTTACTTTGCATCTTTGCGTTTAAAATATGAATTTTATACCGAAAATATTAAAATAGTAATATTGTAAATTATGAAGTTAACTAAACTTATTCTCCCTTTTCTGATTATTGCTGCTTTGACCATTTTTGCACCCCAACATCTGTTTGCTCAGAAACAAAAAATATCCTGTGTGGGAAATAGTATTACGTATGGGTACGGATTATCCAACCCATCCACTCAGAGCTACCCGTCTCAATTGCAAGTATTGCTTGGCACAAGCTCCTGGAGTGTTGGAAATTTTGGAGATAGTGGCCGCACAATGCTGAAAAGTGGT
>Ga0302286_10002908_pt1 | contig 11744 bp, 8 predicted proteins | sample III_Fen_E2_3_FD_198765 | JGI IMG/M metagenome (GOLD analysis project Ga0302286, IMG submission 198765) | Peat permafrost microbial communities from Stordalen Mire near Abisko, Sweden - III_Fen_E2_3 | ecosystem: Environmental > Terrestrial > Soil > Wetlands > Permafrost | place: Sweden: Abisko...
CGGTCATGGCAAGATGCCGATCGATGATCTCTATCACCACGGTCAACTGACGGGCGGTTTGAGCGGGTATGGCGTCCATTACGGAACGGAGCGTTCCATGGGCAATCGACTCGGCGCATTCGCACAGAAGCTGCGGCACCAGTCCGAGTTGACGGGCCCGGGTGATTTCGTTCAACCGCTGGCAAAACATCCCCAGGATGAACAGACGCTGCCAAAGCGGATAGGCGCGCTCCCGGAGCAGCAAGAGGGTGAACTCGCGTATGTCCCAAAGGTATTGATGCGGACTGCCGTTGGCGCGGGCCGGAGGGGCGCCCAAACGCGTGAACCGATGGTAGCGAGCTAGATCATGTGCCGAACCTTCGCTGGACGGCATTAGATTTGGATTAAGAAGAACTAACCGCGCGGCCTCGGGGCAGGAGAGAAGCAGCGATGTTTCCCGCAGGCCATCGATCCTCTGGGTCAGACGGGGGTAGCTCGCGCAGACATCCGACAGGTAATACTCGCTGTGTTCTTGCTGGATGCCGCAGAGGCGATCGGGGGAAAGAAACGGGCAGGAATAGGACGGCGTGAGCTGGATCCGGGCGTATTGAGAATCTGTGGGATGCGGTGTGATCAGGACAAGATGTTGCATCCGGGACTGAAAAGCCGGCAGGGACTTGCACTTCTCATAAGCAGTCTTATCGATCACCACGTCCAAACCGTGGCAGCAGGTGTCCTCGCATTCTGAACCGAGGCAGCGAAACCCCTTGGCATATTGGGGCCGGAGACGATCCAGCATTCTGAACTCCGCTTAATAAATGGGGTAAGGAAGCATCGGTCTCTGGATTCATCGGCACGGCGTGGGCCAAATCCGGGTACGCACGCGGCACAACAGAAGGGAATTGAGCATAGCTCTCCAGGCGACGCGCACCAGCTATCGCTTTGATTGGCCAGGGTCGCGGGTGCCGCTGGATGGAAGGTTGCTTGCGTTGTGTGAGTTTGCAGGGCGGCCCTGCGTGTACAGCTGAAAAGTCGCCCAGTAAAACGGATTGCGAAAGCCCTTGCTATGGAGCAAGGAAAGCTTCGCGGCTCGCAGAGCGGTGTCCGGGCTCCCTCCGTGATCCAGTTCTTCGTAGAAGCGAGCCATCAGTTTCTCAACGGAGGCGTCCGCCACTTCCCACAAAGCGGCGACCACGTTGTGAGCACCCGCCCTGAGGAAGGCCCACGACAACCCCACCAAGCCTTCTCCCGAGTACCAGCGTTCGCCAGCGCCGTAGCAGGCCGAGATCGTGACCAGGTCGGCACGCAAGGGATGCTGAATGATGTCGCGCCCGTACAGCTTGAACGAGTCGTTCTCCGGGCCACTCTTCGAGAGCACAATCGCCGAGTCGAGCGGACTCAACCGGCTGGCAATTCCATGCGCCACAAAGTGGATATGGGAGAACTGTTCAGGATGGCTGCCGAGGTATGCCCGGGCGCTAGCTTGGCCACGCGCGAAGATTTGCTCTTGTGCTGCCGGAAAATACCCGGCGACGCTGTCCATCTGGGCTGAAGCGTTCGGCAGCGCGGGATATTTGTCGTTTGGAGGAACACTATTGCCGATGAGCAGCAGGCTGCGGCGCCTCTTGTCCGATTGATACGATGTGGCCAGTACCCGCAGGGAACTGGCATTGGTGATCGTGGCATCTTCAATCCAATAGTGCGGCGCCGGTTCGCCCACGAGCAGCGTTTCGAAATTCAAGTTATTCAGGCTGCCGTCGGGAACGATGAAGACCCTCGCGTCCTTGTGCAGCGATTGTTGTGCAGGGGCAACCAAAGTCCGATAGAGCCAGCGGCCGTCGCCATCACCGGAGGCTAGTGCGTCCTGAGGGCCGAGCAGCGTCTTTCGGTAACGTTGTACCGCGGCGTCAATTTCGGGCCCAGGGGGCAACGGGATCAGACCGGTGCCCCGCGGAGAGATCGCCCATAGGTAGGATTGGTTCTCGCCGAGCCAATAGAAAAGGAGCGTCCCCTTTACTCCCCGTGCGATTTCCTGTGCGCGCAAGGGTGGAGGGCCCGCCACGCTCTTCGCCGGCGGTATTCCCAGACCTTCGGCCAGAGTTCGGGCGCGGCTGTAGTCGGCCCAGCGCAGTGCGTCGTCGCTCTTGCCGCGTGCAACCAGAAAATGAATGTAGTCGTCGTAGATGCGCCATCCGTTGGTGAGGAATGAAAGATGAGAATCTTCGTGCCGCACGTCGGCGCGGGCCGCTTCGAACGTCGCCAGCGCCGCTTGATACTGACGATCCGCCAAGTCCGGACGGTTCTCGTCCTCATAGAGCCGGGCAAGGGAGTGCTGCGTTTCCCACTTTAGAAAGGCGGGGCAGTTCTCATCCTGCTCGACCACTGTGAATCTCTGCTCGGCATCCGCCGTGTCACCGCGACGGGCTGCAATCTGCCCCTGGACAAGCAACGGATAGAGTTCATCGAGATGGTTGCCGCTTGCCCGTGCGCTGGCCATGGCCTGATCGGCATACTCGCTTGCCTTATCGATGTCACCGGTCTGGAGCGCCAGGCGCGCCAGTACTCGTTGTGCGTTGTAGATGTCTTCCTTGCTGTTGATTTCTGTAGCCAGGTCCAAGGCTTTCCGAAACGACCGTTCCGCCAGTGAGAAATCGCGCCTGTCCATGTAGATGTACCCGGCATCGGTAAGCCACGACGCCTGGTCGCCTACATCTCCGAGATCCTGTGCTGTTTGTTGCGCCTCGAGAAACAGCCCTAATGCTTTCTCCGAGTCCCCGAGTTTGTAAAAGCTCCAACCGAGGTTGCCCGCTGCATTCTGCGAGAGGTCTCTAGCGCCCAGAGCCCGGGCGCTTTGGTTCGCCCTGTCCGACCAGTCGACCGCTTCGTCGAGGTGTCCCTGTGCCAGCGAAGCGGCTCCAATATTTAAGAGAGCAGTCGCCTCCAGCAACCGGTCACTGTGAGCGCGTGCAAAAAGCAAGCTTTGTTCGAAGAATTGCTTTGCCTGCGGGAAGTCCCCAAGCTCCATGGCGAGGACCCCACGGGCCCGCATCACTCCCCCGCATGTTGGGTCGGTGGACTCGGGACACAAAGCCTGAGCCTCTGTGAGTTTGCGATCCGCCTCTGGAAAATTGTGCAGATGAGCGAGTGCTACTCCCTGTAAGGTGCGGGCTTGGACAGCTATGTTGCGAAGAGCAGGGGGCGGCGGCGAGGATTCGAAAAGGGCAACGACTTCCTCGGATTTCCCGCGCCAGCTAAGCGCGTCAGCCTCGAGGATTCGAAACTTCCACGCTAAGTCCGGGTCCGAATTGAGGAAACGGCGGTAGTCAGTTTCAGCTTCCTGTTGGCTCCGGGCCAAGTCCCCGCGAACGAACATCCGCCAAACCCGCTCGTATTCCGCGTGACCATTCGGCCCGCAAGACAGCAACGGAGACACGAGCGTCAATAGAATCCAAGCTAGGGCTTGGTTTTTCCGTTGACCGCCCCGCTGCCGACCTTTATGTTTCCGCCACCGATACATCCCAGGTGCATGTTCAGCATCGTAATGGTGAAGTAATTGCCGATATTGGATCCGTTCCCGGAGGCATTGTTTGCATCGGCAGTCGAGGAGGCATCGTCGTCGGGCTTGCGTCCAACCTCGACTTCGGCCAAGGACACGGTCCCAAAATCCGGGATGAAGATGATGTTCCCGAACGTCCTGGCCCCAGGAATCGGAATTGGCCCAATGCTTTTTACGAGTGAGCATTCCAGCTTGGGACAGCCGTTCCCGTTCCCCTTCCCGCGCCCATTGGCACGCTTCTTGAGATCGTCGATGTACGCGATCTTGGCATCGTACTGTTTTTCCAGGTCCTCCGGAAGGCCCTTGGCGCTGGAGATGCCAGTCATCTGCCGCTGCACGCGATCGAGGAAGTCGCGATCTTCCAGGTACGGCCTGTCGCCCTCCGGCTTGTCGCCGCAAATGCCGAGGTCAAGCTCCACCTGGACCGGGTACCCAGCGACTCGCAAGTTTTCGAAACGCGTACCTAGAAATGTCACCTTGGGTACGTGGCCGTGTTTCATCGCATGCTCGGAAGAAAGCTGGGCCACTACGCGGTCGGCCGTGATGACTTCGAATACGTTGAGGCCTTCAATCACGGACGTCGAGAGCGTTACCCAGCCAGAGTGATCCTTGCCCCACAGATCTTTTTTCTGGATCTTGCTCCCGGAGACACGAGTGTGGCCGGACTTGAAGGAGATGAGGCCTTCCAAGGTGGTCTCCTCCAGCGTCTGGGTGATGTGATCGGAGCGGCGGTTCTTCAGTACAACGTGCGCATGATGTTCGATCGGCTGATCGACCGGATGTTTCAGTTTGCCGCTCAGTACGTGAGCTTCCGCATGATAGACGTGGTACGGTTCCACGTCAGAGCTGGGGACCACGGGTGATTTCGGATTTGCGGCCATGTCGTTGGCTCCTCCGCTAATTGAGGATCAATCCTGGATTTTCAATTCAAATGACGTACGGCCGATCTCTTTGCTTTCCCCGGCGACAGTCACCCCGCGCACCATCATGGTGTAGGTTCCCGCTGCTCGATTCGCCCCTGGGATCTGGACCGGCCACTGATCTTGACCCGCCACAGCCGGAATGGTTAGCGAGTATTCTACTTTCCCAGCCGGGTTATGCAAGTCCGCCGTGTAGCGGGAATAGCCGCCTTCCGGGATCCTCACAAAGAGCAGAAATCCCTGCCCGGAAGTGATTGAAATCACAGGTGCGTCGGATCCATAGGTGCCGACGTTTACCGGCGCCCAGGGGAGGACTTGGGGCTGATTCAGGGCCTGCTGAAGGTGCGGGTAGGTGACCAGATTCTGGTATCCGACGACCAGGAGCAACAACGCCAACGCGGGGGCGGCAAATGCCGGACGCAGCCAGGCGAGCCAGCCAAGCGTTGGAGGGGCGGGGGTGGGAACGGGCGAGGGTGCGGCTTCTGTCTCGTGCTCTTCGGCCAACAGGCTCTTGGTCCGCTCTACGAAGGCGGTGCCGGCGCGGACATCAAACGCACACTCCGGGCAGTCGAAAAAGTGCTCTTCGAACTCATCCCGCGCTGCGGAATCAAGTTCATTGAGCAGATATCTTTCCGTCATTTTTTGTCGAACCACTACTCCGTGGTCCATCGGCGGTCATTCCCCCTCTTAACAGTAGTGCAGTATTCCGTCTTCCCGTTTCAAATCCCTCGGGCTTCCCCAAACATGGGGGGCTCGTTTCCCATGTTCTTCAGGTAGAGCGATTTGAACGCGTTCTTCGCACGATGCAATAACACCCGCAAATATTCGCGATCCACGCCGAAGTCGCGGCAGACATCATCCTTGTCGCGTTCTTCAAGAAAAACCTCGCGCAGCAGTCTGCGGTCGCGCTCCGGGAGTTTGTCCAGGATCTCCCGGACTTTTTCTGCCGTCTGGGTGAACTCCAGGGCGTCCAGCGCGCTGATTCCCGGTGCCGGCAGGTCGTTCTCTTTTTCATCGTCGTCATCGTCCAAAGGCGTGTCGCGAACAGCGCTGCGATATTGCTCCTTCAGGACGTTATTGCAAATGGAATTGACGAACGATCCCAGGCGGTCCGGCTGAAGGATTTTCTCTTTGCGCAGGGCCACAAAGAAACGGGCAAAAGTTTCCTGGCGCGCGTCCTCAATCGCTTCCCGGGAAGGTAGCCGGGAACGCAACTTGATTTGAATCAGCTTGCTGAAATAGGCGACGAAATGCTGCTCCGTGCGCGAGTCTGCTGCGCGCAGACGTCCTACGTAATCCTCGTCAAAGGAGTGGAATTGCAAGATCCTACCCTGGGGGCCGAGAGGTGGCAGACAGTGTAGCACCGGCGGCGAGCACCCCGGCCCGTTTTCCACGAGTGTGGGTTTGGGCGGGTGCTTTGGAAAGGAGTGACTGCTACGGGTGCGAAGGGTGGGCGAGATGGATCGGGCCGGGCGCATTGGGAAGAACAAGACTCCTGAGAGCAGAACAGAATGGATCGACACCCGCTGGAGAAGAAAACCAAAAAGTGCCGGAGTCGCTTCCCCGTCGGCTCCGGCACTTAACGGCGAATCCCAGCCAGGAGTTTCCAAGTTGGGATCCAGAACTGTGGTGAATCGCCTTCCGGCGATGTCTTCCACTTGCTGAAATAGTGCAGAAGACCGGGAAACCGTTTCAAACAATTTTTGGGCACCTGAAGATGGCGTGCGAACGACGGCCGAGCACCCCCAGCGCCAGCGTGATTCCCGCGCGGGAGGGACCGCCCCGCCCCGCGCCTTCTTGCTACACCGCCCTGTGATGCAGGTCACTGCGTCAAGTTCATTGATCATCAAGAATCGCAGCATTTCGCCGACCCCGGTCGGCCTACCGCCTGCGCTGGAGGAGCCCTATGGCTGCGACCCCGGTCAACCCTGGAATTTCCAACCTGCTAGCCATTGAAGCCGAGTATCCTGCCCCAAAGATTGTGGCCGATCAGGTTCAGACCAAGAACTGGGCCGCCGAGTTCGAACGCTCCATGACCGACCCGGACGGGTTCTGGGAGGACGAGGCGCTCCGGTTTACCTGGAGCAAGCCCTGGACAAAGGTACTCGACTGGGATGGCGTGCATCACCAATGGTTCGTCGGCGCGAAAACGAATATCACCGTCAATGCGCTGGACCGCCATGCGAATTCCGAGCGCAAGAATCGTGCCGCCTACATCTGGTTGGGCGAGGACGGCACGGAGCGAATCGTCACCTACGGCCAGCTCTACCGCCTGGTATGCCGCTTCGCCAACGGCCTGAAGTCGCTGGGAGTCGGGAAGGGCGACCGCGTGGTGATTTATATGCCACTCACGCTGGAGGGCGTGATCGCCATGCTGGCCTGCGCGCGCATTGGGGCGATCCACTCCGTGGTTTATGCCGGACTGGGACATTCGGCGTTGCGCGACCGTATTGTGGACGCAAAGGCGAAGGTGGTCATCGCGGGCGACGTCGGATTCCGCCGCGGCAAGACCGTGCCCCTGAAGCCCATTGTGGATGAGGCGCTCGACGGGTTGGAATTCGTGCAAAAAGTAGTGGTCTACTCGCGCCGCGCTGCCGAGTTGGTGAATGGCCGCGAGATTGACTACAACGAGCTGATGAAGTTCCCGCCCGAATGTCCCGCGGAGGAGATGGACTCCGAAGATCCGCTGTTCCTGCTCTATACGTCCGGTTCGACGGGCAAGCCCAAAGGCGTGGTGCATGTTCACGGCGGATTCATGGTGGGCACCACCTATCACCTGCGCAGCTTCTTCGACGTGGGCGAGCGCGACATTTTCTGGTGCACGTCAGACATTGGATGGGTAGTCGGGCATTCGTACATCGTGTATGCGCCCCTGTGCGCGGGCGTGACCACCATGTTCCGCGAGGGCGCGGTGGATTACCCGCATCCGGGCACAGCGTGGGAGATTGTTGAGCGCTACGGCGTGACCAAGATGTTCACCGCTCCCACGGCGTTGCGGATGTTCATGCGGTACGGCGAGCAGTATCCGCAGAAGTACGATCTGACAACTTTGCGCGTGATTGCCTGCGCCGGCGAGCCGCTGAATCCCGAGGCGTGGCGGTGGGCGCAAACCCATCTCGCGGGCGACGGCAAGTGGGGCTACGTGGTGGACAACTGGTGGCAAACGGAACTCGGCGGGCCGGCGATCGGGACTCCGCCGACCTACGCCATGCGTCCGGGAAAATGCGGCGTGTCCGTGCCCGGCTCAGAAGCCGATGTGGTAGACGAAGAAGGGAAGCCAGTCGCCCCGAACGTGGGTGGACGCCTGGTGCTGAGGCGGCCGTTTCCGCATATGTTTCGAACCATCTGGGGGAATGCGGCGCGCTATGAGCGCGATTGGCAAATGATCCCCGGCTGTTATGTGACCGGCGACGTGGCGGTCAAAGATAAAGACGGCTACATCTCGGTCTTGGGCCGAGCCGACGACGTCCTCAACGTGGCCGGGCATCGCATCGGGACGGCCGAAGTGGAAAGTGCTCTCGTCTCGCACCCAGCCGTGGCGGAAGCGGCGGCCATTGGTGTGCCGGATGCGCTGAAGGGCGAGAGCATCAAGTGTTTTGTGCAGTGTCGCGGGGATCACGCTCCATCGGAGGCACTTGCGGCCGCCTTGGTGGACCATGTGCGCAGGGAATTAGGTCCGATCGCGACGCCCTCGGCCATCGAGTTCGTGACGGCGCTGCCCAAGACGCGCTCGGGAAAAATCCTGCGGCGGTTCCTGAAGGCGAAAGAACTGGGCACCGACGTCGGAGATGTTTCGACGATGGAGGGCTGAAACCACTAACCACGGGGGACACAGAGGAACACAGGGAAACCGATCATCCTCTGTGCCCCCGTGGTTTTGGTCTTTACTCGCCCTCCACACAGCGTGCGGTCGGCTACGAGACTTCACTCCTCGCGGCGCGCGTCATCAAGTCTGAGATGGCCTGCTGTGGAGACTTGCCGTTTTCCAGAATTGCATACATCTGCTCGGTAATGGGCATCTCCACGCCCTTCTTCCGGGCAAGAGCTACGGCGACCCTGGCGGTGAACACACCTTCAGCAACCGCGCCGTGCATGCGGGCGATGATGTCGGCTAGCTTCTCGCCCTTGCCGAGTTCCACACCCACGGAGCGGTTACGAGAGAGATCGCCGGTGCAGGTCAGCACCAGATCGCCCAGTCCCGCAAGGCCAGCCATGGTGTCGAGGCGTCCCCCGCAAGCCACGGCCAGCCGGGCTATTTCCGCAAGACCTCGAGTGATGAGCGCGGCGACCGAATTGTGCCCGAGACCAAGGCCGTCGCAGACGCCAGCGGCAATGGCGATGATGTTCTTTAGCGCGCCACCGAGTTCCACGCCGATGACGTCGTCGTTGGTGTAGACGCGGAAGCGGGAGTCATTGAAGGCGCGTTGAATGGCCCGGGTCAGTTCAGCATCGTCGGAAGCGACGGTCACGGCGGTGGGATCGCCACGCGCCACTTCTTTTGCGAACGACGGACCGCTGAGTGCGGCGACCCTGGGCGTGAACGCGTGAGCCCTCAGGACGTCGGCGATCACCTCAGTCATGCGTAACAGCGTCCCTTCTTCCAAGCCCTTGGTGCAACTGACAAACAGCATCTCCGGGCGGAGCGCGGGAACCATGCGTTCAAAGAGCACCCGGCAATGCTGCGAGGGCATGACGCTGACGACGATCTCGGCGCCCTCCAGCGCGGAGTGGATGTCGGTGGTCGCCTCCACGGCGTCCGGCAGAGTAAAGCCAGGCAGGAAGCGTTCATTCACCCGCCGCGCCGCTATGCTCTGGCAGACCTCGGATTCATTCGCCCAGAGCCGGACAGAGTGGGTTCCATTGCGTGTCAGGACGATCGCCAATCCTGTGCCCCATGCTCCCGCGCCGATGATTGCAATGCGGCTCATGCTTTCCTGGCTCCGAGGCGCGGCTCAGTACCGGCGACGAGGCGGACAATGTTGGGCCAATGCCTCCAGACAACCAGCAGGGAACCAATCGCGATCAGCAGGATCTGCCGTGGTTCGGCATATTCATGCAGCGTCCAGACCAGCAACGGAAACAACCCGGCGGCCACCACCGAACCAAGGGAGACATAGCGCATCAGCGCCGCTACGATCAGAAAGACTCCTACCATGCAGAGCACTGATTTCGGCACGACCGCGGCAAATGCTCCCAGGCTGGTGGCGACACCCTTGCCGCCACGAAATTTCAGCCAGACGGGGAAGAGATGTCCCACGACAGCAAACAGTGCGGCGGTCGTCGCCAGTACCGGCCCGTTGCCGGGAAAAAGCGTGCGCACCAGGAGAACCGCGGCCAGACCTTTGCCGGCATCCAAAAGCAGCGTCACCACCCCGAGCGCCGGAGACTTGCGGGCGACATTGGTTGCGCCGATGTTCCCGCTGCCGCTTGACCGCACGTCCTCGCCATGAACAAGGCGCACCAGGACGTATCCGAACGGTATCGATCCCAGCAGATAGCTGAGGACCGCGGCGGTCAAGTAAGTATTCGTTGGCATCGGGAATGTTGCGCCACTACTTTAGCAGGCTGTGGAGCTACTCAAGGCTCGCATCGGCGTCGCTTCCACATGCCGCAAAAGGATTCCGAAGACTCGTATCAGGCATCTCTTCAGCGCAGCCGGAAGAGGATACTCAGGTCTCGTATCAGGGCATCGCTTTAGCGATGCCGCAAGCGCTCTTTTTCAATCGCCCCTTTAGGGGCCGATCAGAGGAAACCGTTCCAGCTTGGTGTACTTCGATCCTCCCCGCGAGAGCTGGCTCTGATAAAGATAAAACTCGCGGGCGGCCATTGTACCGAAATCGAGCTCGGACATTGCTGCCAGACGCGTTTCGAGTACGGCGAAGATGGCGTTGGGACCGTCGCCATTGCGCCATCGTGGAGATCCCGAACCACCTCCTGCGCGGGCCAGTGTCAGGTGCGGGCTGAAGGGCCGGTCTTCCCGCGGGATGCCGAGTTCGCCCATGGCCATGTCAATTCTGCCTGCGAGTTCGGCAAGGGGCGGGCCAGCTTGAATGCCAATCCAGAACACGCGCGGCGCTTTGGCGGTTGGGAAAAAACCGTGCCCGGCAAAACGAATCTCGATGGGGGCGTTTTGCACTTGTTGCAGGTGCTCCGTGATGTCCGCGAGGCTTTCTGGTTTCTGCTCACCGATAAATTTCAACGTGACGTGAAGCGACTCCGGGCGAACCCAACGCGCGTCGGGAGCGAATCCCTGGACACCCTCCAGGAATCGCGCAATCTTCGCGCGAATTTCCGGGTCTAGATCGATGCCGATGAAAATTCGCATGCAGAGTCCAACGCAACCACAGGGAGCACAGAGGATCACAGGGGAAGTCAGGTGTCCCCCGTGTCCCTCTGTGTACCCTGTGGTTCAAGCCTTTTGTATTCGCTCCACATCACAGCAGCGCCCGTCGCACCATCTCCAGCGCCTGCTGCGAGGCGAACCAGCGGATGCGCTTGCGGTCGCCGGGAAAGTTTCGTTCCACCACCTGCGTGCCTTCTTCTCCGGCGAGCGCGACGTACACCAGTCCGATCGGCTTCTGCTCGGTGCCGCCGGTGGGGCCCGCCACTCCAGTGATCCCGATCCCATAACTTGAGACGCAGCGCTTCCGGATTCCTTCCGCGAGCGCCTCAGCCACCTCGCGACTCACCGCCCCGTGCCGGTCGATCAGCGCTTTCGGGACATTGGCAAACTGTGTCTTCAGCGCGTTCGAGTACGCAATCGCACCACCCAGAAAGTAACGGGAACTTCCACTGAGCGAGGTGATGCGCTGGGCCAGCAGGCCTCCGGTACAGGACTCGGCCACCGCCAGCGTCATGCTGCGCATCTGCAGCAGGTAGCTGACAATTTGCTCGAGACTCTCTCCCTTGCGGGAAAAGATGGCGTCGCCCAGTTCGTCCTCGATCTTGTCCGCAAGTTCCTCGACCCGCGCTTCGGCGGCAGCCTGCGACTCATTGCGGGTACGCAGATGGAGCTGGATTTCTCCCGCGCCCGCCAGAATCGTGGTCTGCACGTCGGCGTATGTCTTGTAGATGGGAGCGACTCGCGCGTCCACCTGCGATTCTGGCATCAGCGCGATCCTCAGCATGCGGCTCGCGATGTGCTGAACTGGAATTCTCTCCCGCAGCCGCGAAATACACTCACCCTCAAAAACTGCCTTCAGCTCGTTGGGCGGCCCCGGCAGCAGGATCAGGATGCGTTCCTGCCCGTCATACTTTCCGCTGATCCACTGTCCTGGAGCGGTACCGGC
>Ga0302286_10002909_pt1 | contig 11743 bp, 10 predicted proteins | sample III_Fen_E2_3_FD_198765 | JGI IMG/M metagenome (GOLD analysis project Ga0302286, IMG submission 198765) | Peat permafrost microbial communities from Stordalen Mire near Abisko, Sweden - III_Fen_E2_3 | ecosystem: Environmental > Terrestrial > Soil > Wetlands > Permafrost | place: Sweden: Abisko...
TAAAAACATTCCCCAAAAACCTCCGTTCGAATAGTGGCTGCTCTGTTTCGTGATACATCAATCGCTCCATCTCCATCCTTGGATTGGTCAGATAAGCATCGATCGAAATTTCTTCGGGAATAAAGAGGCAGACCGGATCGAGTTGTGGGACGAGGTTTTGCATAATGGCTACCTGTGGTTCGCTCTTCAGGCAGGCCAACATTGTTTCGCAAATTACAATGTCGTAGTGTTTGTTTACTTTAAATGTGGTAGCATCGGCGCACCAGACTTCGCCAACATATCTTTCAAGGCCTAATTGGTGAATGACCATTTGCAAAGCAGCTAACGAACCGGCATTGATGTCGAGCAAATCGACAATAAGGCTTTCAGGTTTAAACAACGAAAGTAAAGGAGTAATAAGCGTACCGTAAGGTCCTGTTCCTGTATAGAGTATGTGTATAGTTTTATTTTCAGCGTTAGAAAGTTTTAATGCAATTGCTTTATTAATTCCGCGTAGAAACACCGCTGTACGCTTCATCTCAAGAAGGCAATGTGCTGCAGCCGCGGTTGAAATCGCTTTGCCCGATGGGAGCATAATATCTGCGTCGCGATTTAACTGATCGATCGTAACTCCGCTAATTTCACTAAAAACCCGATACAATTCATCAACAGCCTTTTTCATAATGGCATAATCATCGGCACAAAACAAGATGTCTTGTGCCGATTGATGAACTGTTTCGAAATAGTTTTTATTCATTTAAGACTACTTAATATTTTGCCTCGCTTCTAAAATTGTATGAAGAATTGATTATGCTACTGCGGTCCTTTCACTAGATCGCTAATAACAAAGCATTTGCATCGAACTGGAAATTAAAACAGTGATTTGGTCCCTTTGGAACACTGTACGATTCTTTACTCATGATAGGTTTTCTTTTAAAAAATAATACTCGAACACTTATATGCTAAAATATTTCTTCTCTCCCAATGAATAAAATACCCGGTTTGACAATAAACCTTTTCAGTTTAATGACCAATCCATTCGGTTCAATAAAGCTTCCGCTTGAGTTGATGGACAAACTGCTCGGATTGATGACCAAACCGTTCGGTTTAATGATGATTCCGTGAGGATGGATGAACGAACCGGGCAGTTTGATGATGATTCCGTGCGGATGGATGACCCAACCGTGCGGTTTGATGATGATTCCTTACGAATGGTTGACCGAACTGCACGGTTCAACGAACAATATGCATGGTTTATTAAGGATATCAGTTGTTTATGTAATAAGGACTGCTTCTGGTAAAGTAATTCCTTGCTATTAAATTCTAAGTGTGTGAAAAGACTTGGTTCGTCTTTTCTGCAACAATAGGGGCAGAAAAAATGGCTAAATTTAGGCTGATGAGTAATTTTTAGAGCCATCGGGTTAGATTTTAAGACTCACATAGTTAAATATGAAAATTCTGACCCAAAGTTACGAATATTCTAAATTAATTAAATGACATGTACAACACCTAAAAGTGTTAAATAATGTTAATTATTACGCAGTCTGACAACTGTCATATTAATCCTCATTCGCGCGCATTTGATTTTGTAAATAACCATCGAATTATTGATGATAGAGACGAAAAAGGAGCAATGTTTTTCCGACAATAAATCCCTATTTTTATCGACTGAACAACTTTAATAAAACTTACCAAAATTTCAGTAAAGGATTAAAAAAAAATCGAATGCCGGCCATATTATATATCAAAAAAAAGATCGGACAAAAATACCTTGTCTGGCTTCAAAATAGCAATCAGTATATTCAACTCGAAGAACCGGCCTGGTTTGTGTTCCATCGAATCGCCAAAAGATTCAGTAACGCGACCATCGCCAATGAATGCTCAGTACGCTATGGAACATCACCCGACGAAAGTCTTGCATTTGTGACAGAGATTCGCTCTCAAATTGCAAAAGCGAATACTGCAATCAAATCTCTTTCCAATAATTTCGAGGTTTCGGATGAGCTGAATAACCACCTATTCTCCCCGTTTTCTGTACATAACTATAAATTAGGAAATCGGGTGATCACTTTCTCCTTCGAAACCCCATTGTTCGAGCTTTACCTTCACCCGCTGATCGCCCATTTCGAAACAAAAGAAATTAGCAGTGAAATACCAGTTTTTGAGCTGTTCGCCTGGCAAGAAAAGGTCGTATTCCGATATAACGGTGTCGTGAAGGGAATGTGGACAAAAGAGGAGACCCATTTAGTGAAAGGTTTGATTTTTATGTACCTTATCAATGTGATGCATGGTAAGTGTGATGCCGATTGGTTGATGACTGTTCATGCCTCAGCCATTACTAACTGGAAAAAGACCATTCTCTTTTCCGCAAAAGCCGGAAAAGGGAAAACAACCATCGCCGCATTACTCCAGGCCAAGGGATTTCAACTGATTTCGGATGATTTTGTCCCCATTGACCGTGAATCTTTCTGCGCCTACCCCTTCCCGATTGCCATGTCTGTAAAAGAAGGGTCGATGGAACTGCTCACGCCAAAATTTCCATCTTTGAAGGATAAACCATTGAACTATCTTTCGGCAGAAAAAAGCGTCAGGTATTTGTCTTTCAATGATGTCGACATTACAAAAGCTATATTCCCGGTCAAAGAATTCATCCTGATCGAATATAACAGTGCCATTGACTTTCAACTGCAAAAAATTGATCCGATAAACGGTCTGAAACTTCTTTTCGATGAGTCATGGATTTCGCCAACACCGGGAAATGCAGTGATTTTATTCGATCGAATACCACATCTGTCATTCTATAAGCTGACTTATTCAAACAATCAGAAGGCGGAGGAAGCATTGACTACTCTTTTCAATCATGACTAAAAAGGAATTATTCTATTTTATCGGGAAATGCCTGATGCTTGATGAAGATCCCGGATTTAAACAGGAAATCATTTCGAAGATTGAAGCAGAAACGATCGACTGGTTGAAATTTTCGGAAGCTTGCAGCGAACATTTAATTATACCTTCTATTTATCTTAAATTCAGATCACATAACATTTTAGATTATTTACCTGAAGCATTCGCAGAATACTTAAAATACATCTATGATTTGAATCTTTCAAGGAACAATCGGATACTGGAACAACTTCATGATATTACCTATACCCTGAACGAAAATAACATCCATCCAGTCTTTCTGAAAGGGGCAGGCAATCTTTTGGATGGCCTTTATTCGGATATAGGTGAACGCATCCTGGGCGATATTGATTTTCTGGTACCCGAAAAAGATTTACTGAAATCGGCAAAACTTTTCGAAGCCGAAGGATATTTACCGTCTGAACCATACCCGTATATTGATATCACTACATGGAGGCATTATCCGCCAATGTCTAAAACCGGTCAGGTTGACATTGAGATTCATCATCAACTATCAGAATTCCAACTAAATTGGTTTAATCCCGGGATCATCGATCTGGATAAAAAAAAGATTGAATCGCTTAAGGGCTGCTACGTTCCGGCTGACAAACATAAAATCATCCACAATTTTGTCCATTCCCAGTTAGACAATGAGGGTCATAGCTATGGCCGGGTATCTTTTCGCGATCTCTATGATTTATATCTCATAACTAAAAGAACTAACCTGCAACAAACACTTCATCAAATTAAAAGCAGGCAAAAAGCAATCGCCTACTTTGTATTTGCAGGGAAGGCATTCGGAATTCCTGCTCGATTCTATTCCAAAAACACCTTTTCAGCCCGGGTTTTTAAAATTAAACATGATTTAAACCTTTGTTCATCCACCTTTTATTATACCAATCGAAGCATCGTTTATCTTGTAAAACGTATTGTAATTGGACACACTACCCAGATCATAATGTCATTTTATTCTCAAAAGGTACGCCAATCTGTAACCAATCGGTTAAAGGATCGGAAATGGTATCGCACACGTTTACAAACATATATTGCATTTTTCACAAGAAATAAAAAATAATTTATGGCAGAATTGAATAGACGATCAACAATCAGTCGATTTTGAAGTAAAGTAACTCAATGGGATCATTGCTATCTTGGAATTTATTTGTCGCCAAAATAATTTGATAGCGTTGATTATAAAAGTTTGCATCTTTGAAGCTTTCGTCTGATAATTATTTGTAATTTTATGACTCATTAGTAATTGTATATTAAGAACCTTATCGATTATGAAGAAGAAAAAGAATACAGTGCTGTACCTCAGCATTTTGGGAATAGCAGTGATTATCCTGCTTATTGTTGGAAAAAAAGCCGGGTGGTTTGGTAAAGATATGGCGTTGAAGGTCGCAATCGAAAAAGTTCAAAAGAAAGATATTACCGAAATCATCACAGCTAATGGAAAAATTGAACCTCAATTGCAGGTAAAGATTAGTCCTGAAGTACCTGGAGAAATTATCGAACTCCCTGTAAAAGAGGGTGACGAAGTTAAAATGGGCGATCTTCTGGTTGTTATCCGTCCTGATATCTACATTTCAGCCCGAAACCGAAACGAAGCGGCACTCAGCAGCCAGAAAGCAAGATTGGCACAAGCCGAAGCCCAATTGGTTCAAAAAGAACTTAATTATAAAAGATCGAAACAGCTTTTTGAAAAAAATACGATCGCCAAATCAGATTTTGAAACCATTGAAGCGGATTGGAAAGTAGCCAAATCAGAGGTTGAGGCTGCCCGTTACGCGATAAAAAGCGCTGAATCGAGTGTGAGCGAGTCGCAGGAAAACCTGACAAAGACGAAGATTTACGCACCTATTTCGGGAACCGTTTCAAAACTGAATGTTGAAAAGGGGGAAAAGGTCGTTGGAACAAACCAGTTTACGGGTACCGAGTTGATGACAATTGCCGACCTGAGCAAGATGGAGGTAAAGGTTGAAGTTAACGAAAATGATATAGTAAATGTCGAGAAATCAGATACTGCCTATATAGAAATTGATGCTTATCTGAAACGGAAATTCAAAGGATTGGTAACAGAAATCGCCAGCTCGGCCAATGTTACAGGAACCTCAACCGATCAGGTGACGAATTTCAATGTAAAAATCTTCTTATTACAGGATTCCTACAACGACTTGTTGGTTAGTAATCCACACCGCAACCCGTTCCTTCCGGGAATGTCGGCTACCGTTGAAATTCGGACTGAAACCCGTCGTGGAGTGATCTCAATCCCGATTCAGGCTGTGACAACCCGGGCAAACGACGGATCCTCAAAAAAAGCGACAAACCAGATGGAGAAAGAAGCTGATGCAACAGCAGCGAAAGAGGAAAAAGCTGCCACGAAGGAACCTGAGCAATTTGAAGTCGTTTTTGTAAACCGAAAAGGTTTTGCCCGACAGGTGAAAGTAAAAACCGGAATTCAGGACAATACGAACATTGAGATTAAAGAAGGCCTTAATCCGGACGATGAAATTATTGTAGCTCCTTATGGATTGATTTCTAAAACGCTAAAGGATTCTACTTCAATTGAAGTTGTAAAGATTGACGATTTATATAAAGTAAAAAAATGAGATGTTTGAAAGGTTAAGTCATTCCATCCGATGGGCTTTAATCAAACTCCTGTTACTACCGGTTTATTTTTATAAATACGCAATCTCGCCAATGACGCAAGCTTCGTGTCGGCACGTCCCAAGTTGTTCTGAATATGCAGTTGAAGCATTAAAAATACACGGACCAATAAAGGGGATCTATTTGGCAACCAGGAGAATATTAAAATGTCACCCCTGGGGAACACATGGCTTCGATCCGGTACCACCTAAAAAATATTGAATTGATGAGAAGATTTTTGTTGCCGGTTCTGGTGATTGTGTTACTTTTTTCAGGATGTTTTTCAGAAACGCAGAAACCAAAGACCAAAGTAATATTTGTAAGCATTTTGCCATTAAAGTATTTTGCAGATAAAATCGTTGGCAATCATTGTAAGGTTGAGGTTACTGTTCCACCTGGTGCTGGTCCCGAAACATATTCTCCCACACCAAGGCAAATGATATTGCTTGGTCAGGCAAGCGCGTATTTTTCGATTGGATACCTCGGTTTTGAACAAACCTTGCTCGATGATATCAAATCAACCAATCCGAATCTTCAATTATTTAATACTTCAAGAAGAATTGATTTAATTAAAGACGAGCAACAACATGAAAACCACGTACATTTACAAGGAGTAGATCCTCATATCTGGTCTTCGCCAAAGTCTGCCCGTTTGATTGCAAAAAATATTTTTGATGGGATGATGCAAATCGACCCGGAAAATGGAGATACTTACCTTAAAAACCTTGATAATCTGCTGTCTGAAATTGACAAAACAGATTCAATAGTGACTAATCTACTTTCAACGGCATCATCGAAAAAGTTCATTATTTTTCACCCGGCATTAGGCTACTTTGCACGCGACTACGGACTTGAACAGCTCTCGATTGAATTCGAAGGAAAGGTTCCCTCACCACGACACCTGCAAAGTGTAATTGAGACAGCAAAATCTGAGAATATCAAATCTGTGCTGGTTCAGAGAGAATTTGATCAGGAGTTCGCCGCTATTATTGCGAAAGAGACTGGCAGCAAAATCATTCAGATCGATCCACTCGACTACAATTGGCCGGAGCAAATGATCTCGACAGCAAAAAAGCTTTCAAATACGCCCTAATCAATTTGCATAAAATGGATTCATTAGTCGACATACGAAATTTATCAGCTGGTTATGGTCAAAACATCGTTTTAAAAGATGTGAATCTTTCAATTCAGCAGTTTGATTTTGTTGGTGTAATCGGGCCAAATGGAGGAGGTAAAACAACCTTATTAAAAGCTTTACTCGGGTTAATACCTCCTCTGACAGGAGAAATTATTTATGACGAATTGATGACAGAAGGGAATACGCATCGTATTGGTTATCTGCCACAAATCAATAATATAGATCGTAAATTTCCGGTGACCGTTTTTGATGTTGTCCGATCAGGCCTGATGTCACGAAACCGTCTCATAGGTCGCTACAGCAGGGAGGAGAATGAACGTGCCAATAACCTGATGTCAGAAATGGGAATTTTCGGAATTGGTAAAAAAGCAATTGGTGAACTTTCCGGAGGTCAGATTCAGCGTGCACTTCTATGTCGGGCGCTAGTAAACAACCCCAAATTATTGATCCTGGATGAACCAAACACTTACGTTGACAACCGGTTTGAGCGCGAGTTGTACGAAAAACTGAAGGTTTTAAATGATAAATTGGCCATTCTACTGGTTTCACATGATTTGGGAACCATTTCGACGTATGTTAAATCGTATGCTTGCGTGAATGGTTCATTGCATTACCATTCCGGAAATAAAGTAACACCAGACCTGCTCAAGTCTTATGAATGCCCCATACAAATTATTTCTCACGGTGAAATTCCTCATACCGTCCTCTATAACCATAAATCATGATGGAAAACCTGATTGCATTATTTAACTTCGGATTCTTCAGAAATGCCTTTATTGCGGCTTTTTTCGCAAGCATAACATGCGGAATAATAGGTACGTACATTGTTTCACGCCGGATTGTATTTATTAGCGGAGGAATTACCCATGCTTCATTCGGAGGTATCGGTATGGGATACTATTTTGGGTTCAATCCAATACTTGGAGCCGTTGTCTTCGGAATTCTATCTGCACTTGGAATAGAGTTCTTTACGAAAAGAGCTGATTTACGTGAGGATTCAGCCATTGCAATACTTTGGTCGCTGGGGATGGCTTTAGGGGTAATCTTTATCTTTTTAACACCGGGTTATGCCCCGAATTTAATGAGTTACCTGTTTGGGAATATCCTGACGGTTTCGAAAGAAGACCTGATTTATCTTCTATTATTAGCCATCTTTGTGATCGGAGTTTTTCTGGTTTTCTACCGGATGATCATCTTTGTCTCATTTGACGAAGAATTTGCATTAACCAACAATGCACCGGTTCGACTTTTTAATGCATTGCTCATTAGCCTGGTGGCCTTAACGATTGTGTTAAATATCAGAGTCGTAGGAATTATTCTTGTGATGTCGTTGTTGACCATTCCACAGGCTATTGCCAATCTTTTCACCAAAAGATTTGACTATATGATGTTCTATTCGATTGGTTTCGGTTTTTTAGGCTCTGTAACCGGACTTAGTTTTTCATACATTTATGATATTCCTTCAGGAGCAGCCATCATTTTCAGTTTGGTTGTGCTATATGGACTTTTTAAAGCGGGATTTGTCGTATTCGGAAAAGCGAATCTCAAACACAGAAAAATGTAAGCATATAAATTGGTTCATTCCCCACCCTTGGTAGGTTGTCATACACCCTATTTCGAATCTACTGTGTTACAGTTTCTTTCTTCTTATTAAATGAATTAACATCAAACAATAATGTAAATCGAATTGTATTTGCCAGTGGATTATTACGCTGAACGGGAATCACATACGAAAAATCAATTGCAGCGATATTCATTTTTACACCCACTCCGGCAGTAAAAAATTTCCGATTTCCTTTGTTCTGAGACTCACTAAAATAACCGGCTCTTAATGCAAATTGCTTGTTATACCAGTACTCAGCCCCTGTTGATATGGTAAATTCCTGTAATTCTTCCTTTAAACCTCCCGGAGCATCCGTGAAAGAGCTGAAGATGGAATTGATGACCGATTTATTTGTCGTATTGTCAGGGAGGACAACAACACTTCCATTACTATCATAAGTAAGTTGGGTTGTTGGAGTCGGTACCAATAGTTTATTAAAATCTAAAGAAAAAGAAAAGGAGTTAAAATCATCCAACTCTGAGGTGTATGTGGTTCCAATTCGCATATTGGCTGGTAGAAATTCTTTGTTCGATCCCTGATCATATGAAATTTTGGAACCAATATTTGATAAGTTGATTCCAAAAGCGATAGATTTTGAAGCCCCGGTACCACCCCACTGATTGAAATAGTAAAATGAGACATCGGTCGCAAATGCATTGCCTGCTGTATAAGTTTCGGCACCAATGCCTCCTGAAAGATCGGATCGGATATAACGCAATGCAACACCACCAGATAATCTGTCTGACAGCTTCCGTGAATAACTGAAATCAATTGCAAATTCACTTGGACTAACTGTTCCAATTGTAGTCTGATCCTGACCAGTGAGCGTAATATCTCCCATTGAGAAAAAACGAAGGGATGATCCAATCACTTGATTATTATCAATTCGATAATATCCAGCCATATAAGCCAGATTAATGTCGTTTACAAGTTGGCGTAGCCAGGGAGTATATGATAATGAAAATCCAAATTTACCTTCAGCGAAAGCATATTTCGAAGGGTTCAGGTATTGAGAATTGGCATCAGGAGAGGTAGCAACTCCAACATCTCCCATTGCCCCATGACGGGAATCAGGCGTAATTGTCAGAAAAGGCACAGCCGTAGAAATCGGATTGTATTTTACTTCCTGGCCTGTCGCTAAGGTCTGACCCACAGCAACTAAGCTTATTGAGAACATAAAAATCAATGGGATTACCCTTAATTTTAGATATCGGTCCATACAAAAAATGGAATAAATTATTGCTTTCATTTATCAGAGATCAAAGATACAATTTAAATTAATTGAAGTTACATATTTGCTAATGGTTATTCCAGTTGATAAAGAACTTGCTCATCTCGATGAATTTAAAATACCCAGTGAAACTGTTTTCTGAGTGTGATCCATATCGTAATCAAGGATCATATTCCCATTCGAAAAATCAATTAAAAGATTGTTCAATGGTAGCTCTATCTGTTTTACCATCACCTGAAATCCGGAGATTATTCCAACCGAAAGATCCCCGTTTCCATAAAAAGAAAGGTTGAATCTGGCACCATCCGCCAATTTTATATTATTGAATATAAATGGCTTACCGCCAATAGTCCGAAGCAATAGATTTCCGTTCTCATTTTTAATTTGTTGGATCACACCAATCTCCTTAAACAACCAGGGATTATTAACAGGGAACGAAGGATTGTACCGGGAAATTAACTTCTGAAGCTGAATGCCAGTAACCTCTGACTCTGTTTTTTGAAGAATTTTCATTACTGAAATAATGCCAGCAACTTTGGGATGACATTTTGTATCTATAAGCAATTTATATTCTCTGTAAATTTCATCTGAAATATCCGACTTGTTTGCTATCCAGGAAAGGGAAACCATTCCAGGAGTTGAATTTGTAGAGCCAATAAAATAAAGCTTATGATCCTTTGTTTCGCCGAAGCCTTCCTTTATATTTCTTTCATCTTCATTAGACCATTGTGTGGAAATCTTCTCACCTGATCGATCAAACTCCACCATAAAAGCTAACAATTCATTGTGTAAACCTGAATTAATTCCTTCTGCCTTATTCATCCAGATCAATTCACCATTTTGATTGAACTGGGCAAAAAACAAATCAGTCTCATCAATCCCGCTTTGAAGCTCAACGCCACCCATCATCAGCTTTCCACTAAAAGAACCGACAATGTATATCTCATTGTCATTCACTTTCGTGATGGCAAACGCAACCGCCTTCCCATCACCTTCAAACTTTCTGATCCATTGTAATGAATTATCAGGCGAAAACCGGGCAATAAAAGGGAAATAAAAATTTTTGTTTGTGAAATAGCCAGTAATTAAGGTTCTTTCCTGTAGATCAAAAATTACATCCGGCATTGATCCTCCGTGTTTGGCTCCTAATTTTGAAGCAAGTTCCCATATTTTTCGCGCTTTGTTTGAAGCTGAAAAATAGTCCGATAGGTCGAACAAATATGGAGTTTGTCCCGACAATTCAGGCAATGTAACCCCAATTGGAGCCTCCCGAAAAGTCGGATCTGTTATGTAGTACTTTTTCTTATTAAAAATATAAAAATCAATATCCAAAGGTTCATCAAAATTGATTGCAGTAGTAAAATACCCGGGAAACTTGATACCCACAATAGGAGATTGAAGTAAAATTCTAACTAGCCAGGAAAACAGAACCGATTTACCTCTCTCGTCACCCGATTTCGAACCAATTATTTGCTCGGCAAAACGGTGTAGGCTCAATTCATCCTTTTGATTTTCCGAAATATAAACAAACTCCCTTTGGACAAACTGCTGTAAAAAAGAAACTGCCTCTGTTTTATTCATTTTCAACAAAAGAGGATATAGCTGTTCCAGCAGATCCTCCTTTAAGATCGAGGAAACCGGGGCTTTAAAATATATTGTTGGTTCAGTTTTGGGATAATCGTTGTAGAATTGTACTACATAAGGATTAGTTCTAAAAATAAATTGGTAATTTTTTTTGTTCCACTGATATAAAATCTTCTGTACTGTTAATTTTCCACTGAAATTAAGTGCTTTATAAAATTCCAAATCGATCATCCTGTTATTATCAGGAAATGATTTTTGACAGGTTACCAACAACTGGCTATTCATTTCACGATCAAGATAAAATCGTTTTTGTTCGATTAGGATGAACTGTTTGGAATAAATCGTATTTTCGGAAGGGAAAAGAATAGTCACACAACTTTGATTGAAAGCGATTCGAACATCGTAGCCTGAACGAATCATTAAAGCCCAGGTCAACAGGTCTGCATTTAATTGTTTATCCGAAAAGATGTAATTTGAGGCTGCTTTTACCAATTGGAAATACCCCCAATCACCTAAGCCAAGCAAATCGCGATAGTTCATTAGTTGATCCACTAAATTATTACTGTTCGGCAAGGAGAATGATTTCCAAAATTCCGAGACAGCTCTTTCCGAGACAGCGGTAATATTTGAAAGTGCCAATAACTTGTCATAGGTAATA